>Ga0182030_10026362_pt1 | contig 10525 bp, 8 predicted proteins | sample 812S3MmetaG_FD_121299 | JGI IMG/M metagenome (GOLD analysis project Ga0182030, IMG submission 121299) | Permafrost microbial communities from Stordalen Mire, Sweden - 812S3M metaG (Illumina Assembly) | ecosystem: Environmental > Terrestrial > Soil > Wetlands > Permafrost | place: Sweden... | reverse complement strand
TTCACTGATCGGGCGGATCGAAGCGGTCAGCCGAGGCCGTAGATTCCGGCAGCTAGAGCATCGGTGATGGTCGCCGAAGATTTGGAGCAAACCGGCGCGTCCGGCTATAATCGGCGCTTGCCAACGATACTTGCTTTCGAAGTCCGGGAGACTTCCATGCCGCCTCGCACCACTTCGTCCCCTATTGCCATTCGAGTGCCCGACGTCAGCCGCCGCGACTTCATCCGCAGTGCGGCCAGCATCGGCGGCGGCCTGATGCTGGGCATCTACCTGCCCATCGGCAAGGCAGTCGCGCAGGAAAACGCCCCTGCCTCGGCGGCCAAAGCGGCGCCGCCGCGCGCGCCTTCGGCGTTCCTGCACATCGCGCCCGATGACACCATCACCCTGGTGTCGCCAGCGGTGGAAATGGGGCAGGGAGGCCACACCGCCATGCCCATGATTCTCATGGAAGAACTGGGCGGCGATTGGAAGCGACTCAAGGTGGAGGATGCACCTCCGGATGCAATTTTCAACAATCCCTTGTTCCGCGTGCAACAGACTGTGGGAAGCTTTTCGGTGCGCGGGTGGTACACGGAGTTGCGCCGCACGGGTGCCGCCGCTCGCGAGATGCTGATTTCCGCCGCCGCCCAGCAGTGGGGGGTACCCGCGGCGCAATGTGCCGCCGCGGACAGCGTGATCACGCATTCGCCCTCGGGCCGCACCTGTACCTATGGCAGCGTGGCTGCCGTCGCCGCTTCTCTGCCAGTCCCGGCGCAGCCGGTGCTTAAGAGCGGCCAATTCAAATTTATTGGGACCTCGCCGCTGCGCGTCGATGTCACGGACAAGGTGGACGGCAGCGCCAAGTACGGCATCGACGTCAAGCTTCCCGGGATGCTATACGGTGCGGTCAAGACCTGCCCCACGCTCGGCGGCAAACTCAGGTCCTTCGACGACTCCAAGGCCAAATCGGCCCCGGGCTTCCACACCACGGTGGCGCTGCCCGACGGCGTCATCGTCGTGGCGCGTTCCTACTGGCAGGCAAAGAAGGCGCTGGGGCTGGTGAGCGTGGACTACGACCTAGGGGCGCTTGCCGGCGTGAATAGCGCCACGGTATCGCAGCGCCTGCACGATGGGTTCAATGAAAAGGGGGTCGTGGCGCGCGACGATGGCAACGTTGATTCCGCCTTCGCCAATGTGGCCTCGAACGGCCCTGCATCAGCGGGCTCGGGGTTCCTGGGCGTAGCGCAGGCAGCCGGCGCGCCCACGCTCGAGGCCGTGTACGAAGTGCCTTATCTGGCCCACGCCTGTATGGAGCCTATGAACTGCACGGTTCGCTCCGATGCGGACGGGGCCGAGGTGTGGTGCGGCACGCAGTCGCCGCAGGCTGCGCAGCACGCCGCCGCCGCAGTGCTCGGGATCGCGCCGGACAAGGTCAAGGTCAACACCCTGTATCTCGGCGGCGGCTTCGGCCGGCGCGGCGAGGCAGACTTCGTGGCGCAGGCGGCAGCGGCGGCCAAGGCCGCGGGCAAGCCGGTGAAGCTGGTGTGGACGAGAGAGGAAGACATTCAACACGACTTCTACCGCCCGGCGGCGGCCATCAAATTCCGCGCGGCGCTCGACGGCGAGAAAAAGCTTACGGCGCTGGAGTGCAACATCGTCACATCGTCGAAGCCAGGCTTTGCGCTTCCCGGCCCGCCGTTCTACACGGACGGGGTATACAACCTGAGCTACACCATCCCCAACCTGCGCGTGACCGGCGTGGACAAGAACATCGGCGTGCGCTTCGGCTTCTGGCGCTCGGTGAACGAGTCGCACAACCCCTTCATGCTCGAAGGGTTCATGGATGAGATCGCCCATCAAGTGGGGGCGGATCCTTATCAATTCCGCCGTTCGATGTTGCTGCATCCGGAAGCCCGGCGGTTGCTGGGCGTGCTCGACGCGGCGGCGGAGAAGGGCGGCTGGGGCCAGCCCAAGCCGGGCCATGCGCTGGGCATTGCGGCGTTCGAAGCCTTCGGCAGCTACATATGTTCTGTCGCGGACGTCACCGTCAAGGACAAGGCCATCACTTTGCACAAGGTCGTGACGGCCATCGATTGCGGCGTGGCGGTGCATCCCGACAACATCCGCGCGCAGTTGTCAGGCGGCATGGTCTATGGCTTGTCGGCCGTGCTGCGCGGCGAGATCACTTTGGAGAACGGCGCGGTGAAGCAGAGCAATTTCACCGATTATCCCATGTTGTCGATGGCCGAGATGCCACTGACGGAGTCGTACATTATGCCGAGTACGGCGCCGCCCGGCGGCATCGGCGAACCGGGGACGGGCCCCATCGCACCGGCGCTGGCGAATGCCATCTACGCTGCCACGGGCACACGCGTGCGCTCGTTGCCACTCTCCAAGCATGGATTCACCTTCTCGGTCGCGAGGACCTAAGCCATGATCAAACTTACCGTTAACGGCAAGACACACGAGCTTGATGTCGAGGGCGACACGCCGTTGCTCTGGGCGATCCGTGACGATGTGGGCCTCACCGGGACCAAGTTCGGCTGCGGTGTCGGCGCGTGCGGCGCCTGCACGGTGCTGCTCGAAGGCGAGCCCACGCGGTCCTGCGTGTTGCCCCTGAGCGCGGTGGCTGGGAGGTCCATCACCACCATCGAGGGGTTGTCGGCTGATAAGTCGCACCCTGTGCAAAAGGCCTGGATCGCGGAAAGCGTCCCGCAATGCGGCTATTGCCAGTCGGGCATGATCCTGACGGCGGCTGCTCTGCTCAAGCGCAAAACCCATCCCACCGATGCGGATATCGATTCAGCGATGACCAACATCTGCCGCTGCGGCACGTATGATCGGGTGCGCAACGCGATCCACCGGGCGGCAAGAGGTTAGGCGACTTTTAGGTCTTTGATAGAACAGCCTCTCGTGTCGCGCGAAATGTCGTCCACCCCGCAGCGGCAAAGACCAACATATTAGCGACTATGACCGGGAAGGCATTGATCATTATGCCGTAGGTAATCCATAGGAGCGCGCCCAGCATCTGTACGCCACGCAGCAGCGAAGGTCGAGCAAAAAAATAAGACCCAACGAATACTGCTGTCGCTGACCAACCCAGACACTGAATGAAAAGAGGGTTCATGCGGCTTCGATCTCGGATCGAGCGGCAGCGGACCTCAGCTCGCTGACATTCACGCGGTCTGTTCGATCCTTGGCCCATTCGGTGAGGTTCAATCCGTACGATTCAAAGAGGTTACGGATGTCGCCAGCTCGCCAATGAAGGAGTTGATCGAGAACGGGCACCATGATGCTGAACGCATTGTCGCTGAGCACGGTCGTCGAGGCGATTCGGGCCAATTGCTTATTTTCGGACACGGCAATAGTGAAACCGTCGTGATTATTTACATGCAACATCACGTGGACGTCGGAACTTCCATCGCCTACGTAAATTACTCGATCCGCCGTTACGCTTAACCGATGCTCAAGTTCGTCGATTACCGCGACCTTACCGTAACCGGCCGGTACCCGCTTGATGGCGCGTACTTCGCCTGACCGAGAGTCAAATTCTAATTCGGTACCGTATATGTGCTCGGGCGGTATGATCCCGTCAAGCGCGGAAATGACGATTTCGCGTGGCGCTGCGGATATCACGTAAAAGGAGAAGCGAAGTCCGTCCGCGCCATGCTTCATGAAATCGACGAGCGCGGGGATCGCACTTTTCAGGCGAACGCGGCGACCGGCCTCCACCAAATGTTCTGGACGCACGCCGCGGAATTCTGGGTCGTGACGAATCAAGTAGGCGAGTTCGCCTCCTTGCTGCACGAGATTGCTACGCGCCAAACCGGCGACGCGATCTTCAAATCCCGTTATCCCGAGCAACTCGCTCAACACAAGTCCCGAATCGTTGAAACTCAAAGTTTGATCGAAATCCGAGGCGAGCAAATAGTGCTTCGTTGGTGGTGCGGTCATGTCAAAGGTTCTCCTGACTGCCATTTGCCTAATTACCCGGCTGGCATGATCAACCAATCAAGCACAGTTGTCAGACGATAAATAAGCTGCGTTTCGGTACTTCTTATCATCCGTCGTTACACGGAACTGTGACGCAGATTGTGGTCGCGGCCGGTCGAGGGCTCCATCAGGCCAAAATCTCGTAGGGTGCGCGCTGTTCAGCGATGTGCAAGAATGTTTACGTGGCCGAAGCTAAACCGACATTATTGATCGTTGGGCCTGCGAGGCCTCTGGTAATAGAGGCGCTCGAATCTGCATTTCACATTCACTTGGTGCCGGACGCGATGGACACCGGCGTACCTGCTACGATCCCTGTCGATGAGGTTCAGGCGATCGCCGTACTTGATTCCGGTCGACGCATCGACGCGAAGTTCTTGCATCGGTTTCCCAAACTCAAGATCGTTTCCGTCTTTGGTGTAGGTTATGAGCATGTGGATGCAAAGTGGGCTGGCGAGCGCGGCATCTCGGTCACTAATACCCCTCAGGTGTTGGACGAAGAGGTCGCTGATACCGCGCTCGGACTGCTGCTGTGCACCGTTCGCAAACTACCTCAGGCGATGCGCTATTTGCAGGAGGGCAAGTGGCAGCAAGCACCATTCCCGCTCAGCGAGGCAACATTGCGGGGACGCGCTGTCGGCCTGGTGGGCATGGGACGGATAGGACAAGCGATCGCTCGTCGGCTGGAGGCGTTCGCCGTGCCGGTGACCTATCACTCGCGCCAGCCAAACGCCGCGGTGGCCTATAAATATTATCCGCGACTAATAGACATGGCGCGCGATGTGGACGTGCTGTTGGTCATCGTTCCCGGCGGATCAGCAACCCGGAATCTCATTAACGCTGAGGTTCTTGAAGCCTTGGGGCGCAGTGGCATCTTGATCAACGTTGCGCGAGGTTCTGTGGTCGATGAGGCGGCGCTCATTGCGGCCTTACGCGATAAGACGATTTTGTCCGCAGGACTCGACGTGTTCGTTAATGAACCGTTCGTTCCCAGTGAATTGCTGGGTATGGAAAATGTAGTACTTCTTCCACACGTCGGATCCGCCTCGGTTCATACGCGCGCTGCGATGGATGAGTTAGTGGTGAATAATCTCATGTCCTGGGCATCCGGCACCGGGCCCTTGACACCGGTCGCCGAAACGCCGACGTAGTGATAGCGCATTGGCGGTTGTCTACGCACTCGCTTGATGAGGCTGCGCACTGGAATGAAAATAGAGGCAATGCTTTGGATAGTGGTCTTGATCTTGGTGGCGCTGTCGTTCCTTTTTCCGAAAACTCGGTCGTTTGGTCTTTCCGCAATTGGCGTCGCGATTTTGGCGATCGTTGCGATCGTCGTAGTCGCCAAGCGCGGCGAAACACCTACGCTCGGGGCGACGGCGCCGCCCGCCGTTGAGCGAAAGCCGATCGACTTCGAGCGATTCCTCGTCGAGAAATTGGATAAAACAGATCCGGAGGCAAAAAGCCGCATTCGCTTGGATGAAATTCGATTCAATCAAGTACGTGCCGAAGCTGGAGCGCAACGCGGCAGCATCGGCACGGTCGTCGCGCGACTTTACAACGACTCCGCGACTTACACATTGACCGACTACGGCTATTATTTGGTGGTGCAGGACTGCATCAGCGCGGTTTGTACGACGGTATTCGACCAACAGGGACTATCCGCAGTGTCGGTGCCGCCCAACCAAGCGCGCGATGTGAGGATTGCGATCCGAGACGGAAATACTCGGGATGTGCCGCCGATAAAAATACTTGGAACCGCCAATATCCTGCTCACGCCTGCCGCAACGCGTGCCAAACCCGCGAACAGCGCTTCCACTGACTAGTGTTTTGGCGAGAAATGACCTAGATCGCTTCGCACCAACCCGCTCATTTTTGACGTTTCAAATACCCCCTCCCATATCCATGAAATCTGTGACCGTTAGCCGATGGGCGGTTACGGGACTAATCAGCTGGGCCACCAGTCGATCGATCTGGAGGTTGATCTCCGGCACTGCGGTTATTTCCCACCAGGCAGGGCGGGTCAGAGGTCCCAGAGCGAACAACCACGAAGATGCAACGCCGGCGCTGTCGATGACTGCACAATCGCGGGTTTCCAAACCAACGCCAAGCGGATCGGGAACCGCGAGCTTGCGATCACGCAATTCGGCGATGAGCGGAATCGCGATTCTCGCAAAGTCGCCGCCGGGACCTGTGCAATTGACGATGTGTCCCGCGTTGAACTCGCGTATCGCGCCGCCGCGCATTCGCACGGTCACTTCGACGAATCGGCCGGTCGGCCGATAGCCGGCAACACGGCCGGGCAACACTTCCAGCGCACCGCTGGTTCGTAATTGTGTGAACGCATCGCTCACCCGGGGTGCCATGCGATGCCGATGAATGTCCCAGCGCGGACGCAGGTGCCGTAGAAATTGGCGGCGGCTGAATGGGCTCCATTCGTTCCAGATGCTTGGCACGGCCGGGCGCGCAGCGTCGAACACTCTCTGCCACGGAATATCTTTCAAAGCGGCCAAATCGACTTGTGCGCGAATGTTTTTCGTCAGCGCAAGCGGGGACGCAGGAATCTTGCCGTGCAGGAATTCCGGCCATATACCACCGGCGGCGTGGGTACGCGGCGTCAGCCCACGCCGCGAAATGGCAAGCAGCGGTCCGCGATGACCCTGCTGTTGGAGGCGAAGGGCAATATCCACGGCAGTAAGACCGCTGCCAATCAATAACAACGGCTCGGCGGGATCGACATCGCTGAAGGCATCCATGGCCCAGGGGTCTGGAATGAAGAACCCACTGTCATAGAGCCAGGTATCCGGGCCCCCGGGAGGGCACGGAGGCAGGTTTCCCAGGGCAAGTATCACGATGTCAGCCTTGATCTGGCGTCCATCGGTCAATAAAACGCCGCGGTTGTCACCGAGCAGACCTACCGCCTCGCCACGTACACTGCTAAGTCCTACGAGCGACCGGCTATCGAGCGCGGCGTAGATCCGCTCTTCCAAATACTCGCCGAACAGCCGCCGCGGAACGAAGGCAGCGCTGAGATCAAGCTCGCTTTCCAGCAGGGCTTCGGCAATTGAGGCGCGTCGCTGCCGCAGCCAGTCGGCAAAACTCGGGGTAAGGCCAATTTCCATGCGGCTCACCGGCACATTCAGGAGATGGGCGGGGCCGCACGCTCCATACGCGACGCCGCGGCCAAGCCGTTTGTTGCGTTCCACGATGACAATTCGCCAGCCAGGGCACCTTAGGTGCAACTTAAGACCGAAGATGGCACCGCTAAAACCGCCCCCGACAATTACGACCGTTTTAACCGCCAATGCCTGAATACCTCACAATTCAGCGTCGATAGGCAACCAGGCAAGCATCCATGCCTTGAGGCGCTGCCACCATCCTCGTGACGGCTCCGCTTTGAGCACTTGCTGTTTTTGGTCCAGTTCCGTTTTCCAGAGTAGGCGCGACGTATGCGGGTCGGTCGGGTCCAGAACGACATGGTAGGCCTCCTGCGGACTCACCATCTGGTCGAATCGATGCAGAACTTCCTCTGCAACCGGCGCGCTGTGAACAAGAACTCCAATCTCGGTGTTGATACGAAGCGAACGCTGATCGTAGTTCCAGGACCCGAGGAACACTCGCCCTCCATCGAACACATACATCTTTCCATGGAGGGCATAGGTTCCGTAGCTGGCAATCCGACGGCTCTCACCACTACCGGCTACGCTGTCCAGCTTGGCTCGGATCTCATAGATCGAGACTCCCGACTTCAGAAGCGGGACACGAACCTTCGTGTAACCAGAATGTGCTGCTAATTGCGGATTTGTTTCCAGGGAGTTAGTGAGAACTCTGACCCTGACACGGCGGCTCCGCGCGCTCTGAAGCAACTCGAGTTCATGGTCAGTCGGCACGAAATAGGGGGAGACGATCACAACATCGCTGGTTGATCTTTCGATCTCCTGCTCGACCGCATTGCTCATCAACCGCCCGCGACTCCGCCGGCGCTCGACATAGTGCTTTTGGGGACTATCGGAGAGCACCTGACCGCCGGCCCACGTCAACGGCGCCGACTCCGATAGTATGCTGGATAGCGGCTGTCCGCTTTCTATGCGGGCGACATAGTCGCGGGCCAGCGGCGCCGGCGTTGTGGTGTCGGTACCGGATTTGCCGCGTCGGGTCAACTGCGCCGCAGGTACCACCAGGTCGCTATTCCAGAACTCGTCGAAAGACCCCGACAAGGCCTGCACATCCGCGCCGACCGTGAAGAGATCAACGTCAGCGAACTGGGACGCGGGATCGACCTGGAAGTACTGATTGCCGATATTTCGCCCGCCGACCAATGCGACTGCGTTGTCTGCGACCAGAACCTTGTTATGCATACGGTAGTCCAGCCGTTGCTTGTGCAATATGAAGTCCAGATTCCTCAAAATCCTGTTGTGGCCGCGGTAGCTGAACGGATTGAACACGCGAACCTGCATGTCGTGGTGGCCATCCAATTCAAGGATTTTCTCATCGCCGGCCATCGTATCTCCATCATCCACCAGCACGCGCACGCGTACACCCCGGTCCGCCGCGTTGCGCAACTCTTGCCGTATCAATGAGCCGGTCGCGTCCGCGCGGAAAATGAAGTACTGCAGGTCAAGTGTGCGTTCGGCACCCCGAATCAGCTGGATGCGGGCGGCTAATCCATCTACGCCTGCTTGCAGAACAAAGAAACCGGAAAGGGTTTGCGAACCGTCGTCCTTGCGCGCGAAACGCCGGCCCCATGTTGTATCCGACGGATTGCTTAGGGCATGCGAAGTCGCGAGCCCCGGTGGACGGGTGGGCACCTGAGCACAGCCGTGCAGAAAGGGCGACAGCGCCAGCAGCGACATCGTCCAAAGTACTGAAGGGTGAGCCATAAGCAGTCGAAATCGTTTCTAGGTAGGTTAAGGTGATGCCTGCTGTTCAGCCCCTAGGGTACCTCTGATCTAATCGATGTGGGCAGCGGCGGAACTGAGCATTACTGCGCTGCTGCTTGCCAACGATTCAAACTCTGCGACGAAGCGCGCGGGTTCGCTCGCCGTGTAAGGTTCCAGATTGTGCGCCCAGCGATAGCCGATTGGCTGATACCAGAGCTCCGCGACCAGCTCGTAGGGACCAGAAGTGCCTGAGATATTCATGACATATTCGATGCGATGTCCTTTGCCTGTGAATTCGACATCCGACGAAGCTGCACCTCGCACGGCGATTTCCGCAGGTGCGCTTGCCTTGTCGAATCCATGCGGCAGCAGGCGATTGTCCTTGAGATAATCGGTTGCCGAGAGCAAGCCGGTGGTGACGTTGCCGGAAGCATTGCGCAAGATCGTCTCGTAGATCTGGACCTGATCCGGCTCTGTAATCCGAGAGTAATGAGGCTCGTAGCGGGCCGGATCGGCATCGTTATCGTTGCCGACGATCGACCCGTCGGGATTGAGCGCGCCGGACTCGAACAGCACGCGATGATTGTGGTCGTAGAGCACCACATGAATCCATACGCGCCGCGACGGATAGGCTGTCGGGAGCTTGTGGCCCCCGAGGTTATCCACGGTTACCCATGCATCGAGGTGATCCGAGATTGCGTGTGACGCGGATACCCTGATCGAGGCTGCACGCGACTGCAGAAAGCGTACGGTGCGATCGGCCGCATCGGCGAAGGAATCCGGCTGCGGTACGGTATTGAGCTCCTCGTGGAACGCGCCGAACATCTTCTGCATGAGAAAGTTCGCGCCGACAAATTGATGATGTACGACGCCTTCCCGATTGACGGCAAGGATACGGGCAATGGGGGCGGGCTCAGCAAGCGCTGGCATGTGACAATTCTGACAGGTCTGCTTGTCGCGATATTCGCTGTGCAGCCATTCCGGATATGGCATCTGCTCGTTGAGCGAGCCGATCTTTTGACCGCTCGAGTCGCGCGCGGTCGTGATCAAGGTATGACACGTCGCGCACAACTGCGCAGAGCGTATGTGCTCCGCACGGTTCGGCTCGAGGCCTCCTGTGGAGCTTCGCATCACCTGCTTCAGGCCCGGCGCTATTTCGTACGGGCCGTATTCGGGATGGGAACGATCGGCGCCCGCAGGGGCGATGACAAAGTTGCCGTTAAAGCTGTCGGCTTGGCCGAGCTTGTCGGCGGAGATCTGATGGCACACGGAGCAGGTTACGCCGTCGGCGGCCTCAGGCGTATCGAATCCGGTCGGCTTAACGTGAGCAAATACTCGCACAGGCTGTCCCGAGGCCTTCGCTTCGTAATTGGGTATGGGCAAATGACATGCGGAACACTCAGTTTCGATCTCGCTGTCGGCCGGTTGATGATCGATAGTTTCGCGGCGCACGCTCGCCAGCCAATAGGGATCGTGCGAGGAGTTCGCCATCAGCGATACGCTCCAATCGGCGCCGATCGAGAATGGCTCCCCATTCTGCGTGACCATACCGTTATGGCACATCACACAGCGATCCGATGTGTGGAATTCAAGCGGCGAGGCGTTGGCCGGCACACCCTGCTCGGCGTACAGGGCCTGCGCCCACGCGAGAGCGGGAATGATCATGAGGCCTGCGCTTC
>Ga0182030_10026361_pt1 | contig 10526 bp, 5 predicted proteins | sample 812S3MmetaG_FD_121299 | JGI IMG/M metagenome (GOLD analysis project Ga0182030, IMG submission 121299) | Permafrost microbial communities from Stordalen Mire, Sweden - 812S3M metaG (Illumina Assembly) | ecosystem: Environmental > Terrestrial > Soil > Wetlands > Permafrost | place: Sweden... | reverse complement strand
GCGGCGTCACCGGCATTGGAAACTTTCGGGCTCAAGTTCTCCTCTGGCGGCGCCCATATCAGCCGAACCATGATGTTTCGGGAACTGCGTGCAGTGTTGGACACCGTTCCAGAGAATTCCGGCGCTGCTGACTACCGCGCGGCCATTCTCCAGCAAAACGTCCTGGGCAAGACCACGGATAGCACCCGGAGGGAGTCCCTGCGACGCCTCCGTGAATTGTATGCTCTTGATGAAGCCACGCCCATCTTTGGGATTTTGCGAAAACTGGAAGCGATCGACGCCGAGAGTCTGCCGCTCCTGGCAATCCAAGTGGCCTGGGCGCGCGATCCGCTTCTGCGAGCCACGACACCGCCGATCACGGATGCCGCAGACGGCCAACGAGTAGAAACCGCCAGCCTGGCACAAGCCTTCGAAGCCGCGTTTCCGGGTCAGTATTCGGAACTGAGCCGAAACCAGACCGCGCGGCACGCCGCGTCCTCGTGGACCCAGTCCGGGCACCTCGCCGGTCGTGCAAACAAGACCCGCCAGCGGATCAAGCCCACCGTCGTCGCTGTCACCATGGCCCTGCTTCTCGGGCAAATCGCCGGCTATCACGGGGCGGCGGTCTTCTCCAATCCCTGGTGCCGCCTACTGGACCTAGATCCCGACCGCGCCAGGGCGATGGGCTTCGAGGCCCATCGTGTTGGACTCCTCAACCTGCGGGCAGTCAGTGAAGTCGTTGATCTGAGCTTCCCTCTACTCGCTGAATTCCAACCGGGCCTGCCATGAGCGCGATCGACCGTCTTCTCACCAACTACTCCCGCCAGGTGCGCCTGCCCTGGTCTGACAATTTGTCGGGTAAGCAGCGCATCTGGTTTGCGGTCTACCCCCCGGCAGAAGAACGGCGGGTGCGGGCGCGCCTACCGCAGTTTGAAGCCGTCACCCTCGAGGCAAACCACGGATGGACCACCGCTGACCTCACACGGCTGGTGCCGGAATTCCTCGCGGCACACAAATACCGGGAGGGAATCTTTCAAAGACCACAGCATTTCCGGGCCGGAACTGATCTCGAAGTACGCGCCGCAGCCCTGGTCAATGAGACCTGTTCCCACGCCGACAAAGAGAGCGTCGTGGCCATCATCGGCCTGGCCTCGCTGTTCGACTTCATGCGTGTCTCCAACCTGATTGAGCGCGTCGAAGACAGCGTGCCCGGGCGTTTACTGGTCCTTTTCCCCGGCGAATACGCAGGCAACGTGTATCGCTTCATGGATGCGCGTGACGGCTTCAACTACATGGCCGTGCCCATCACTTCAACGGAGAGTTTCCTCACCCCATGACCATGACCAACCGCGAACTCTATTTCCGCGATCCCACAACCCTCGAACTGCTCAACAACGGCGTCTCGAAGGTCTCCGAATTCGGCCAGGACACGCACCAGATCAAAACCCTGCGCTTCGAACTGGAGACGTTCGTCTGCGATGGCGAGTACGCCCGCGGGCTGGAGCGGATTCTCAAGGCCTACATCGACGGGCTGAGCCAGGATGAGCAGAAGGCGGTGTGGGTCAGCGGCTTCTTCGGCAGCGGCAAATCTCACCTCGTGAAAGTGCTGCGCTACCTCTGGGAGGACTATCACTTCGCCGACGGCGCTACCGCCCGGTCGCTCGTGAAACTGCCCTCAGAAATCAGTGACCTGCTCACGGAACTGACCAATCGCAGCAAGCCGCTGGGTGGTTTGCGCGCGGCGGCGGGCACCCTGGGCGCCGGCTCCATGGACAATGTATGACTGGCCCTTGTCCAACTGGTGCTGCGATCCGCCGGCCTGCCGGAGGATCTTGCTCAGGCGAAGTTCCTGCTTTGGCTCCGGTCCTCTCCTCTGCATGCACCGGTCGCCGAGGCTCTAAAGAAGAACGGTTGCGATTTGCGCGAGGAAGTGGCGAGTCTAAACTATTCGGTGCCGCTTGCCGAGGCACTCCTGTCCGCCGATCCGAAATACGGAACGGTGGCCAATGTCCAGGAAGTAATCCGTACCGGATTTCCCGAGATTACGTCGCCCACAATCGCCCAGGCGCTCGACTTCCTCCAGCAGATTTTCGGCCAGAAAGGCAAGCTCCCCTGCACGCTGCTCGTCGTGGACGAAATCCAGCAGTTCATCGGCGAGAAAATCCAGCGGGCGATGGATCTGCAGGAAATCGCCGAGGCCTGCTCCACGAAGCTGAACCAGCGCCTTCTTCTGATTGGCACTGGCCAGTCCGCCTTGAACACCACGCCCAGCCTGCAGAGGCTGCAAGCCCGCTTCACTGTGCGCGTGCAGCTTTCCGACGCCGACGTTGAGAGCGTCATCCGCAAGACCGTCCTCCATAAGAAGCCGGAGATGGGCTCGGTCATCTCCAAGTGCCTGAGTGACAACCAGGGCGAGATTGCCCGCCACCTCCAAAACACCCGCTTCGCTGCCGGCCACGAGGACGACAAGTTCTTCGTAGCCGATTACCCGCTGCTTCCTACCCGCCGGCGTTTCTGGGAGAAAGTGCTGCGCAACACCGACCACTCGGGTACCAAGGCCCAGTTGCGCTCTCAGTTGCAGATCGTCTTCGAGGCGACACGGCAAACCGCGGCGGCCGCCGTGGGCACGGTGGTGCCGGCGGATTTCATCTACGACCAGATTTCCACCGACCTCCTCAACTCCGGCGAGCTGGAACGCGAATACGACGAGATCATCCGCAAGCAGCGCGACGGCAGTAAGGACGGCACCCTTCGTTCGAGCCTGTGCGCCCTGATCTTTCTCATCGGCAAACTGCCACGCACGCCGGGCGCCGACGATGGCGTCCGGGCGAATGCCGAAACCCTGATAGACCTCCTCGTCAGCGATATGAAGAACGACCGGCCAAGGCTGGAGCAGCAGGTCCCCACCTTGCTCAAGCAGCTTGTGGATGCCGGCCAGCTCATGGCGGTGGACACCGAATACCGTCTCCAGACCCGGGAGGGCGCGCTCTGGACGCACGATTTCAACCACCGCCGCACCGCCGTTCTCGCCGACGAGGAGCGCATCAACGCCAAGCGCATGGAGTTGCTCCGCGACGGCACCAAGCAGGCCCTCAAACCTGTATCGTTGCAGCAGGGCACTTCCCATCAACCGCGCAAGCTGGTCTTTGAGCTTTCCTCCAGCCGTCCGTCCTCCAGCAACGACGAGGTTACCCTATGGATGCGGGATGGCTGGAGCGACGACGAAAAGTCGGTCTTGAACGATGCACGTGCAGCCGGCGTCGATAGCCCATTGCTCGTCGGCTATTTGCCACGCCTCAGCATCCACCATGAAGAATTGCGGCAAGCCATCGCCTCTCAAGTCGCCGCCCAGGAAACGCTGGACGCCCATGGCCCGGCAGGGACGCCGGAAGCCATCGAGGCCCGCAAGGCCGTCGAGACCCACTTGGAAGTGGCCCGGCACCGGATTCAGGAACTGCTCGGTCAGATCATGGGCGCTGCGAAAGTCTTCCTCGGCGGCGGGCAGGAGGCCGGCGGCGTCGAGCTGGCCGATAAAGTTCAGGATGCCGCAAACAGTGCGCTGGAACGGTTGTTCCCCCAGTTCTCCGAGGCGGATCACGCCAACTGGGGCCAGGTCGTCAACCGGGCGCGCGGCGGCGACGTAGGCGCCCTCTCGCAAGTGGGCTACCCAGGGGATGTCACCAAACATCCCGTCTGCCGTCGCGTGATTGATCTGATTGGCGCCGGTAAGAAGGGCAAAGACATCCGGGAGAATCTCAAGTCTGCCCCTTACGGATGGCCGCAAGACGCCATCGATGGCGCGCTCTTTGTGATGCTGCTCGCCGGCAACCTGCGCGCTACCGTCAATGGCCAGCCCGTGCAGGCGCAGGCACTGCCGCAGAATCAGGTGGGTGTCGCCACATTCTATGTAGACGTACCGCCGCTCAACGTGCAGCAGCGGCTCGACCTCAAGGCGCTCTTCCAAAAAGCCAGCGTTACCGCACAGAACGGGAAGGAATCCGAAGCAGCCACCTTGTTCCTCCAGAAACTCCTCGCGTTGGCCGAAACCGCCGGTGGTGGCGCGCCACGGCCGGAGTCCCCCGACCCGAAAAGCGTGCGCGCCCTGCAACTGCTCAGTGGGAATGCCCAACTGCTCAGAATTCACGAGAAGAAGGACGATCTCACCGCCAAAATCGCGCTATGGAAGAAGAATGGCGACGGCATCGCCAAACGATGGCCGGCATGGGAGCGGCTGCTGGACTTTCACGGCTTTGCCACTGGTCTGCCGGAAGCGGATGCCTCTACCAAATCCGTGGGCGCCATCACCGGCGGCCGTACCCTCCTGGCCGATCCCGATCCGGTACCGGAGTTGACGAAGCAGCTCACCACTGCCTTGCGCACGGCGCTCGGCAAGTTGCTGGGTGATCTCTCCACAGCCTTCAAGGCCGGAGATGACCGGCTCGCCGGCTCCCATATCTGGAGCCGCCTGAGCGACGACCAGCGCGCCACGCTGTCCACAACCTGTCAACTCGCACCGCCGGCGAAAGAGACCATCGGTACTGACGAAGAGATCCTTGCCGCCCTGCGCGCCAGTACCCTGGCCGCGCGGCGCAACTTGCTCGACGCTGTCCCGCAGCGTTTCTCGCGCGCCCTGGACGAGGCCAGCCACCTGCTGGAGCCCAAGGCGCAGCGTGTGGTCCTGCCCTCCGCGACCATCCACAACACCACCGAACTGGATCAGTGGCTTGCGGGCGCTCGCAATCAGGTCGAGGAAAAGCTGAAGGAAGGCCCCGTGACTTTATGAGCAGCCTCCCTACAAATCTACGCCGCCAGTTGGAAACCTCGTGCAAACAAGCGCGCACGATCGCTTCGGTTGGCGCTCGAAAAGCCCTTGAAGCGCTCGCCGTACATGATCCGAATCCTTACGGGCACATGGACGAGGGGCATCGTGAGCTTCGGCGCAAACTCCGTGCCCAGGCGCGGCAACTAGGTGATGTGGAGAGCCAAGCGAAACCCGGCGCTTACGACATCAAGCACATCGTCGAAAAGCTCGCCTACGACCAGTGGCATCGGCTGCTCTTCGCCCGCTTTCTCCTGGAGAACAACCTCCTCATCTCGCTGGAGCATGAGGTCTCCGTGTCGCTGGACGATTGCGAGGAACTAGCCCCGTCGCTCGGTCTCAAGGATGCGTGGGCGGTGGCGGCCCGCTTCGCCGCGAAGGAACTGCCCCAGATCTTCCGCGCCGACGACTCAGCGGGTGCAGTGGAATTGCCCGTGGAGGACCGGAATCCGCTCATTCAACTGGTCATCGGTTTGCCGGTGGAGGTGTTCACGGCCAGCGATAGCCTCGGATGGTGTTACCAATTCTGGCAGGCGGAGCGGAAAGACGCGGTCAACGCCGCCGGCAACAAGATCGGCGCCTACGAACTGCCGGCGGTCACGCAGTTGTTCACCGAAGACTACATGGTGGACTTCCTACTCGATAACACTCTCGGCGCGTGGCATGCGGGCAAGGTTCTCGCTGCGAAGCCGTCGCTGGCCGAAACCGCCCAGAGCGAGGAGGAACTCCGCAATGCTGTAGCATTGCCGGGATGTCTGTGGAGATATCTGCGCTTCATCAGGGGCAAGGATGGCAAGTGGACTCCCGCCGCTGGAACGTTTGACGGCTGGCCGAGAACTGCGAAGGAACTCAAGTGCCTGGACCCGTGCATGGGTAGCGGACATTTCGTAGTGGCGATGTTCGAGCGGCTGGCGGCCTTGCGCATGGCGGAGGAAGAACTGGACGAAATGCTGGCCGTGGCGGCGGTCATCCGCGACAACTTGTTCGGGTTGGAGATTGATTCGCGCTGTACGCAGATTGGTGCATTCAACCTGGCCCTGGCCGCATGGCGGCGCGTCGGCCATTGCAAGCTGCCGTCGATGAACCTCGCCTGCTCTGGCCTCGCTCCGAATGCGAAAAAGGAAGACTGGCTTAGGCTAGCTGGTGATAACGAGAAGCTCCAGAACGGCATGGAGCAGATTTACCAGTTGTTCAACGATGCCCCTGTGCTGGGCAGCCTCATCAACCCGCGCGCCGCCGAAGGTAATTTGCTGGTGGCTGCATTTCACGAACTGCAGCCGCTCCTGGAAAAGGCGCTTGCCAAGGAGACCAAGGACGACACCGCGCATGAAATGGCCGTGACTGCGCGTGGCCTGGCCATGGCGGCGGAAACTCTCGCTGGACAGTTCACCCTCGTTGCGACCAATGTGCCTTACTTAGGACGGGGGAAGCAGGACGATGTGCTTCAAGACTACTGCGAGCGTGTGCACCCAGAAGCAAAAGCCGACCTCGCCACTTGTTTTGTGGAGCGATGTATAGACTACTGTGAAATGGGCAGCAGTGCCGCGCTGGTTACACCCCAAAGTTGGCTATTCCTCAAAACCTATAACGCATTCCGTAAGCAACTCCTGACAAGTGATGAATGGAATGTTGTGGCTCGCCTTGGACCAAGAGCGTTCGAAACAATTTCAGGAGAGATTGTAAATGTTGGTTTGCTAGCCCTTACGCGTCGTTCACCTTTATCTAGATCTGCAATAGCAGGAATAGACGTCTCCGACCAACGAGATGTACAGGCAAAAGCAGCCAGTCTCAGGATGAGCGAACCGTCTCAATTATTCCAAGAAGATCCGGCGCGAAATCCAGATACCCGCATTGTTTTTGGATCACGAGACACTTCCAAATTGCTTGTTGAATACGCTGAAAGCGTAAAGGGACTGACCACAGGGGATGGTGAGCGCTTCATTCTGTATTTTTGGGAGCAGAACGTACTCATCAAGGGTTGGGCTTGGTTCCAAACTACAATCATTGAAACGACTGATTTCGGTGGCTCCCAGCAGATTTTTCTTTGGGAAAACGGTAGTGGAGAAATGCAGAAAGTACCCGGCGCACGAACGTATGCTCGGGGAGCATGGGGAACAGCGGGAATCCTGATTTCGCAGATGGGAAAGCTGCCGGCTACACGCTATTTCGGATGCGGCTACGACAATAACTGCGCGGTGATAAAGCCGAAGGACGCAAAAGACCTGCCAGCACTTTGGGCCTTTTGTAGTTCACCCTATTTCGCAGAACAGGTCCGCCGTATCGACCAGTCGATCAAACCAACAAATGCTGCATTCGAGAAGATCCCCTTCGATCTCGCGCACTGGCAAAAAGCCGCCGCTGACAGGTACGCCAACGGCCTGCCCAAGCCGCATAGCGACGACCCGACCCAGTGGCTCTTCAACGGGCATCCCAAAGGTTCAGCCCAATCGTTGCATGTGGCCGTGGCGCGGTTGCTCGGCTACCAATGGCCCCGCCAGACAGGTTCAAGTTTTCCAGACTGCTCGGCGCTTGTTCCCGATGGTCTCGAAAAGGCAGCGGATCAAGACGGCATTGTGTGCCTCTCTGCTACCAAGGGCGAGCCGCCCGCCGCCGAGCGTCTGCGCGCCTTCCTAGTCCAGGCCCTGGGTAAATTCGACCTCAGTGCTCTGATTGCCAGCGCCGGCCCCAAGGGCAGCAAATCCGAGACACTAGAGGATTGGCTGCGAGACGAGTTCTTCGAGCAGCACTGCGCGCTCTTCCAGCAGCGTCCCTTCATTTGGCAAATCTGGGACGGCCACAAGAGTGGGTTCAGCGCGCTGGCGAACTATCACACGCTCACCTACGGGAACCTGGAGACGCTCACCTACGCCTACCTCGGCGATTGGGTTCGCCGCCAGCAGACCGCCGTGGAGGCCGGCGAGGCCGGCAGCGACGCTCGCCTTCAGGCCGCCAAGCAGTTGCAGTCCCGCCTCAAGCTCATCCTCGAGGGCGAGCCACCGTACGATATCTTCGTCCGGTGGAAGCCACTCTCCCAGCAAGCCATCGGTTGGCGCCCAGATATCAACGACGGCGTGCGGATGAACATTCGACCCTTTGCGACTGCCGGCATTCTCCGAAAGCGCGTAAAGATCAAGTGGGAGAAGGATCGGGGGAATGAACCCCTACGCGACAAAAAGGACTTTCCCTGGTTCTGGGGCTGGGATGAGAAGCAGCAAGACTTCTGGGGTGTCGGCGATGCGCCAGACGGCAACCGCTGGAATGACTGCCACTACACGAACGAGTTCAAGCGGAGAGCAAAGGCAACATGATCAAATCGGCCCAAAACTACCCCATTTCGAGCATCCTGGACACCGAGGCCAAGGTGCGTTTCGTGGTGCCCAAGTATCAGAGGGAATACGTCTGGAGGAAATCGCACTGGGAGGATCTCTTCGATGACGTTAGCACCAATTCGGCGGGGCACTTCCTGGGATCCATCATCTGCATCAACCGCGCCGAAGATGCTTACCAAATTCAGGAACTGGAACTTGTGGATGGACAACAGCGGTTGACGACGTTGTCGCTCCTCTACGCGGCCATCTATGCGCAGTTCGCAAGACTAAAAGATCTGGACGAGGAGACGCGGCACGAGCTTTACAACCTAAAGTATCGTTTGCTGGTTAAAGGGAAGGGCGACAAGCTCCTGCGGGTTGAGCCGTCGTATCAGAACAAGAATTGCCCGGACTACAAAGCGGTGCTGGAGAAGGCGGGGATCCTCAAGGACGTGGAGCAGCCGGCCAATCTCGGCAATCGGCGGATCCTGAAGGCCTACCGGTATTTTGAGGAGCAGTTGGATCGGATGGATGACAAGGGCGAGCGTGTCTTCACGGTTTCGGTTCTCCGGCACCTGATGGAAAAGGTTAACGCGGCATCCCTGGTCAAGATCGAGGTGAATTCCCATTCGGATGCGTTCACGCTCTTTGAGTCCCTGAACAATCGCGGCGAGCCTCTGTCCGCTCTGGACCTGATCAAGAACAAGCTGCTGGCTGTGCTGGAAAAACAACAAGCTGACAGTATTGACGAAAATTTCAAGAAATGGAACCGGTTGCTGGAAAACCTGACGGATGATTACGCCATCCAGGAACGGTACCTGCGCCAGTTTTACAATGCCTTCAAATACAAGGATAAGATCGGCGTCAAGGGCTATACCCTGGCGACTCGTTCGAATATCATCCACATTTACGAAAATCTGATCGACAAGAACGCCAAGGCGATCTTTAGCGACTTGTTTGAGAAGGCAAAACTTTACAGCCGCATCATTGCGCCGAACGACGAATCCGTGCCCCAGAAGGTGGGGAAGCAATTTCGGGACCTGGAACGTATCGGAGGCGCGCCGGCATATGTGCTGCTGTTGTACCTGCTGGCAGAGCGGCCGAATGCCGACCTCGCGGCGATCTCGGAGTTCCTTGTGAAATTCTTCGTGCGCCGCAGCCTGACCGACCAGCCGCCCACGCGGGATCTCGCGCGAAACGCGATTGCGCTCATTGACGTGCTGCGCCACAAGCCCAACTCGGATGTGTTGGACGTGATGCGGCGGGAGTTTCGTAAGCAAGGGTGGATAGCCTCCGACGAACTATTTCGCGCGAAGCTGGAGGGCAACCTCTACGAGGAGAATGTGGACGCAACGCGTTTCATCCTTTGCAAGATCGAGGAGTCGCACCAGACAAGGGAGAAGTTCACCGATTTGTGGAAACGCGACAGCAGCGGCGACTACGTTTGGACTGTGGAACACATCTTCCCGCAGGGACCAAACATCCCCGACAGCTGGGTAAAGATGATCGCCGGTGGAGACGAGGCGAGGGCGAAGGAGTACCGCGAACAGTATGTGCACAAGCTCGGCAACCTCACCATCACCGGTTACAACAGCAAGTTGGGAAACAAATCTTTCACAGAAAAGCGCGACCGAAAGGATGTGGCCGGTAAGCCGGTCGGGTATAAGAATGGGCTCCATCTCAATGCTGGCCTTCGCGGGAGAGATTCCTGGACAGTGCAAGACATTGAGGACAGGACGAACGCCTTGGTGAAAGAAGCAATCAAGTTTTTCTCGATTTGAGCTTTGCTGCATGACTGAGACACTGGCACAGCACGTCGTATCCGCTCTCAGGGCCGCGGCCCACGCCTATGCCGCCGGCGACCAAGTCGCACCCTGCGCGGTCCTGTGGCTGGATCCTGAGCGGTTGTGGGAAGCCATCGTGCCAGATCTACTGCCCCTAATGCCGGAACTCTACGTGCTGGGCGCCTATGCGGCGGACAAGCGTACAGGGCCGGCGCTATGGCTGCGCTGCATCGAGGCGCGAGTGGTGGAAGGCGCACCGGCGGTGGGAATCACCCCCATATTTTATCTTCCCGATATCAGCCGGGAAAAATTGCGGGCCGCCGAAGACTGTCCACAGGAACTCTCACCTCTGGTGGAGTTGCTCTATCGGGGCGTGGCCTGGCTGCATGCGAACCGCAAGGAATGGACGCCCTACGCCTTCCTCGTTTCTAAACACGGCGGACTCGGGCTCGAAGTCGCCAAAGACCAGGCGACGCTCGACGCCCTCGCCGGCGCCCTGCCTACGCTGATCGCCGAAACCCTTTCCCAGTTGCAGGGAAGGCGGTTGGATTCGGAGTTCTTCAACGGGCTGTTGGCACCGGACACTACCGGCCTGTTTCTGCTGTGGCTGAGCGATGCGGAAGCTTTCAGGCAACG
>Ga0182030_10026359_pt1 | contig 10526 bp, 11 predicted proteins | sample 812S3MmetaG_FD_121299 | JGI IMG/M metagenome (GOLD analysis project Ga0182030, IMG submission 121299) | Permafrost microbial communities from Stordalen Mire, Sweden - 812S3M metaG (Illumina Assembly) | ecosystem: Environmental > Terrestrial > Soil > Wetlands > Permafrost | place: Sweden... | reverse complement strand
CACAACAGGTAGGGGTTCTGCTCGGCGTCGGGTCGCGCGAGGGCTGGCAAAAGCAGATCGATCGCCTCCGCCCGAGAGCGCACCCACCAGTAACGTCGGAGGGCCACACCGAATCGCAGGATCAGCTCTGTCCCCTCCGGGTCGCCGGCGGCGAATTCCATAGCCCGGCGTAGGTTGGCTCGCTCGGCGTCGAGCCGGTCATACCAGTTGCCCTGCTCGGGCCCGGTGAGGTGGGGAGCAGCCCGCTCGGCCACGGAGAGGAAATGGGCGCAGTGCGCAGCCCCCACGGCGGCGGCCTCGCGCTCGTCTTGTTCGACCAAGTGCTCGGCCCCGAATTGGCGGATGGTCTCCAGCAACCGGTAGCGAACGCCGGCTCCGGTGGGCTCGGCGACGACCAGGCTCTTGTCAATCAGCGACCCCAAGAGATCGGTTACGTCGAACACGTCAAGGTCGCCCAAGCCGCACACTGACTCGGCCGCTTCGAGGTCGAACCCCTCGGCAAATACTGATAGGCGCTGCAGCACCGACCGCTCTGGCTCGTTGAGAAGGGAAAAGGACCATTCCACCGTGGCGCGCAACGTCTGCTGGCGCGGCAGCGCGCTTCGGCTGCCCCCGGTCAGCAGTCGGAAGCGCTGATCGAGGCGCTCATGGAGGCTCGCCAACGAGAGCGACCGCAGCCGGGCAGCCGCGAGTTCGATGGCCAGTGGCATGCCGTCGAGACGCCGGCAGATCGAGACCACGAGAGGGCCGGACTCCTCGTCGAGCACAAGGTCGACCCCCTGACCGTGGGCCCGCTCCATGAAGAGTTTCACCGCATCTGACTCGACCGCCGCTGAGGCATCCCCATCGCCTGTCTCGGGTAGTGACAGCGAAGGCACGCGGTAGATGGTCTCGCCGCCAATGCCCAGGGGCTCCCGGCTGGTGGTGATGAGGTGGACCTGGGGACACCGGCGGAGTATGGCGTCGGCCACTTTGGCGCAGTCCCCAATCAGGTGCTCGCAGTTGTCAAGCACGATGAGCATGTGCTGTGGCACCAAGGCGTCAACCAGGGTTTCGAGTGCGGGTCGACCGGCCTGGTTGGTGATTCCGAGCACCGAGTTGATCGTTGAAGCCACCGCGTCAGGATCTGAGAGCGGAGCGAGCTCGACCAGCCAGACGCCGTCGCCGGACCCGTCGACCAACTCGGCAGCCACCCTCAGCCCTAGACGGGTCTTGCCGGACCCCCCTGCCCCGGTGAGGGTGACGAGCCGCGCGGTCTCGACGAGCCGCCGGACCTCGATCACTTCCCTGTCGCGCCCGATGAATTGTGCCGACTGGGCCGGAAGGTTGTTGGCCAGAGCCGGATTGTCTAGCGAACGCAGCGGAAGGAAGTCGACCTCCAGACCCTCGCCGTTGAGCTGAAAGATCTGCTCGGGCCGGCCCAGATCCTTCAGACGATGGTGGCCGAGGTCCCTAAGCGATGCGTCTGACGGGAGCGAGTCGCGCACCAGGGCGGCGGCGGCGGCCGAGAGCACGATCTGACCCCCGTGGGCCACGGCCGCGACGCGCGCCGCCCGGTGTACGTCGAGACCGACCAGACCCGTTCCCATCTCCGTCGCCTCACCGGAGTGGACGCCCATGCGCACGCGCACCCGTTCCCCGTCGGGCCACTCGTGGGCTCCCAGCGCGCGTTGCATCTCGATCACCGCCGCCACACAGGCGCTGGGTGAGGAGAACACGGCGAAGAACCCGTCGCCTTGTGTGTCCATCTCCTTGCCGTCGTGGGCCGCCAGACCGGCACGGATTAGGCGGTGGTGATCGGCCAGCACGCTGCCATAAGTGACGTGACCGAGGCGCCCTAGCAGTACTGTCGAGCCCTCAATGTCTGTGAAAAGGAAGGTCAGTGTCTCCGTGTGCAAAGTGTAAGAGATTGGCGATGTCGACGGGAGGTGCAGTCTGTCCGGCGGATTATCCCATCAGAGTCCCGTCAAGGGATGGAGTCACGACGGAATTGACGAGTGACCGCAACTTGGTCGCCGCCGGAGCTGCGCCACCTGTTCCAGCCGTCCCAGTTTATGCGGGTTGCGGATGGAGAATATCCGAGTGATCCGGTCGTCACCAATGACCAGACTCACCGCAGAGATGTCGTCTCCGACGTCGAACCGGGCGCCAGGCATCCCATTGAACCAGGCGGCGGTCGCCACCAATTCCGGAAAGCCCGCTACTCGGGCCAGGAACGTCGCCACCGTCTCGGCCCCGGTGAGCGGCTTCCGTGCAGCCCGCACAAAGCCGCCACCATCGGCGATCAACACCACATCGGGGCCCAAAATATTCATGAGACTTTGGACGTCGCCCGAGGTAACGGCAGCCATGAACTTCTCTAAGGTTGCCTCCTGCTGGACTCGGTCCACCTGGATGCGAGGACGGCGCGCCGCCACGTGCTCGCCGGCACGGTGCGCAATCTGACGAACTGCAGCAACATTGCGGAGCCCAACCGACGGGCCACGATATCGTCGCGATTCACTGTGATGTCGGATTACCGCCAGTAAGCGAATCGTCACTTCGGTAAATTGGACCTATGTCGTTAACCACTGTGACGTTCGAGATCATTCCGCTTTCCGAGGATTTACTTGCCAACGTTCGGCGTGAGCGGATTGATGTGTCAGGGAATCCAGTAGTTGAGGTCAAGTCGTCCGGCGGTGAACCACTCAGGTGCTGCCTGCGAAACGCGGGACCCGGAGAGGCCATTGTTCTCTTCGGCTACGAGCCGTTGCTCCCAGCCAGCCCATACCGAGAGATAGGCGCCGTTTTCGCTCATGCCCACCGTTGCCCTGGGCCAGTCGAAGGAGGTAGATACCCGTCGGAATGGCGATACCGACCGCAAGTACTGCGAGCATACGATCAACGGGGCTGGATAAGCGATGCCCAGACCCATGACGGTGGGGATCCAGAATCAGTGATCACGAAGATGTTTGAGAATGAGGCGGTGGTGGAGATCCACAGCCGCAATATTGCCTATGGCTGTTTCATGTTCCTTATCCGTCGCCTTTGACGGGGGCGAGGAAAGGGCTAATGGCATAAAGCAATCAGGAGGACAACGGGACGGATGTGGATGTCACCGCGGCACGAGGGAGTTCGATCAGCTCTCGATTTGGTGGGAAGTGAACCCCTTGGTGAAGAGCCAGATCGGCAGGATCAGCTCGAAAAGGCCGCCGGGTACCAGTGCAAGCATTCCCGCACCGTGTGTAATGTCGATCAGGTTGAACATGGCCGAGACGCTTCCCACCAAGAAGACCGGATAGCCAATGACGCCCAGCATGGACAGGTTTCTCGGCACGATGCTCGATGTCAGCAGGGCAGACGATAGGACGAGGCCCGCGGCACCAGATACTGCGTAGACGGCAAGCACGTACGCGTTCCACTGCGCGTGGCCGGTCAGGAAGTAGACACCGACGGCCACGAGAGTGAGGCACTCCGTCACCCTCAGGGCGAAGTAAGCCCGCGAGCGAATCGGTGTAAGCGGCGAGAGGATTCGCCGCATCGCCGTACCATTTGCCGCGACCACTAGGCCGCAGCAGCCCAGAAGGAGCACGCCGGCGATGCGGGCGGCGTTGTGTGGCGACGCGCTCGAGAAGTACGAGTGGATGAGCGCGTTACCGATCGCGAAGGTGAAGGTGGCAGCGAGGAAGAACAGTCCGACCAGGACTGCGGTCTTCCTCGTCGATGTTACGGTCGGCTCGGCCTTATTCATTGCGGCGGGCATCTCAAGTGTGCGGTTAGTCATATTTACTACTCCTTTATTGGGTAACCTTACGTTGTAAGTAGAGTACACTTACAACGTAAGGTTGTCAAGAGAATAATTGGAGAATCTGAATATGGGCCTGCCGGACAGCTGCGTGACCGATAAGCGGACTCCGCTGAACAGGGAGCGGGTGCTACGCGCCGCTGTCACGTTTGCCGATGAGAATGGGATTGGATCGCTCACCATGCGCAGGCTCGGCGAGACCCTCGGTGTCGAAGCGATGTCGCTTTACAATCACGTCGCTAACAAGGAAGAGCTCCTCGACGGAATGGTCGACGAAGTCTTCAAGGAAATTGAACTTCCTTCAGAAGACAATGAATGGAAAACGGCAATGCGAAACAGAGCAATTTCAACTCGTGAAGCGTTGTCGCGTCACTCTTGGGCGGTCACATTGATGCAGTCGCGAACTTCTCCTGGCTCCGCCACGTTGCGACACCACAACGCCGTGCTCGGATGTCTTCGAAACGCCGGCTTCACAATCGAGATGACTGCACACGCCTTTTCTCTCATGGACAGTTACATATACGGGTTCGCACAACAGGAATCCAGTCTTCCCTTCGAGGGCGCAGAGATACCCGCCGAAGTTGCCGACGCATTCGCCAAGCAACTACTCCCAAAGGAGTACCCCCACCTGACAGAGTTCGCTGTGGAACACGTTTTGCGGCCGGGCTACGACTACGGCATGGAATTCGATTTCGGCCTCGACCTGATTCTCGATGGCCTCGAGTTAGCTCGACTTCAGATTTGATTCGGAGCACCTATAAAACGACGTGGCTTGACCGCCGGCCATAAACAGGCCTCAATGTAGGCCTCATATTTCTGCATCACCACGAGACGAGACTGACACAGAACAACACGATTCCTTGAAAACAAACGACCTGCAAGACGAGACCGACACAACCAACGCCAGGTGTGTTATCGCCGCCCGCGCAGCGCTCGACGCAGCACCGCGTCGTAACCCTCAAGGCCCTCGTGGCTGAGGCGCGCTTCGGGTCCCGCGGCAATGCCGACGCGCTCGGGAATCACTCCCCAAAGCTCCACTTTCTGTTCCTTCCACCACGCAATCGCTGCTTCGAGGTCGTTCGTGCCCAGTCGCGCGGCGCAGATCACGACACCTCGCGGTATCCGAGCGGGGATGAGCTCGAGCGTGGCGAGAACACGCGAGTACTCAACACCCCCAGCGCGTGTCGGGACGACGACGGCGTGGGCGAGAGCGACAGCCGACTGAGTGATTCGCTCGTTGCCCGGCGGCGTGTCGACGATTGCCAGGCCCTCGACTCGCCCCATGGCGCGCGTCGCGGTCCGTTCAGACGGGGCCTCGACGACAGTTATGCCAGGGAGGGGCCACGTTTCAAGCCACTCGGCCGACGACGCCTGCGGGTCGGCGTCAATGAGCGTTACCGGGTCGTATCCCCTCTTTAGCGCAGCGGCGCACAAGTAAACCGAAGTCGTCGACTTCCCGACACCGCCCTTCAATGAGGTCACGATGATATTCATAGACGGCATGCTATGTCTCCTTCACAAATGGCCAGTCCCACTTCCGATTCATTTCGTGGCTGGCGCGCGACAGTCCCAGATGCGTATCATCGCGAATCGTCAGGGCAAGGTGCCGCTCGGTAGCGCGAAGGTACTCCTCACCGGACGCTGGAGGTTCACTTCTTCGGGGATCGCCTCCTCACTCAAGCACTTCATGGCGACGATCACCTTCTATCTACTCCAGTTGCGGGCCCTGAACGATCGCGGATTCAGGCTTCATCACGGCAGCAGCAGCGACACACAAGTCCTCGTTCGAACCGATGCTCAACCTTGTGGCTCAGTTCACCCCGTTTCGCTACAGTGACCGATATGAGACTGCGGACGAAATTGTCGATCGGTGCGGTGGCGGCCACAATGACATTGGGTTTCATTCCCGCATCCGCGGTCGCGAGTTCTCCGCCCGTGCGTAACGGCGGGTACGTGGAGTATCCGGGAAGTCCGAACATCGTCGTCGAGTTCGTCGTGGGAAGTCACGGCACCCGGTTGAATGAGGACGGTGTCTCGTGCAAACCCGACGCGGCTCTGGTCGCGCAGGGCGTCACTGCTCAGGCCCAACAGAACGTGCCCCTGCCGGAACCGCTGCCCGCTCGAATAACGCCCGAAGGAAACCTTTCCTACAGCACGACCGTGACCCTGACGCCCGCCGAGACACAGTCAACGGTGAGTGTGACCTCGCCGCTCATCCTCACTATTCACTTTCTGCGCCCAGCGAAGGTCGTGGTCGGCAAGACCCTTATGGCGACAGGGACGGTATCGGTGCCAAACGTTTGTCTTGGGAGTTCGACGCACTTCAGATTGAGCTGGGATCCGTCCGCGCGACTGTAAATCGGTCGGGCTGTTAGACCGATCGGGCACGGTTCTTACGGATTTAGTTCAAATTGCAACTCTCGGGAACTGAACCATCGTTGAAACTGCTGAGCTACTTGGAGTCATCCATTGACCGCGCCCAACGAACGCTGGCGCACTGCGGGTACGGCGCGCCAGAGCCGTCCGACAAGTATGACCAACGCGAAGATGTACACATTGACCAGTGGCAGCAACGTACCGCCGATTTCAGTGGCCTTTCCATTGGTGAAGATGAACGTGACGTTGCGGAAGACATACGCGACTCCGGTCAATTGGAACGTGCCCGTGAGGTGAGGGTTGCCCGCGATCGCGCCAACTTTAAAAGCGCCGATGCGCGCATTTATAAGCCGAATCATGAAGAAGTACCCTGCAAACAACACGTAGGTAGCCACGATCCAGGAGGGTCCCGGTCCGCCGTACTCACTGACCAAGTATTCGGCAGCCATTGTACGAATGTTGCCCAAGCGCCGCAGTGCTTCGTTGGCGCCCACGTCGGCAGAAGCTGCTCGAAGGTTGACCCTCAATTCGCGTCGCTTGGCAATCCGAGACTTTCGTGACAGATTTCGCAGAAAGCTATTGAGGGTCCATACAGCACGCTCGATTCGCATACGGTCGGTCCAAGTCAAGGTCAAAGTTCCAGTCATCTCATACTTCCTCTGTCGGTGGGGCGGGTTGGGTTGGTATCGGGTGTAACAGCACCGGGTTGGTCACTTCAACGAAAGCGAGCCAACCAGTGACTCCCTCCGCGAGCGTTGCGTAGCCGGTCACCGTTGGTCGGTAGTACTTGCGCGCCGGACCCGAATGCGATGAGACCAGTCGAGCGCTCACTCGGGACTCACGTTCAAGCCGGGCCAGCGCGGGATAGACCGTGCCGTCGGAGATGTCCGAGAGGCCGATCTCGTGGAGCCGCTGGACGAGCTCGTAGCCGTACGACTCGCGTTGCGCGAGCATCTGAAGCAGGAGCAATGACAAGACGCCCTTCAAGAGCTGTGGATCGTGGGTTGGTGTCACGTGTCTAAAGTACACCAAGTACCATGCTTTGTCAAGTAGCAAACTAAATTAACTAGCCCTCGAGTGGTGTTCAACTTCGACGCCACAATTGTCAAATATGTACGTTTTAACCACATTTTGGTGTTACCGTTTTTATCAGGACGTCTGGACCCAGCTTCCTTCTCGCCGACTTCGATTCGGGGCGGAAGATGGCACATCGATTTCCAGAAATGACAATTGGTTGTCCACCAGGGATTGTCACCTTCGAAGAGGGCGTTAAACGGACGACCCTTGGCTCGCGTCCCTGTTTCGTTGAATTGTTACGCGTGAATCCGGCTTTGACCGTCGAGTCGCAATTCTTCGACTGTTCCAGCGAAGTTCCCCTCGAACACGATTCTCTATACCTCGCGTTAGGGACGAGTCGACGATGACGCGCTCATCGCTCTTTATGACGCCTCGACGTCGCGCGTCCAGGGGTCGCGACCCCGTAAGTCCTTCTCCGTGGAACCTCGGAACACTGCTCAATACCGGCGAATTCCTCGAGACGACTGACGTCGGTATTGTGCTCCAAAACAACCAGGCGGTAGTTCTGGACTGCAACAGCACCGCCGCCGAATTATTTGGCGTAACTGACCATTTGCTCATCGGTCGCACCCTTCTCGATCCCGAATGGGGCGCGATACGAGCGGATGGTTCGCCGTACCCGGCCCTCGCACGACCAGAGATGATCACTCTTCGTGAGGGCACCATCACCAACGGGACGGTTGTGGGCTTCGACGTCGTCGCCAAAGCAAGGAAATGGATGACGGTCAATACGTGCCCCGCCATCGTGGAAGGCGTCGCGGTCGGCGTCATCTCCTCATACATCGACATCACGACACAGATTCAACGAGAACACACGATGCGTTTGATGAACGCCGTGAGCAGATTTGCGATGACGACGACGAACGAGACGGAACTACTTCAGCACCTGTGCGATGAGATTGTCGCATTCGGCGACTATTCGCTCGCGTGGATAGGCGAACCATCAGAGACCGAAGCCGGAGTCGTCAATATTTGCTTTGCGGCCGGTAGAACCGCGTACCTCTATAAGGACATCGTCTCTTCGCTTTCCTCGAAGGAATCGGGCTCGGGGCCGACGGGAGTCGCAATGCGAACAGGTATCACCCAGATTGCGAACGACCTCAAAAACCAACGACAGTATGAACACTGGTGTTCTCGGGCGGCTCAGTTCGGTCTCTCAGCAAGCATTGCCGTACCGTTTCATCTTGAGGGTCGAACCGTAGTGCTTTCTATTTACGACCGGCACCCATTCGCGTTCGACGAAGTAACGACGCAGGGCCTCGAAGAGATCGCACGCGAGATCGAAAATGGCATCGCGTACCAGCACTCGGTCCTCGATATCCGAGCGGCGCTTGAAGAGACGTCAGTCGTGATGCAGACGCTTGCCGACACAGAAGACTCCCGAGGCCAATCCGAACAGCGCTTCCGCCTCGCCTTCGAAGACAACATGGCTCCCATGATTTTCAGTGACCTTGAAGATCTCACGATCGCGGTCAATGACGCCTTTTGTGAGATGGTCGGGTTCTCTCGAGAAGAGATCGTGGGACAGGATTCAACGCTCTTCACTCACCCTGACGACATCGACATAACCCGAGCAACGCATCAGCGTCTGGTCTCCAAGAGCGTAAATCAGGTTCGCTTCGTGAAGCGCTACGTAAAGAAAGATGGTCGAGTGATCACGTCTGAGGTATCGCGTTCGGCCGCACACGATGACGCCGGAGCAACGCTGTATTTCGTCAGTTCGGAACGAGACATCACTGAAGAACGCGAACTGGCGTCCGAGTTGTCCCATCAGGCGCTGCACGATCCCCTCACGGGTCTCGCCAACCGAGTTCTCCTCGAAGACCGTCTTATGCAGGCGCGCGCTCGAGCCACACGACGCGGAGGTCTGATAGCGCTCTTGATGGTTGACCTCGATGACTTCAAAGGTGTCAACGACACGTACGGTCACCTCGTCGGCGATCAACTACTCGTGGGGGTCGCGGGCCGTTTCGAGAAGGTCGCGCGCCCTTCAGACACGCTGTGTCGATTTGGTGGCGACGAATTCCTCTATTTGGCGGAGGGTCTCACCACGGCATCGGACGCGGAGGAAGTGGCGGCGCGCTTTCTGGAGATTCTCGTCGAGCCGTTCTCATTCAACGGGATGGAGTTTGAACAGCACGCGAGCATCGGGGTGGTCATTTGGGACGCCGCCACGTCAAAGAGTTTCTCGCTCATTCAAAACGCCGACGTGGCCCTCTTCGAGGCAAAACGACGACGTAAAGGCACGTACGCACTCTTTGATACCAACATGCACACCCTGGCAGTGACGCGCTTCACGCTCAATCAAGAACTGCGACACTCACTGCAGGCCGACGAACTCTCAATGCACTACCAACCGATTGTCAATCTCGCAACCAGAGAGGTCGTTGGTTTCGAGGCGCTGATGCGCTGGAATCTTCCGGGACGCGGATCAATTAGCCCCGACGTGTTCATTCCAATCGCCGAACAAAGCGACATTATCTTGGAGCTCGGCGCCTTCGCGTTACGTGAGGCAACCGCCGAGGCAAGTTCCTGGACACGTGCTGGGACCACCGAGGAGCTCCCCTACGTTTCGATAAACCTCGCCGCACACCAATTGCTGGACCACGGCTTCATCACGATGATCGACGAGGTCCTCAGTGAGAGTGGCCTCGCCCCCGAGCGACTCGTCCTCGAAATAACCGAGACCACGGCTCTCTTGGACATCACCGAGTCGATAAAAGTCTTGCAGCAATTGAGGGAGATTGGAATTGACGTCGCACTGGACGACTTCGGCACCGGGTACTCGTCGCTCTCCTATCTGTTGCAGTTGGATCCCAGGGTCATCAAGATCGACCAATCGTTCATCAGTCCCGAAAAAGACAGCGTCCAAAGTGAAATGCTGTTAGAGGCAATTATCTCGCTCGGTCAAAAGCTCCACGTCACGTTGCTGGCCGAAGGCATTGAGACGCAACGACAATTGAGGAAACTTCTTCGCCTCGGCTGTAAGTTTGGCCAGGGGTATCTTTTTTCACACGCCGTCGCCGCCAACGACGTGGCCAACCTTCTCGTTGGAGGCACGTACGAATCTGTCGAGCACCTGAAAATTACGACAGCACCTGTCTTGCTACCCTGATTCTTTCATCACCATCCTCGCTACGAATGGAACGAACCATGGACGTCCCCGCGATTCAAGGCCGCTCGGGACTGTCCCTGCCGGCCATTGGACTCGGCACCTACTCACTCGACGGCCAGGCCGGGGTGGACGCCATCGTCGAGGCGATTGGCCTCGGGTACCGTCTCCTGGATT
>Ga0182030_10026357_pt1 | contig 10527 bp, 8 predicted proteins | sample 812S3MmetaG_FD_121299 | JGI IMG/M metagenome (GOLD analysis project Ga0182030, IMG submission 121299) | Permafrost microbial communities from Stordalen Mire, Sweden - 812S3M metaG (Illumina Assembly) | ecosystem: Environmental > Terrestrial > Soil > Wetlands > Permafrost | place: Sweden... | reverse complement strand
CTGGCGATTAGCGCGTGCACCTCCTGGTCGTAGTCCTCGCCGAGTTGGCGAAAGACTTGAGGCACGTTCGAAACTCGCTTTATCTTCCAGCTGCCAAATGTACTCTGTTGGGCGAGTTCGACCTGCACATTGACGTCATGGGCTACTCTGGGGCTGAAGAACTTAATGCCCACAAGGGATGTGTTTCCGCCGTTGCCATCACCCACGATGCTATAAGATGATAGCCCCTTCAGGCTGTGGAGCGTGATACCATCTTCAGTGAGTATTAATTTGAGTTCCGCCATTCGCTGAGCTGGGGGGCAAGCCAAAAGACGGCATGGTGTGCTGTTGCGATGCGTTTGAGCATAGAGTTGCATACGTTCGTAAACAATTCGTTTTAGCCTGCCAACGGAACCTGATACTTCCCGACCCGTTACTTTGATTAGCTCGCGAAAATCACTGGTGTCATTAGTTCCGCTTGCGCTGGCGGCCTCTCCAAAAAAACCGATCGTGGGTACTCGCACTGAATTGCCTACACTTCTCTCAATACCCCTGATCATTTCCCGTTCCATACCGGAGATTGCTAAAGCAACGGCACCAGCCGATACCTGCCGCTGCAAACGCGTAAGTCCAGGTGTTTCGTTTGCTGGGCGAACGATGAGGTCATCAATTAGTGAATCAACAAAGCTCGTTAAATCGATCCGTTGTTGAAGTTTCGTCAAATCATGCTCCTTGACGGCTGTTGCAGCCTCCTGGAAAGCGAACAGCGGCGAGGTTGTCCACATGAACCAGACGGCTGCGATGCATGCCGTAAACACAATCAAGATCAATGGCCAACGCTTCACAGATTAATTTCGGTCCCTTGCAGTTGCCGTTCCAAGCGAAATGGTAACGCAACCCGCTACTCTATTTAGCGACGAAGTTTAGCACTTGTCGGTACTGGCTTGCTGAATACGTCACGAGCGACCGGTGCAATTGCGCAGGCAGCTGGATAGAGTACTACCTGGAGAATTTATGTATCGCACCATCCTGCCTTTTTTGCTCTCTTCCTTTTTGATATTGCCGTCGCCGGCGCTGGCCGAGCATACTCTTCCAAGCGCGATCAAGGTTGATAGCAAAGTGGCTGTGCTATGCAATAAGGCGATGAAAGACAATGTCGCGTGGAAGATTGTCGAGAGCGTCTCTACTGAAGTTGGTCCCCGCCCGGACGGTAGTGAAGCCGAGGCTCGAGCTCGAACCTGGGCTGTAGCGAAAATGAAAGAACTCGGCTTTCAAAATGTTCACGTTGAGAAATACAACATTTCAGCCTGGCAGCGCGGCACAGAAAAGGCTGAAGTCGTTAGCCCGTACCAGCAGCCGCTTGTGCTCACGGCGCTGGAACCATCCGCAGCAACACCTGCCGATGGTATCACTTTGCCGGTAGCATATTTCCAGACGTTCAACGATTTGCAGCTAGCCGAGGATGGCAGCTTGAAAGGGAAAATCGCGTTCGTATCAAATCAGATGCGCCCGACTCAGGATGGGTCTAGCTACGGCAGTCAGGGAATGTCGCGATTTGTCGGCCCGAACCTGGCCGCAAAGAAAGGAGCCAGTGCTATTGTCATAAAGTCGATTGGTACCGACCATAGTCGGGCACCACATACGGGGCACACAAAGTTTGAGCCTGGAGTTATTCCGATTCCAGCTGCAGCTTTGTCTGTTGTGGATGCAGAGAATCTAGAGCGTATCTGCAAGCGCGACGATAAAGTGATGCTGCATCTAACACTCACGCCGAAACAAATCGGTGAAAGAGAATCAGGTAATGTGGTAGGAGAATTTCCGGGAACAGATGGTTCTGCCGGCACGATTTTGGTCGGCGGACATCTCGACAGCTGGGACCTTGGCACCGGCGCTATCGATGACGGAGCCGGCATGGCGATTACCGCTACTGCTGCTAAATTGGCGCACGAGGTCGGGCCACACCGACGCACAATACGTGTCGTGTGGTTTGGTGACGAAGAAACTGGCGGACTGGGCGGAGACGCATACGCTAAACAACACTCGGCTGAGATGCATGCTCTCGCTTCCGAGTCGGATTTTGGCGCCGACAGCATATTCAAGTTCAACGTCAATTTTCCGGAATCAGCGAAGGATGTGACAAATCGCATTGCCGCAGCCTTGATGCCACTGGGAGTAGTGCGCGGAACAGATGTGGCTGGAGACGGGACCGATGTTAAGCCGATGCTAGCCCTCGGCGTTCCTGCCATTGATTTAAACCAGGACGGTACTCGATATTTTGACTGGCACCATACGGCAGAGGACACTCTGGATCGAGTTGACATCGAGCAGCTCCGGCAAAATGTAGCAGTCTGGAGTACAGTTCTTTTCATTACGGCTAATGCGAAAGAAGAGTTTGGTAAGGTGAAGCCGAAAGAGTGATTATCCAGTATCGGGCGCAGTGGATGCAGAACTATTCAAATCTCAGAGTGTACCAAGACAACAACGGACTGAACGCCAATCCGAACGTTGCCAAATGGAACACAAAAACAGGCGAAGCAGAGACCCCACAGAAGCATGTGACTTTTACCAATCCTTACGGAAAGTAGTACCATGGTAAGACAGTTTCGGAACACTACTATTAGCGTGCATATTCACATGGTTTAGGCCGGCAAACGTATAGTTTTTGAATGGTTGGTTAACTAAAACGTCTTAACCAACGCTGCAGCTGAATGCCCATCAAAGAACTCGAAAGATCACGTTGTGCTTTCCCTGAGGTCCTGAATAAAGCGGTTGGCTAATGCGTTGACACTTCCTATCTCTGCCGAAGAAGCACCACGCTTTTGCATGTATTCAAATACCTTCGGCCAACTGCCTATGTATTCATCGCGCTCTTTGTTAGTCAATCTGCGATTTCGCTCTTCTTCGATTGCGGCTCGCGCCACTGGTGCCTCTTTCCAATCCCCTTTAACCAGTTCATTTGAATACAGCAGACTTCCGCTACGATCGTAAACTTCGATGTGATCTGCGATTTTTTGCCGCTCTACACCTTCCACCGAGTCGAGAAGCTTCCGATAGCATTCGTCGTGATATTCAATCGGAACATATCGTCCATGTCCTCTAACAATCTTTTCCTGTTCATACCGCCGGTTGATTCCCCACACGCTATAACGCTCGTGGGCCGCGACAATTCGAATAGTTACTAAATAGCCACTCTTCTTTGCCAACTCAACGAGTTCAGTAAGGTTCTTGCTGTCCTTAAAGACTCCCTCCAGGACTATATTCCGCCGAGTCTCAATACACCGCGAAAGAAGCTTATTCTTCCAGGTTGATGCATCATGATGCGTGCGCTTGGCGGATCTCGTATCATCGAGCATGACGATTTCGTCGAATCGCGGATGGTGAGCTCTGAGATCGTCAGTATTAACTGTCACCACATTCCCGTCAACGAATTCCTTCATCGACAGCTCAACCAGTTTACTTTTCCCAGCGCCAGTCTGAGCCGCGATGATTAACATCTTCGGCTTATCTAAAGACGACGTACCAAGAAAGCTGGTGGGCTCGATGATCTTAGAGTAGATGCGTTCGTGTTCAGCAGATTCCAGCTGAAAGCTGCTGTCCATTTACTGCAGTTCTCTTCTTAAGAAGTGGTGCATAAAAATACAGAGCTTTGTTGATCACATCGATGTTGTCCACACCGATAGACATCTTATCTCGCTTCAGCTCTAGAACTTGTTTCTCAAGCGTTTCAATCTTTTCCTGATTAGGGGACTCAGCATCCCTTTCTACAGCCAATTCCTTCGCGCAGAATGCCAAAGTCTCCGCCAATACTTCAGCGGCTACTTCGCAATCGATTTGCAGCTCGTCAATCGTTTTCTTTATGAGTGGTTTCGTAGCCATGAGGGTCCATACTTTCCAGCGAGAAGCTCCGATTTAATCTTATAAGATTTGGCTCCGGCTTTCAAGAGCCTTGACCCCCGAAACTCCCACGGCACTGGATACAAGCCTTTTAATCCGACAGGTTTACAAGTGAAAAGTTCCATCCCTACTGCCTTTTCCGTTTTTTTTGTTCAAAAGTCCCCAACCCCATGCTGGGAGCTGTTAGTCGGATTCTCCGGCACAATCCTCCCCAAACATTACCCGACGCGAGTGCTTTTCATTTTTTCTCGTCATCTAGAAGTGGTGACTTCATATCCGAGCTTCCGATATTTTACGCAACGTCGCTCAAACATCTTCTTCAAGATGGGGTGGCTCGAATCCACATAGTCGTAAATGCGAACAGCACTCTTCCCCGCGTGCTCGCGATGCAACCGTCCAGCATACTGTTCTATTTTTCCTTCAAACGAGATCGGCAGCAACAAGAATTATCTTCGTTTCTAGGGAGTGAGTGGCCGAGCGCTCTTTCGCCCGGTCAGAAACGAAGGGAGATTTTGCACCAACCCAAATTGCCCTATCTCGAACAAAGCTCTATCATTAACGTTCGAGCAGTAGAGCTGGAAGATGAGTAAACAGCGAAAAAGAAAGATAGATATTGCCTGGCAAAAGATCTGCGAGCGAACTGAGATTTTGCAGCAAATCGACAGCGAAGGTTATTTTCGTATTTCTGCCAAAGACGTCGATCGGCACAGCGATCGCGAGCAGGCGCGCCTTCTCGCGAAGATGGATAGCAATGATGACAGACCTTCTATCTTCAGAGAACACAACTTGAACATATTGCCGCTCAATCGCGGTGAATACGTTGTCTTTAGAGATCGAAAAAATGTCTCTTTTGCGTCACTGCCCGTGACGGACCTAAGACCGACGCCTTATCCAGCACGTTTTCCGATTGAACGCCTGGATACATTATCCAAGGGAATATCAAAGACCGAAAGTGACGCAATTGACACTATTTTTCTGTCATCGCTTTTAGAAAGCTTCGCAAAGACAACGAATTTGAAATTAACAAAACGCGGACGATTTGGCTCAAGCGAGTTTTCTCTGAGTCTTCCGGATTGTAGTGGCAGTCTCACAGTCAAGGGCTCTCAGCTAGAAGTCGACGCAATATATGAATCAAACGACGCGGTCGTGCTAATTGAAAGTAAGGCGGGATTTCCAGAAGATTTCACTATACGGCAGCTGTACTATCCCTATTTATGGCTTAAAGCGCGGACTGACAAACGAATTGTTCCGATTTTCCTCGGTTTCGCTAATGACGAATATCAACTAACTGAGTTTGCGCTTGGTGAGAAATTCGGCGACTTTCATATCGTCCAAAACGAGCGCTTTGTTCTGGATCGCTATGTTCTCGCGAGAGCAGATATCGAAATCTTGCTCCGAAACAGCCCTTCCAGTTCAGAAAATCTAAGCGTCCCTTTTCCGCAAGCGAACAGCCTGGATAGAGTAGTTGAAATTGTTGACTTGGCTAGTAGGGGCTTCAATGATAAGGCAGAACTTGCTGATATTTTTGGGTTCGATCCTCGCCAATCACACTATTACACTCGTGCTGCCAAGTATCTAGACCTCTTGAACATCGATGGACATCCTACGGAACTTGGAAAAAGTCTATTATCGCAACCACATCGTTTGAACCGCACTGAATTGCTTCTGAAGTCTTTGCTTCGAACATCCGTCTTTCGTCAAGTATTACTGGTACTAAAGCAGCGTAATTACGAAGTTGACGCCCTCCAAATTAAGGAAATTGCCAATGTCATTTCAGCGGCGAGGCCGGAACTAGTAGCTCGGACGAGTGAACGGCGTGCCAGCACGGTAAAAACCTGGCTCAGGTGGTTGGTCGCGAACTGCGACTTCAGACCGACACTGTAAGTGGTGCACCAATTTCAATCTGCTTATGTTGATTTTTGGCGCAGACCGTCTTTCTTCGCTTGATGGATGCCTTGTTCTTTGTCCAGGAGTGCCTAATTCATTATTGAATCTCGAGACTGCATGTATATCGCAGTGGACTGATCTACAGTGATAGAACAAACGCAAAGGCAAAGAATAATGCACCACCGGAAGCAGCAAAAGCCAAGACTTGACGAGTCTATATACCAAAGGGTGCCAAATGAATATATACCAGATCTCGATAAAAAATCATTATCAAATCAAGCTCCATCATTGCATAATAGGATGATAGAACCACGCTCTCATGCGGATCCTGGATACACGATGAATATATCTTCCCAACAGAATGCTCTTGCGGGCGTTCAGGATCAAGTACAGCTTCAATTAAAAGTCGTTCCGCCATCCGAACAGTCTGCGCGGCCATTTTTAAAATGGGTTGGTGGTAAAACGCAGCTGATCAGGCACATTGAGGAGAGGCTGCCACCGGAATTAAAAACGGGAGACCTCGTGTACGCCGAACCCTTTCTGGGTGGAGGCTCCATATTCTTCCATGTGGCTCAAAAATACCCAGCAAAACGATTCATAATTTCAGATAACAACCGAGATCTGGTTTGGGCGTATAAGACGGTTCAAAATTTCGTTGAGCCGTTGATAGAAACGCTTGGCGACATGCAATCTATCTTTTGGGCACTGTCAATGGAAGATCGATCTGCGATGTACTACGAAACAAGAGAAGTTTTCAATGCGGAGCGGCACGAGCTGACAGAACAGCCAGATTTTCGTATCAAACGAACAGCGCAAATGATATTTTTGAATAAGACTTGTTTTAATGGACTGTATCGTGTGAACTCGACTGGAGGCTTTAACGTTGCATTCGGGAAATATGATAAGCCGCCCATCTGTGATAAACCGAATCTCGTCAGCTGTTCACGCATTTTACGTAGTGTGGATGTGATTCTGTGCGATTTTGAACAAATCCGCGAGATGATGGGCACCGACTCTTTTGTTTACTTAGATCCACCATATCGACCAATAAGCGAAACATCAAATTTTACGTCTTACTCGTCATCGACTTTTAATGCAGGTGAGCAGGACCGACTGGCGAAGTTTTGTCTTGATTTACATCGCAAGGGCTGCCGTTTGATGATTAGCAATTCCGACCCTAAAAATTTGAACCCGAATGACACCTACTTTGAAGAAACCTACCCTGACTTCAACATTGCAACTCTGAGTGCAAACAGAATGGTCAATTGTAAGGCTGATCGCCGTGGAAAAATTAGCGAGTTGCTCCTAACAAATTACTGAGCAAAGCTTCGTTTTCCCCGGTGCTGACTATTTACGAACGCATCAAAATATGATTGCTCGCGGTCCAAAGTTTTTCGAAGCTCGCTCAATTATCTCTGTATCGGGAGAACAAACTCGGAGAGATTTTACATGCTTTGCGGCGTCGAGTAACTCCCAGTTACTGAACCAGTATAAATAAGCCACTATTGTGGTGGGGGCTCGGTTGACACCAGCGGTGCAGTGCACATACGTGGTATTGCCAGTCCGCATCAGCGAATGGAGGGCACTGATACAACGTGGAAGCTGATCAAGCAAATCAACTCTGTCAAAATCTATAATAGGAATTCTTCGTAATTGAACTTTCGAATGAACATATTGGCGATTGATTGCGCTCCAGTCTATCTCCAAAAATCTCATATCATCATCTGTTTGAAGATTCAGGACAGCTGTGACACCAAGCCCTGACTTCAACAGTTCGACATCACTGCCGCTCTCTGGACACGAGCCGAGTACAAGCTTGGGCGAGATTGCCACATAAGTCATTGAAGTTTCTGTCATGCGTCCTCGCCCTCGAATGACACGAATGCTATCACAAAGCTGAATCCAAATCGTGAATCAGCGATACGGTAGTGGAGCGAGAACAACACCGTTCTAATGAGCTCGAAGCTCGGAAGAAATGTTTTGTCTCCAATGTGCTACTCTAAAAATACAGCGCTTGATTTTCACCAAATTGCACGGCGCTTATACAAATCATTGCTAAAGAGGTGCCATATGAATTCATCTATTGACCGCGCTTTGCGTTGCCTAAATGACTTGACCAGCTTTGTCTCCTTCGAAAAGCTGGAGGGTCTAGATAGTCATCAATCAGACATTTATCATGACCTGGCGAGAGGCAGAATTTTCGGATTGGTCTCGGCATGGCATCCACGATCATCGCGCGAAGAGAACGATAAAAACACAGCGTCCTTGCTGGTCGATTTGAATTCCAGAGGACTGAAGTGCGTGCAACTTCTCGGGCATACAGAAGATCCTCACCGCGAGGACGAAGCTAATCCAGCGCGCGCATTTTACTTCAGGCATGGCGAGTGTGACTCGAAAAAATACAAGTCACTCGTTTTATCGCTATGCGCCAAATACGATCAGCCGGCAGTAGCGTCATACGAACACAAAGAAATAAGAGTCTTTGATGCAACCGGCAAAGTACTAGGGTGCTTCCCTATCTCCACCATGAGAGTAAAGACTCTAAGAAAAATTTGGAATTGCATGGCTAATTGCTCGTTTTTATCGTTGGAAAGTGGCTATTTAACAGGGAGTCCAATTACTCTTTGCGGACCACTTTACGACAGCGCTGGTTTGCATTCAGACGTTTCACTTCGGGCAGAGCTTCCAAGCAGTCTGATTCGATATCGACCGCTGCGCGATAAAAAAGACATCCCAGCTTCATTTTGATTCGCCAGTTTTGTTGCTAACTACTCTTTCAGCCTGAACGCTCCTGCTCCGCTGAATAAGTCTTTCAACACAAAGCACCATCTTGCTGCAATGGCTATCCATAATTACTCGCGTATCGACGCCGTATGACCGTGATCAGCATTGTGCATAGTTGTTTATGTCGTTTGGGGTAATCGCTTGCATCGCGTACATCAGGCGGCATCCCAAACGCACTCAGGGGATTACAGCGAAACCAAAGCCGTTGAGCACCTTTTGATCGGGTGGCATGGAAACCGTACCTGTCGACAATTTCATTGTTAAAGAGATGCATAGCTTCTTCGCAAGGAATATAGTCATTATCCACAGCATGCTTCAAGAGCTTGCAAGTCCCCCGTAAAGACGAAGTTGGACAACAGACTGGTGTCAATTATGCAATCACGTTTTAGCAGTTCATCAAGAGACACGATTGGCTCACTTCTAGAACGAGAATTCGCAGAGTTCCCTCTGCTCCGATTCGCTTGGGCTCGTTGCTTCAGTCAACAAGAGGGACTGTACTTGGACCTGACTTACAGTGAGCAAATCTGCGGCTTGCGAAATGTACAGTTCATCACTGTTGATGAGATCTCTTACGGTCTGAAGAACAGAAGTCGGGTAGCGATTTAGATTCAGCACCTGACTCCCCGGCTTGTGGAACACAGTTGGATCAAGTCCAAGTTGATGCGCCAAAGCGTTCGGACTGTATTGCGACCAGTGATTCCTTAGATCCTCAGAGATATGTTTTTCATTTCTCAACCTGTACAGCATAAAGACGTAGCTCACACGAAAGACATAAGCCAGTTCGGTTGCTTTGAGCGGATCCAATCGATCTTTCCAGCCCCAATTCTCTATGAGCTTATTGAGTTCCTTTGTAGGCACGAGAAAATGCGTCGCAAATGCATCAGCAAAATACTCTCGCGGAGACGTATCTTTGCGAATACTTATCAGGGAGCGGCTATTGTAATGAAACAAAGCGTGCGCGAATTCGTGGGCGAGAGTAAATGATTGACGCCCTAACGAATGTTCCGAATTTACAAGAATGCAATATCCTAGCTTTGGGTGATTATGAAACGCACCAGAAATTCCCGGCTTGGATAAATCGGACCAATCACCAAGATTGGCTTTGCATACTAGAACATCCTGTTCATCTAGAAATGAATAAAGATCTGGAATCGAGTCAGTTCCCAATCCATAAAAGCTGCGCACTTCAGCCGCCAACGTTGGGGCCGCGCGGCTATCAGTAAAGTCCGGCCCACGATCAAGTTTCTTGGGTGGTTTGCCGGTGTTCTTCGATTCCATGTCGGCCGCTTCTTTCACTTCCGCCCACTCATCGAGGAAGTCAAACCAGCGACATAATTCCATGTGAACAGACGGTTCGCTCACCAAACCACGACAGAGGATTTCCCGCTCTAATGACTGAGATTCCGCCTGCTCTTTGTCCAACAAAAAATCCACGCTGACGCTGTACAAACGAGCCAAATCCTCAATCTGGCGTAAGCCGGGCAAGCGAGTTCCTTTTTTCCACATAGATATTGATTCGCGAGGCACGTGCAGGACATCGGCGACCTGCTGCTGAGTAGTTACTCCCTTTACATGGCGGTCGCTTGTATTATTATTGTTGTTGTGCGGCTGACAATCTAGCCAAAAACCAGTCCCAGATCTGCTCTCCACCGAGGGCTGGGATTGCTGTGTCCAGTGCTTGCGCCTACCGTTGGCAAAGGCGATGTGACACACCCCTTCTCGGTCTCACCGAATTGAGTTGAGGTCTGACCAGATGCGAATCCCATTTGCACAAATCTGCGCGAAGTTCTGGAACAGAATTCTGTACTTTTGCGGAAAACGCTTCTGGACAATTATCGTCCAGGGTGACCTTCCGAAATCACTGCGAAAAAACACTGAGTTCCCACACTGCCAGAACTAGGAACTTGCATTCAACTTCAAACTTACGCATTGCCCACGCAAAATGCCACCACTGTTAACACCACAAGAAGTTTTTTTTCGCTG
>Ga0182030_10026356_pt1 | contig 10527 bp, 8 predicted proteins | sample 812S3MmetaG_FD_121299 | JGI IMG/M metagenome (GOLD analysis project Ga0182030, IMG submission 121299) | Permafrost microbial communities from Stordalen Mire, Sweden - 812S3M metaG (Illumina Assembly) | ecosystem: Environmental > Terrestrial > Soil > Wetlands > Permafrost | place: Sweden... | reverse complement strand
GTTTCCACCTGCGGCGGCAGCGGACCGGGCTCGCGATCCACCAGCAGGGCCACGCGCCAGCCTTCGCCCAACGGCGCCTCGGCCAGTTTCGCCGCGGGCAGCACCACGCGATTCAGCATCCAGGCGTCGGGCGAGGCGCGGTAGGCCGCATATCTTTCCGCCACGTCGCGCAGGGGAAGCGCCGCCGGCGGATAGAGCCCGGCGTAGTCGATCAGGTGGGATAGCAAAGCTTCGAGCGATGCGGGAATGGCAGGCATAGAGCGCGGCCGCTTCTCTTATGATAGCTTTCTTGAATCATGCGATCTCGCTCTGTCTGGCGACGGGGGAAGTCGAGCCGGATCTACTGCGCGATCGCCGGGAGCGCACTGCGGGGAGAATCGCGGACCTCCAGCACTTCCTGCCTGCGCTATGCAGGCTCGAAGCGCCGCGAGAGGCCTTCATCCCCCGGTTGGTCGGCTACAGCAGACCGAAGCTCTTCACGTTTGCTCTAAGGAGAATCTCTGCGCGCCGGAACCATTCGCGGCGTCACAGTTAGCACGATGCCAGCGTTCGCCAGTACCGGCCTGGGTGCCCTGCTTTGCGCCGCCGCTTTTGGCCAAGGGGCCAGCCCCGCTGCGGGTCTGAAGTTCGAAGTAGCCTCGGTGAAGCCTGGGGTCCGGAGGCCGCCAGGCGCCGCAGGTGTTGGCGGCCGCGCCGGCAGCGGCCTCGGTGGGTGCCCCACGTCGTTGAAAATGGATCGAGGTCGAATCGATGTCAAGTGCGCGACCGTAACCATGTTGATCGGGTATGCCTTCCGATTTTCTCCGGACCGGGTCACGGGGCCGGATTGAATGATGGATCCGGGGTCCCCGAGATTCGATATCGCCGCGAAGATTCCGCAGGGCGCATCGGAAAACCAGGTTCCGGAAATGGTCCAAGCCCTATTGGCGGAGCGCTTCGGGCTCGCTATCCATCGCGGGACCGCCAACCGCACTATATACGCGCTGCTGGTGGCAAAGCGCGGCCAGAAAGTGAAGGAATCCGCGCAGGAGCCAGTTGCTCCAGTTCCGGCCGAGGATGCCGACGCACCACCCGGCATCGTCGGGTTTTTCGGCGCCACACAGGATCGTACGATCCTGAACGCCGATGGCAGCGACTCCACGACCACAATCGGCGGTCCGCACATGGGAACGGTGCGAGAGACAGGGGACCCCTTCCGGATCCAGCGCTGGGAGGCTCCCAGTATCTCCATGCAGGGGTTGGCCGATCTGCTGGACAAAGTGGCCCCATTGTCTTCGCCCGTGATCGATAGGACGGGATTGAAAGGCCGCTTTCAATTGGCTCTGGAAGTATCCCTAAGAGATGCACGCCCGGGAATGGTGAGCGTCTTCGGGAATGCGATTGCGCGCGGGGACGGAAATGGAGGAGGCGATACTGAACGCGTTCAACGACGGACTGCGAAAGCTCGGACTCAAGCTGGAGCGCCGCAAAGGACCGATCGAGGTCCTCGTCGTGGATCGCGTGGAAAGATCTCCGACCGGCAACTAGACGCCGAGTTTGCCGTTCTATATCAGTTACCCCGATCAATTACCCCGCCCTCCACGGCCGCTGCCGCGGCCCATGCCGGCCACCCGCGACCGCGCAGCCAGGATCAGATCGGGCGGCTGGCCTTCCTTAGCGTTGCTGTAGTACCCGACCTCGGTCCCGGGCTTGAACAGAAACGCCGCGCCTTGCGTCACCGGGTGGCGCACCTCTTTGCCATCGGCGTCCAGGCCCGCCACCATGTCGCCGCTGCCCCTCAGCAGGAAGTAAACTTCCTCTTCCGCGGGATGATTGTGCGGGATGTTGGTGCCGCCCGGTGAGAAGTCCATAATGAAGAGGCTGTCCATCACGTAGGCCGCCGCCAGCTTGTCACGCTGGCTGCTGGTAAAGCCCATCAGCAGCTTGAACTGGGTGGTGGGCCCATGCTGGCCCAATACCTGCCGTTGCACGTCGCCGGCGCTCGCCAGCATCAGCTTCGGGGTGGGCTTGACCTCGATTCCGGCGGGGATCTTATAGCCCATCACAATCACCTTGATGGGCGCGGCCGACGAATTCGCGATCCCGTGCTTTACGCCGACCGGGAGATACATGAAGTCATTGGCCTTGATGGCCGCCTTATCGTCTCCGTACAACAGGGTTCCGCTGCCTTCCTCCACGAAGTACATCTGCTCTTCAGCGGGGTAACTCACCACCGGCGTGGTTCCACCGGGCGCGACGGTGAGCTCGCCGTAGCGCGCCACGCTCTTGAGTTGATCCGCGTCCGCGTCGCCCATGCCGAAGAAAGGCTTGTAGGAAGCCGCCTGGGAGCCGGCCGCGGTGAGGTCGTCCGGCTTCGGCGCGACATCCTGCGCCTGCCGCCGCAGGAAGCCCGGGTCCGCGGCGAATACGCAAATCGAGAACGCCAAAGAAACGGCCGCCAGCCTGGCGACGCTTTCATGTTTCCGCATATTGCCTTCCTGACTGTAATATATCCGCCGCGGCCTGCACGCCGGCAAACCGTGGCGGATCGCCCGTCTGAACCAACCGGTTTAGTAATCCGACGTTCGTTCGTTCACCCAAACCCCGTCCACGTTGAAGTGCGGCCACGCGCCGCTCATCGGGCGGGTTGGATCCCACACGGCGTTCGGCTCGAAGTAGCCAGGATAGCGCAAGTGCTCCTTGACCACCGCCTCGTTCAGCTCCACGCCCAAGCCGGGCGTATCGGGAACGGTGACGTAGCCGTCTTTGATGACCGGTTCCGTGACGCCGGTGACGAGTTCCTGCCACCACGAAAGGAAATCCACCGCGTGGCATTCCATGGCGATGAAACTCTCCAGCGTGGCGGCGGTATGAACCGCGCCCATGGTGGCCAGCGGGGACCCGGCCATGTGTATGGCCGTGGGGATCTCCTGCTCGTTCCAGGCGTAGTCCGCGATGCGTTTGGTTAAGCGGCAGCCTCCGGAGGTGCCGTGATCGCAGTGAATCTTGTCCACGGCGCGATTATCGATGAGCGGTTTGAACCCTAACGGCGCCTCCAGGCCGAAGGCATCCTCACCGGTCAATAGGGGCGTGGTGGTGTTCGCCTTGATGGCCTTGAACTCCTTCCAGCGCCAGAAACCGCCGGTGCCGAACAGGTCTTCGAGCCACTCCAGCTTGAATTTCTCGAAGGCCCGGGCCGCGCGAATTCCGTCCTGTACGGTGCCGCACCGAAGGCTGGCGGCATCGATGGCCAGCGGCTTGTCGTAGCCGATAGCGTCGCGCACCGCCGCCACCAACTCAGCGCCATATGCCAGGCCCCTGTCGGTCGGCACGCCGGTGACGGGGTCGAGCGCCCCCGGCTTGCCTTCGCCGCTGATGAAGTTGGTGGTCACGTCCATCTTGAAGAAGGTGAAACCCTTCTTCTGGCGCTCCAGCATCCGCTGACCGTATGCTTTGGGATCGTGCGTACCCGTGGTATCGCAGTACATGCGCACCGTGGCGCGCTTCTTGGAACCCAGGAGCCGCCACACGGGGACGCCATAGGCTTTGCCGATGATGTCGTTCAGGGCAAGGTCGATGGCGCTGTATCCGCCGCCAGCCCGGCCGGCGCCGGCATACGGCAGGACGTACGACATCAGGGTATCGAAATCCAGCGGGTTCCTGCCCACCAGAAACGGTTTCATGGCGAGGGCCGAGTACTCGCTGCCGGCGTCGCGAACTTCCCCCAGACCATACAAGCCCTGATTGGTGTCGATGCGGATGATGGGGTAATCGTAGTTGGCGGCGACCCGCAGGGATCGCATGCCGGTAATCCTCAGATCGCTGGGGGCCGATAGCTTGTTGACCGGTGGCAGTTCCACGGTCGCGCCTCTCCCGCCCCCGCGGCCGCCGCCACCCCGTCCGCCGCGTCCCGGTTGAGCGCCGCCGGGGGCCGCGGGCGCCCCCGTCTGGCCGGGCGGCGGTGTTTGAGTCTGGCCCATAGCAGGGCCTCCGGTCATCTTAAAGATCGCGCTCAGGCCGCTTGCCGCGGCGGCGCCGGCGCACATCCTTCTCCGGCTCATCTTGAATTTCGCCATACCGTAAACCCCCTGTCAGGTTGTGGGGCAACCCGTCGCAGGCGTTTGTCCCGCGCCGCGACGGTTACCGTGGCCGGCTACAGGCCCGATGACGCCGCCGTCACGCGGATCTGGCCGGCGTTGTCGGTGCGCTGCACGATGGCCAGGCACATGCCGGCAATTCTCTTGTAATTCTACGCCTCGCGTGTGGTGCGCGGCGCCAGTTTATCGAATCAGTTGGCCGGCGTCGCCGGCTGGGGCGTTTTGCCGGGCGCAACCGGCTGCTTGCGTTCGATCCGCTCCCGCGAGGAGCCACGCCGGGCTCCCAACAAAAGACGCCGGCGACTCTCCCGTTCGGCGTCTCCATAACCAGGCGGTCGATCTCCTCCAGAAACTCCTTCTGTCCTTCTGGCGTCTCGTGGAACGGCGCCGGGCTGTTCCGATACTCGGCTGGAGCGAAGTTATACGCTACCTCCGCCACAATCACGTCCCTGTCGTAAGTCTTCGCTATGAAATTCAAGTTTCCGGCAGCCGCACGACCCGTTAGAAATACACCTTCCAGGCCACATCGTCGCCCGTCGGCGCCGTGAAGTCCACCATCAGCAGGCTGCCATCGGTCTTCATTGTCCCGGTCATGCCCGCCGGCAGTTCGACTCGCTTGCCGTTAAATCCGTCGGGGAGATAGATCCGCAATTGATACGGGTCTCCCGCCACCGCGCGCGAAACGCCGTGCAACAGGCGCTGCCCGGCGTCGTACCCCATGTCCTTGATGTCGAACGCCATCTGGCGGATGTGCCGGCTGGTGGAGAGCAACACCGGGCGGTCCTGTTTCTCGACGATGCTGTAGATGTCGCAATCGTACGGCTCGACCGCGCGCGAGGTGAAAGTCCCCTTGAACGTGCCTAGGAACTTCCTCGTCCAGAATTCGTAAACCAGGTATTCCTTGTTCGGGTCCAGGTGCAGGTCTTTCGCCGCGTCCAGCTTGGCGGTGAACGCCTGCGGCGGGCGGCCGCGGGCCGCTTTGTTGGTGTAATTGAATACGGCCAGTACGGACCACTTGCCGAAGGGACGCTCGATGGGCATGTCCCATACCTGCGCCGGCCTGCGCACAAACAGGTCCACGGGGTATGCCGTGTCCATGGTGGGCGGGCTGATCCGTTTCAACAGCTCGATGCGGTCCTCGGGATACTTCTCGTTGAGCGCTTCGGACAGGAATAGCGTGTTTCCGGCGAAGGCATGGAAGTTCGCGTCCACTTTTCCTTCTCCGTAGGTAAAGTCCTTGCCGTCGGGCGCGGCGAACTTGTAGATATGGAAGCCGTCGGAATCGCTCCAGAACACGCGCCCGTTATAGAAGAAGCGATTCGCCGTGCCGAGCACCGTCTCGTTGAACAATCCCGTGAAGTCCTTGCCGGCCAGCGCCGACCCGAGCTCTTCGTAGCCTTGGTCGGCGTCTTCCGACACTCGCAGAATATCGACGATCCCGTAGGAGTGATCCACCGGCTGCATATTCGACCGGATCACCACGCGCGGCAGTTTGTCGACCGCCTCCCGCCAGATCATGCCTTCGGTGCGATAGGTTTCCAGCCCGCTCATGAACGGGTCGTATTGCCCCGGCCAGACGTCCCACCAGTCCGCGAAATCCATCTCCACGCGGCCCGTTTCGTTGTGATGATCGTCCAGCCATTGCTGCACGCGCTCGCGTTCCAGCTTGATGGTCAGGGGATTGGAGAAATCGATCGCCTTTTCGCCGCCGTATTTCACGGTGCGAATCGGAAGGTAGCATTCGGGCGGGAAGTTGACCCTGGAACGGCCTCCCGGTGCGGCGTTACCGGCGATATACGCCGCCCAATTGCCATTCAGGTCAAATTCGGGAAACCTGCCCGACGTGTTTCCGCCGGAGCCATACAGTGCGAAACTGCCGCTCAGCGTTCCGCCCATGCCCCAGTAAAAGTCCGTAAGGCCGTTTTCCTCGAAGAATGCCCGCGCCGCGCCGCCACCGCCGCCTCCGCCGCCCGCGCTAGTTCCGCGTCCCGCTCCCGCGCCGCGCCCGGCTCCGCCGCCTTCTCCAGCGGCTCCGGCGGCTCCCGTACCGCGCCCGGCTCCGCCGCCAGCTCCCGCGGCTCCGGCGGCTCCCGCGCCGCGCCCGGCTCCAGCGCCCGCTCCCGCGCCGGCCGCTCCCGCACCGCGGCCGCCGCCGCTGCCCGACATCCAGGAGTGGAAGCGGCTATAGTCGTTGGCAACCCATTCCCGGTCGTCGAGGTCAATCGGTTTGCGCTGCTTGAGCCGGATATCGTATGCCAGCGCGATCAGGTCGCCCTGGTGCTCCATGGCGCCGAGCGCGTCGGTGTTGAAGTCGATCAGCAGCGTTTCCCCGGCGAAGCTCTTTCCGGACGGCATGACCACCTTGTAGCTGCAATATCCGCGAACCTGCACCCGGTCGGGCGTCTTTCCGCCGTAACCGGACCGCACCTCGAACCGCGAAGCTCCCTTGGACGCCGTCACGTGCCCCATCAGCAGAGTGTTGCCGGTATCCGAGGCCCGCACTACCTGGTTCACCTCGTAAGTCCTGGGTTCGATCAGATTGATGACCGGCCACAACTGGTATTCTTCGCGATTTTGGGAATGCGTGCCCAACGAGATCCAACTGTCCTCGGTCGCGCCCAAACGTGCGTCGCCGGACACGAAATAGTCCATGTTGCCCACGTCAACGGTCTGGCCGGTATTGTTCGTCCGGCCCAGGCTGACCAGGATGTCGTTCCCGTCTTTGCTCACGGAAATCTGGTATTCGAAATCGAGCTGTCCCGGCTTCTTGCCGCGCAGAGTGACCGTGGTGAACGATCCAAACTTTTTCGTGCCGGCGTTGTTTACGGAGCTGGTCACGGTCCAGCCGGAGGGATCGTCGCCGGGCAGGAAGTAGACGTTATTCATCTGCATCGGCGTGCCTTTTACCGCCACCGACCACCGGCATGCGGCGGCGTCGATGGTGACCGCCAGTCTCCCGGTGTCAACCGTTATAGGGGCTGCCGCTCGCGCTGCCGGAACCTGTGTCCACAAAAGCAGCGCTGCCGCCGCGCCGCCGATCCTGCGTGCAATCTGCATGATACTCTCCTTGGGAAACCCGCCGAACGGGCAAAATCACACCGCCAGCCGGAAGAGGTCCGGGCCGGCACTCGTGGGCGCGCTTACCAGAACGCTCATTATAAGAGCAGGCGGCCTGAAACGCCATGAGAAGGCTGTTAAGAGGGTGACTTACTCAGTGCGCGCCAAGTCACTGATTCGGCGGTCTATGCGCGCCACATCCGGAAATGCTTTACAGTTAACGATTGGCGTAACGGACGTTGCTCGGCCTGAATCGGCCGTGCCTTAACTGCCATCGTCGACCACTTCGATCGCCAGCAGCACCGCGTAGCTCTTAAGCGGCACGAACGAGAGCACGATCTTGCCTTGTGCATCCGGATTGACGCGGCGAATCGCCTTTTCGATGACCTTGTACGGGCCTCCGGCTTCCTGGTAGATGTCGAGCCCGCCGGCGACTGTTTTTCCGTTGCAGGAAACGTCGAACTGCCGGCGTCCCGCCCCATCCCCGGCGGCAGTGTCGCGCCCGTACACCGGTTCGGCGAACAGCAGGCGGACCCGGTAGACACCCTCAGCCACCGGAATCGCGTAATTGAAATTGCCCGTGCGGTAGCTGGCAAAGCCGCCCATGGCGGGGTCCGGAATGGCGTCGGCCCGCTCGGCGATCCGGCCTCCCGAAAAGTACTGGTCGGCTTTCCAGAGATGCCCGTTCTTATCCACTGCGGAATGATTGGAGCACAGGATCCGAACAGGCAGCATCTTGCCGCGGACCCCTGGCAAAATCTCAAACCCGTTCACAAGCGCCTGGTTTCGCACCCCCGTGAACCCCAGTCGCAGAAACCCGTCCGCACCCGGCGAGATGTCCTTGAAAACCTTCTCGTCGGCGATGTACACGCCCCCGGCGTCCTTCGAGATATCGAACCTGCTCAACACCGGGGAGCCATCGATCGATACATCGAAGGTTCGCTGCGTGTCGGCCCCCACCGCGGGGCTGAAGAAGATCTCCGCGAAGTGCAAATGCAATTCGTACACGCCGGGCTGTAGGGGGATGGCGTAGCTGAAATTCCCCATCCGGCCGGTCTGATACAGCGACTGGTCGAATGTCCGCAGGATCTGGGTGCCCGGCCGGTTGAACGGTTGTCCCCCGGTGAAATAACGGTCGCCGGCCCACAGGCTCCCTTCCGCGTCCAGGAAACTCGGCGCGTCGAGGCCCGCTCGCACGTTCAATCCCGGCGACGCGCCGGGTAGCGGGATGAGCTCCTTCGAAGCCTTGACGGTTGCATGCGAGCGGTAGGACGCGGCCGCTGCGGCCAGCGCGAGGATCGCCGCCGCCAGTGCCAGCGGCCAATAAAGCCGCTTCCGGGATGACTGAGGCTGCAAGGGGCCGGGCTCGGCAACCCGCAAGGCCGGAGGCGCCTCGGCGTGAATCGATTCGCCGTTCCCCGCGGAGTTGCCGTCTGCAGTGCCCGTCTCGACCGGACTCGCTGATTGCTCCTGCGCCGGAGTCACGTGAACGAACTCGGGCCGGTAGCCGCTGGCGGAAATCCGGATCTGGACCGGATGGTGCGCGCCGTCGGTCTCGTAATATTTCTTCAGGTGCTTGCGCAGGCGGGCCGCTTGCACGCGCACGATGCTGTCCACTTCAGGGCGGAAATCGGGACCGCGGCCCAAGGCCTCGAGCGCGATGTTGTACTCCTTGATGGCGTCGTCCCGGTTCTCTAAGTGCTTCTCGCAGACGTACTTGATGATCTTGGAAAGGTCCGGCGCGCGGGAGAACAGAGTGGAGGCTAGTACCGCTTCCAGTTCCGATCTCTCGCGTTCCTCGTTCCCGTTGCCGGAAGCACGTCCCATTCGTTGGTGGCGCTCAAACTACTTAGAATACTACTGTCGGGGACCGCGCCGCGCACCCACCGCAGCCTGCTGGCTCGCGATCATGGAGTCGTGAAACGGGCATCTTTATTGCAGCTTGCCGCGCGCGTCCACGTTCCAGACTGCTTCCACCCGGCCGCCGCGGACCCCGTACACGCGCTCGTGCAAGTTCACGGCGACGCAGATGTGATTGGGTATCACGCGCACGCGGTCGCCCACGCCGAAGTCCCGCCCGGCGTCCGCCAGGTCGATGAAGCCGTGCTCCTCGTTCATCTTGTGGAAGCGCGCGCCGGGAGCTTCCACCACGCGTCCGAACGTCACCTCGGAGGCATTCACCGGGCGGTCGGAAGAAAACGTCTTCGACCCGCCGTCGATGATCATGTGCCCCGGGCGCGCCGCCGACACCACTGTCGCCAGGATGGTGGCGGCGCAATCCTCCAGCGCGCACCCGCCGCTGGTCACCGTGTGGATGTCGTTAAAGACGTAGGTTCCCGGCCGGATCTCGGTGAGCCCGCGGATTTCATGCGAATGGAATAGCGTGGGTGTCGACCCGCCGCTCACGATCGGGACGGCGATGCCGGCGCGCTCGAAATCGGACAGGATGGAGCCCACCAGCGCCGAGAGTTGCGCCAGCGCGCGCCGTCCGGGCTCGTCGAGACTCTTGATGTGGCCGGGATAAAACGCGAGGCCCTGGAGCGTGAGGTGCGGCAAGTCGCGGATGGCCCGCGCCAGTTGCAGCAACTCCTCGCCGGGCGCTGCGCCGACGCGGCCCAACCCGGCGTCGAACTCCGCCAGCACGCCGATTTCGGCCTGCGCCTCGCACGCGGCCTCGGAAAGCTGGCGCGCGGCCGGCAGACTGTCGAGCGCCACCGTCACGCGGGTGCGCCGCGCCACCTGCATCAGGCGGGCGAGTTTGGCGCGGCCCACGATGGGGAATGCCACCAGCATATCGGCCGGTTCGGCGGCGAGCATGACTTCCGCCTCCGACACTTTGGCCACCGTCAGGCCGGCCGCTCCCAATTCCAACTGGCGTTTGGCCAGCAGGATGGATTTGTGGGTCTTGGTATGCGGCCGGAGCCGCAGCCCGTGGCGACCGGCGTATTCGGCCACGCGGCGCAGGTTGCGGTCGAGGATGTCGAGGTCGACCACCAGCGCGGGGGTCTCGATTTCCGGGAGGTACGGCGTCATAGATCGCTGGTCTTGTACGCGATAAGGGTCTTCACCGCGAGCCCGGCAAGAAAAATCCACACCGCCAGGCGGAACTTGCCGTCCAGCGTGAAAGTGGCCGACAAGGCCAGCACCCCGTAACAGGCCATGGCGCGGTAAAAGCGCTTCTGCATGAAGCTTCATTTTGCCACGCCGGGCCGCTCACCGGTGACTCGCCTCTCGATGCGGTATCCGCTCTGCTTCCGGGATTCTCACCGCAGAGACGCCGAGACGCAGAGGAGATCGCTGCGTTTCGGCGGTGATTCCTGGCCGCCTGCCGGCTTCGAATTCACACACTCCGATCCAGTGTCCGCTCTGTGCCTCTGCTTCCGGGAATCTCACC
>Ga0182030_10026354_pt1 | contig 10527 bp, 14 predicted proteins | sample 812S3MmetaG_FD_121299 | JGI IMG/M metagenome (GOLD analysis project Ga0182030, IMG submission 121299) | Permafrost microbial communities from Stordalen Mire, Sweden - 812S3M metaG (Illumina Assembly) | ecosystem: Environmental > Terrestrial > Soil > Wetlands > Permafrost | place: Sweden... | reverse complement strand
TCTTCCCGCTGCCGCAAGGGCAGGGGTCGTTGCGGCCAGGTTTCATTTGCCAGTTTCGCGTATTGCTTTCATGGATTACGGAGACCTCGACTTGACAGACGGCTGGTACTTTCGGGCCCTCAGTCACCTGGTGCGCGCCCCGGGCGGGCCGCGTTCGCGGAGTTTCTCGTGCGCGACATGAGCCACGCCGCGCGAGGTTTGCATGAGCGTCTTGCCGAAGCAATGGCGGCTATGCTGGGTTGCGGCCGCGCGGGCGTTTTCGTTTGAGGGGTGACGCGCTCTTGCCCTTGCGCCTTGCCGCTTAAACGCCGCCCTGTCGCATAACCTTGTTATATGGAACGGCGGTGAGGGTCAAAAAGTGCGTTTTCGCCTTATATTGCAGGCGTTTCCGCGCGCATTTTTCTTGAGATTTGCACTTAAGGCGCAAAATAGCGCTTTTGTCGTCCGCCTGTCTGCTGTCGAGGGAACTTCGAACAACGGGCGCGCATCGTCCCGCCCGCAGTTCATGTCGCTGAATGACCCACTTCGGACATCTGGCCAATCGTGGGACGTGCAAAATTCAGTGCGCGTGAAGATGTCATAGCGCATACTATATGTGGGCGCTCCGCAGTAAATCGCTAGGAGGCAATGCACGTGACATTGGCTGTTGTGTTGGGCAATGCGGATCAGGTTGTGGTCGCCGTGGACCGGCGCACTACTACTTCGCGCAGGAAAATTGTAAGTGAGGATGCGGGAAAGGTCGGGCATGCAATCTGTGATGATGCATCGTTTATCTATTGCTTTACGGGACTTGCAAGCGACGGGCGTAAGTTCGTCACATCGCGATGGCTGCCAATGGCGCTTTACAACGCGGCTCAGAAATCGCATCGATATTTTGACATCGTAATTGCATTTTCTGATGAGGCGACCGCCTATTTCAGGGACCACCTAAAAGCGGTGTCTGCTGCGGATCGTCGGTTGACTATAATGTTTGTCGGATATCTGGAAACTGGGCAGATTGTGTGCTCGTTAATCTCGAATTTCCAGGATTGGGAGGTTGTCGATCATCCTGAAGCGCAGCCGGCTTTTAGCTATTTAACTGAAGGGTCGCCGATTGGCATTGAAAATCCAACCTACGTGCAGGCAATTGGTCAATTTGGAGCGCTTACTAGGAAAGACGAGGGCGAGGTACGTGCGCTGCTGGAGCGTCGCTCCCCGCCCAATGCGTTGCTTCAGAAGGCAATATCGTGGGTCCAGAATGTGTCCGACCGCCCAAAGGCAAGAGGAACTGTCGGCAAGAGGATTACGACAGCGCGACTAATTCGTACGGAGCCGAATGAGCCTTTGGTGGGGTATGCTTCAGATACTGTGGAAACCACGATGCCGCTCCTTGATCAGGTTGATCTTCGAACCGGCGCGTCGAGAGCGTTCATGGTTGAGGGCCGACTGAGTACAACGGCGCCGTTCATATATCCTCGTCAGCATCGAAATGCGCTCTGTTCTTGCGGCAGCGGGAAGAAATATCGGCATTGCCATGGAAGAATTGCGAAGCTCAGTGCGGCTAAAAATACTGCTTAGTCTCATTTGGAACGTCCCGCCGGTTCGCTGCCATAGCATTTTTGGTCGAAATCAGAATGCAGCAGACGTGAAAACCGATGTCGAGTTGTGGCGCACCGGCGACATTCAGGCGGCTTGATCGAATATCCGCTTCCCACGCCTTTGCAGAAGTTCGGTCCTCACTGCACTCTTTGCACCGACGGTGGTACCCATCGGCCATCGAGCGCCGTTGCCTTGGGCGCATAGAGCCGCATCAGCAAATTGAAGTCTCCCGCCGGCGCCGGCAGCCAGTTGGCTTCCTTGTCCTGCCCCGGCGATTCGGTCTGGAAATAGAGATCAAGCGAGCCGTCGGCATGGAATTTCAGCGCGTCGCGATCGCCAATCGCATGCCTGTCTAGGGCGTTCGTCGTCAGAAACCCATCCTTGTCGTACAAAGTGATGGACCAGAAAGCGGCTGCCGGCGGGATCTCGTTTTTGGCGAAATGCAGCACGTATTTGTTGGCTCCCGTGAGCGGCTTGCCATCCGAATCGCCAAGGTTGAACGGATAGATGGCGTCTTCGGGCAGGTTGGCGCCGAGACCGAACAGCGCGACGCCGGTCCGCTTGAGGTAATAGTTGCCGTACACACCCATCGTGTCGGTGTTCATCTGCCAGCCGTTGGTGACGCGGGCGAGCGTAGGGATCTTCGTCTGCACGGCTTTCAGAGCGTCGGGCGCGGCACGCTCCAGCGCGGCTTTGACGGCGGGATCGGCCTTTTCGAGGACGAAGGACTGACCGGGCACGATCCGATCCGCTGCATTCGGGCGACAATGGGCTGGTCGGTGATGTGCGGCGGGTTGACCTTCAGCAATTCGGCGGCGGCCGCGAAGAACTGGCCCGGGGCCATGGCGTTAACCTGCAGCATCGGCGCCGTCTTCATGTCGACGGTGGAATCGATCACAGCCTTCACCGGCTCAGGCGTCTTGCCCCATTGCGACATTGGCGTGATCGCATAACCATCCTGCACCTTGTGGACGGCGTCGTAATCCTTGGCGCCGTTGGTCTGCGTGCGGCCGATGATCCAGACATAGGGGGTGGGTGCGTCGATGCGCTCGACGCCTTGGGGCAATTCGCCCCGCCAGCCTGGCGGCACAACCGCGAAGCTGACCGCTTGCGTGCCTGTCGTGCGCTTGCCGGGGCTGGCGAACACGTCGGTCCACATGTCGAGCATCGGCAAAAGATAGTAGCGCCCCTGCGTGTCAGGAGCCGAGACGACCATCGGCTCCTTGGTGAGATCGAGCCATGCGATGGAATAAAGCGTATCGAAGTTGACCCGCACGACATCGCGGAAGTCGGCGGGGGGAAACATACGGGCGTGCGTGAAGACATTCATCGGGCCACGGCCGATCATCTTCCCGGGTTCGATATTGACGGCCTGCCGCCGCGTCACATCCATCAGGACGAGTGGATAGAAATAGGTATAGGCCTCGACGCCGATCTCATAGGTCTCCTGCTCGGTCACGCTGTCGGCGGAGGCGGGTGCCGCCGCAAGGGCGACGGAGGTGAGGAATGCTATCGCCCCAGCGAGGGCCTTCAGTCTTGCCGCCACCATGTCGCGTCCCCCTTGGCGTGCGCCCGCATGGCGCTGAATGCCGCCTTCCTTTATTTTTTATCGTTGGATTTTGCAACGCTCGAGCCGACGCTGCTCTTGAGCTTGGTGTGACCCAACAGCCAAAAACCCTCGGTCGGGGCAGATTTCGGAATGGAGCCGACTGCTAGCTGGGGAATGTCGGCGAAGTGCGTTATGCATGGCCTAAACGAAGGTGAGCCACACGTTCCAGCCTTCCGAACGGACCGTTCATCATCCGGACATCCTTTAAAGCATATCTTCGAAGCGCAACCTTCGAAGAGGAGAAACGAATAATGAAAACGACACACACGGTGCTGTTGGCGGCAGGTCTTGTGGCAGGGCTCGCGCTCGCGAGTTCGGAGACGTTTGCTGCTGGGCCGATGATCGCGCCGGGCGCGCTTGCAACGACTTCGGTCGGGAGTGCCGAGGCGATCGTGGAGAAGACGGTCGTTGTCGTGCGGAGACGCGCCGTAGTCCGCAGACCTGTTGTCCGCAGACATGTTGTGGTGCGCAGGCGCTTCGTGCGCTAACGGGCTTTGTCGATTGGACCTTTGCGGCGCGATCTCGACGGACCGGTGTGCGGCCCGCACGTGCTATGGCGCAGTAACCTATCTGATGCCTCGACACGGGCGGCTTCTCCGGTGCCGCCCCCCTCGCGTGCTGCGCCACGGATGCACTGGCGAGCACGTGAGGCGGTAAGACGCGGTTCGGAGCATCAATAATCAGATATTCGGCGGCTCGCCAGCGAATGACGGGTCCTGGCGCACTGGCGTCATTCAGGCGGCTTGATCAAATGGCGGCTTCCCACCCTTTGCAGACATTCAAGCTAATCCACTACCGGCACCCTGCACCGCTTACCATCGCGGCCAGCTCAGCGATGATCGCCGCCCCCTCGTCCGCGAACCGCGCGGCCGTTTCAAGCTCACGCCGCAATCGTGCAAGTTGCCAGTCGAGGCGGTCGAACACCGCCTCCCGCGCCGCAGCCACAAGAGCCAATGCTTCCCGCTCACGGGCCTGCTTTCGACGCCTGTACCAGGTCGAGCGCGAGATCCCTTCGGCACGCCACGGGCGTGCCGCCTTGCGTCTCGGCATGATCCCGTGCGCCCTGCGCCAGCACTCGGAGCGCAACCGAGCCTTCTCGCGGCGTTCCTCTGCTGTCATGATCTTTCTTTCCTCCCGGCAATATGAACGACCGCCTGGGAGGGCGCGACATTTCTGGTAGGACAAGATCGGTCCCGCCAGAAAATCGGTTTTCTCTTCAAGAAGCGGGAATTAATAAGCATCTCACTCAACGGACACGTGACGCGGCGGCTTTCGAAAAAGCCGGTCGCATATTCCTTGATGAGAACGGCGAAGGGGCGACGGAAGTGATATTCAAAATAAGGAAAGCGAGCACCGGAGATGCCGAGGCAATCGTCGAGGTTCTCGACCACGTGCCTTTCTTAAAAGATTGTTATCGCGGTGAAGCAGGCATTTCTCTAGTCGAAAATAATCCAGACATATTCTGGTTAGCTGATCTTGATGGACGAGTCGCGTCGGTGATGATTGTCCAGCGCAAATATGATTTTGGGCGGCTGGAGATCAGCCTCATCGTAACAAAACCAGAGTTTCGGCGACGCGATTATGCACGGGGCCTAATTCATAAAGCTAAGCAGATTGCTGCCGATGACAAAGTTGATTTAGTTGCATATCCCGAGAACGATATCTCTCGGGACTTGTTTATTACCGAGCAGTTCAGCCTGGTTCCGAGTGAGGAAAAACATCCGATGTACAGATTTTCCGGAACGCAGATCGAGCCCCGCTGATACGCACTGAAGCAGAGCGGTCGATATGGTGAGACCTCCGACCAAGCCAAAGCCAAAGAGTGAGCTTCTAGGCGTCCGCATTCCGGCCGAGCTAAAACGCGCCCTTGAGAATGCGGCTGTCGCTAACGGGCGAACTCTGTCCGCGTTGGTTCAAAAGATTTTGGTTGAGTGGGCGAAGCGGCAGAAGCTTCCCAAATGAAGGAGAGCTGAGTTTGGCGATCATAGTGGATCATGTACCGTGATGATTGAAACGCGCCAAAGTTTGCGGCGCGCCGAATAGACCACGGTCCCGATTTTCTTTTGCGTGCATGTCCCGTGGTTGTCTCAATGCCGCATAAGCTAGCGATACTTCCCTGATTTCCCCTCCCGCCCAAGGCGTTTAGAAATTCTATCTCTTCATTTCAGACATCCCGTGCATGTCAGATGGAAATGGGTCGAGCGACAAGCCAAAAACAGCCCAATTTCGGGGGTCGCTGAGGACTCCATGCCTAGGAGAGATCAAATTCAGGATTTCTATCTTCAAATTTTATACGGGGGCATAAAATATTTTCCAGCGCCGGACTCCATCGATATCACGGGAGGTGAGCGAGGACCTTCTCCATGGCCTCCTTTAGCTGCTGAAGAGTAAACCCCTGCCCATACTGATCGCTTATGGATCGAGACCCGTGCCCTAAGAGTGTCTTGGCGACCTCTTCAGAAACCCCCGCGTCTCGGAGAAGATCATGGACGGAATGCGTAAAACTATGGCTCGTCTTGGGAATGCCCAGCGTATCCGATCCGCGCTTCGACTCGGTCAGCCACGGATGGCCAATCACGACGCAAGGAGAACGAGATGAACGGTAGCCGGTACTATGGGGTCCGAGTCGAAGGTGCTAAATTTGGAGTTGGCTTCGGCTCAGCGCTAGCCATCACGATTTCATATTCAGAGAACCACTCGATCCTGTGGGCAATCATCGATGGAATTTTGAGCTGGCTCTATGTGATTTATTTCGCGCTTTTTCGCGGATGACACCGCCGAAGTAGAAACTGAGCCAAATTGGAAAAGGCAGTCCAGCAAGACCAGCGCAATCCATCATTCTCCTTGGTCGAGTTCCACAGTGGCTGTGAGTTCGCCGCGTGGCCCGGTCTCGTGCCGCGAGAGAACTTCACTGGTGGTACATCTCGAAAGCGATGACGCCGCAGGCTTGGTACAAAGGAGACTTGACCCGCAAGCGAGGCGGCCCAGTCTTTGGCAAACGTGACGGCCTGGACCGAAGCCACGATCAATTGATGAATAGGAGTATTTTTATTATGAGAAAAGACATTCCAGTACGTGAGTTCTTGGGCTTCTGTGCTAGGCCCTGTTCTGCCGACAAGATCAAATTCTTTGATGAAGGCATGAGGCGAGCGGAAGCTTGTCATAGGAAGGATCGGGTCACTAACCCTGAGTTCTTGATGCTTCTTCTGGAGAACTTCTTAGAGAGAAAATTCCGGCCCTCAGCACCCCCTAGAGCGACCGCTGAAAACGTGATTGGGGGGATCGCATGAGGAGAGAGCTTGTTATGAATGTGGAGGGTCCTCCCGGCCCTCCCCAGCCTTCACAAATCGGGTTTAACCCTCGGCTGAAACTGAGGAGTGAGACGTTCGTCTCCCATCTTCTTGGGGAAATTACTGAAGGGCGAGAGCGAGCCCCCAATGCTCATACGGCTGAAAGCATTAAGAACACACTCTCTTGTGTCTTGGCTAATTTAGTCAAGGCTCAGGGCCGAGGTGTCTTCGTATCTCTTGGAAAGAAGACCGTATATGAAAATATTTCTCAGCGAGTTCTCTCTCGGACTGTTCACCGTATGGCTGAACTTGGCTGGATAGATCTTCGGATTGGGTCCTTGAGTATGAAAGATGCCTCTGTCATTTCTGGGCTTAGTCTGGACCTCACTGGATTGACTTATTCCTCTGAAATGAAAGAAAGTGTTATAGCGCGAAAGAAGGGTAAACAGGTCCATATTGAGACATATCTCGACCAAGAGACTATAGGTCGCATGAAAGCTGAAATGAAAGAACTCAATGAGTTCTTGGCTGAGGCTAATATTTCATGGGAAGGCTCAGAATGGGATATTCCTGACCTGTTGAATAGAGAATTACAGCGGATATTTAACCCCCACGAGGGCATAAATGAAGAGAACTCCGGAGAGAATTACCTTGGATTTGGTAGAATGTATGGAGCATTTTGGATAGGAATGAAGAAAGACCGAAGGCAATATCTTCGGATTGATGGTGAGAAATTGGCTCTATTGGACTTCAATTCGATGAATGTGAATTTGGGTTATTATCTTGCTGGAGAAGAACCCCCGGTCAATGAAGACTTATATGATTTGACTGAACACCTGTGCGGTTATGATGGTTCGAAGCAATGGAGAGGGGCTGTAAAGAAGTTCTTTTCTTCGATTTGGTTCTGTACGAACCACACAATGCCTAAGGATATATTCTTTCCAAAAAAGAAGCTGAAATATAACGATGTTTATTATGCTATCTTGAGGAAACACCCAAATCTCAGGAAAGTATTAGGCCGGCGAAAGATCGGATATGAAATGGCTAGGCTTGAAAGCGATATTATGGTTGAGATATTGCTCCGACTGAAAGGGTTGGGGATTGTTGGGCTGTCAATTCATGACGGATTGATGGTTCGTCAGAGTATAGCTACTGAAGCGAGAGAAGTTATGGCCAAGGTTTCAGCGGAGCGATTAGGATTTGCTATTCCAACCAGTTTTAAGATCTTAGAAGAACCAAAGGACGAACCCGCCATCTTAGAAGAACCAAATGAAGAACCAAATGAAGAACCAGCCTAAGCATATCACTTCAGATGATCCATATTGCACCAGGACAACCGCAACCCTCTCTTACAGTATACCAAATATGCCCATCACTCCATTTTCATTTTACTCGAAGAATGTTTGAGTAAACTCTATTGGGGGGCGCATAAGACTTGTTTAACAAATTGAGAACAGTAATTTGCAGTATACCAATGACTTAGAAATTACACAAATTTTATAAACTGTTCCTTATACGCCCCCAGAATTTTCGTTATGCGCCCCTAGAATTTTCAGTTGCCAACAAGTCCTCGGGCATAACCACCATGGCGATGGCGTCCCGATATCGCTTGAGAGACGGCTCGCTGCCATAGTTGTCGTGAACCGTCTTGCGGGAATGCCCGGTTATCCATAGTCTCGTTTGGCCGCTGAAGTGAGAACCCCTGCCGTCGAAGATTCCTCGGGCCTGTGCCTATGCAGATGGATTGATGGCTGCGGCTTAGCCCCACATCTTGGTGATTCTGGAGGCGAATGGGGCCTGGCCCTACGCCGTGTCCGCGGCGTCAGCACACGTTATGCGCGGCTTTGCGTAGGCGCCGCCAGCGCACTTTCCAGACCCATCTCGAAACGAAAGCCGAGTAGGAGGTAATACCGCAATGTGCCAGCCTAAACCGGAAAGCCTGCCACGGAGGCAAACAGACCCAGCCTGGCTTCAGGACCACTTCCTTTGCACAGGGCATGACGAGACCACGCGAAGTGGGACCTTCACGTTCGTCAAGCGGCATGGGCACCATTACGCAGTGACATGCCGGCACATCATGGAGGCGGTTGCCGATCTGAAAATGGTGCCGGCGGCGAAGAATCCGACGATGGCATTGCACATCGACAACGTCGTTTTGAATCGCTCTTATTTTACCGCGCAGGGGCTCATGCTTGGCGTCCACACACCGCACGCTGAAACCGAGCGGGAGATCGACATTGCGATAGCGCCGCTCAACGGACATTGGCACTTGCTGACCAGCCACAAGAACAAGGTCGCCATCGACCTTGATGAATGGCGCGAGCCGGACTGGATCGCCGTGAAGTATTGCCTTGCGGCCGGATATCCGGACGAGCGCAAGAAAAAAGGGTCGTGAATGGCGATAGCGAAAAAGTCGCCAACCAGCTCGTGAATGTCGTCGCCGAAGTGAGTTCCCGCCTCGGCCGCACCGAACCTCATTTCGCTCTTTCGAGTGAGCTGGAGCAGCCGCACGGCTACTATTTCAGCGGGATGAGTGGCGGCCCGGTCTACGCTGTCGAAGACCCTGAACCGCGGGACGTGAAAGACGAAGAGCTGTTCCCGATCGGCATCATTTTTCAGGGATTCCCAGGTAGCGGAAGAGCCGATGCGCAGGGCAGCGGAGACGCCCCGTTTCTGACCGAACGGGACCTGTTCTTTCGCGTGCTTACGCTGACGCCGGAGGTATTAACAATTTGTAATAAAAAAGAGGACCCCCTGTGACAATTTTCCCGGAGAAAAATAAGCGTGGCGAGCCGACTGGGATTTGGATTATCGAGCTGAAGAAGATGACGAGGGGGGTCAGCAAGACAATTCGTCGCAGAACTCGGGACTTCTCTGAAGCGAAGAAGATTGAAGCCGCCCTTCGCGAAGGAAGGGAAGAAGAGAAAGTCTTCAGCGCCCCCGTTCCTTCCTTCAAGACTAATCTCCCATCGCTGGACCTCAGACCGTCTGTGGACAGAGATCCATACGGAGGGGGAGGGTTGTCTGGAATTGATATCACTAAACTGGCACCGAAGATCTTCACCGCGCGTGATCTCTTCAACGGAGCGCAAGAAATTTATCGCGGAACGAAGGATGCGAAGCAATCGATTGCCCGGCTCCAGAAAGCTCTCTCTATCATTGGCTGGGATACCCCTGTCGAAGAGATAAGGACCCCCGCCCTCGACTTCTTGGTCCGGATGCTTCGCGCCCGTAAGCTAGCCCCTGGAACGATCAATCGGTTTCTATACGCCGTCAGCGGTGCTCTCCGTTGGGCTTGGCAACGTGAGCTGATTCCCGGAGTGCCTGCCGTCCCCAAGCAACAAGAGCCTGTTGGGCGGTTGAACTTTCTGAATGAAAGAGACCAAGCGAGGCTCATCGAATGGCTAGATGAGCATGACTTCAAGGATGTTGCCTTCTCGACCAGAGTTCTCCTCGCCACCGGCTTCAGAATTTCCGAGTTCAGGAACTTGAAGAAAGACAATCTCCGTGGCGAATGGGTTGACCTTCATGAAGGCGAGACAAAGAACGATGCAAAACGGTCAGTGTTCGTTGGCGACCTTTCCGATGAACTGAGGGCCTTTGTCAAAGCAGGGATACCAACATACCAGCGCATTGCGAAAGGCTTGTCTGCCGCCTCCTCTGCCTTGAAGATTGAGCCCCCCGCAACTCCCCATACCTTGCGTCACACGTGCGCGACGATTTTGACAACGGCTGGAGTGAGCCTAGCGACTGTCGGAAAGGTCCTGGGGCACAAGAGCCTCTCGACCACCTTGCGCTATGCCCACACCGAAGAGGCGGCTCTAATTGATGCCGCCAGAAGGCTTGGAGTGCGTAGTAAATCGTCGGGTTGAAGTTTAGAAACTCTTTCAATATCAAAGACTTACGATGTTTGTTACTACGGATTTAGGTTTGTCGATCCTTTTGTTCATCCCGCGCGCGGCGAAACTGAAAACGGCCGAGCTTATCGTCAGTCCGGAGCGTGTCGTCCGCGAGCGTTTGTCGTCAGATCCGCCATGCTCCTCTATGATT
>Ga0182030_10026352_pt1 | contig 10528 bp, 15 predicted proteins | sample 812S3MmetaG_FD_121299 | JGI IMG/M metagenome (GOLD analysis project Ga0182030, IMG submission 121299) | Permafrost microbial communities from Stordalen Mire, Sweden - 812S3M metaG (Illumina Assembly) | ecosystem: Environmental > Terrestrial > Soil > Wetlands > Permafrost | place: Sweden... | reverse complement strand
CGACCCACAGCTTAGAAGGACTGTGGTTCATCAATGATTTCAATGGCCTTGTTGCAATGGTTGCGCGTCGCGTTGCACGGCGGCGTGTACCGTTACACGCGATGTGCAACAGCAGACCGGCCGAAAACGTGATGCGGTGGCGACGGTCGCGACGGCCGTGTCTAAGGGCCAGGCGCACGGCACCGACGCAGAAAACCGAGTCCGGCCAGCGTTTCCCAATTGACACAGCCGTGTATGTTCCTATAATACGCACATAAGCGACGGGATAAGCCCGACGCCAGCCTTCAGGAGGCATCGATGCAATTTCTCATCACCGACATCCGCACGCTGGCCCAGACCTGGGTTCCAGCCGAGTCTGTCCGCGCCGCTCTGATCGCGCACGAGAACGCTCGGCGCGCGCAGAAGCTGCCAGCCACCACCCGCGTGAGCACCTACAGCCAGGGCTCCGTGATCGACGCATCACTCGGCGAGAGCGCCTGCCGCGGCCGGCGCGAGAACGTCGTGAAGGAGTGGGCATGAGCGATCTCTATGAGACCGACGTCGTGGCCTGGTCTGAGCGCCAGGCCGCGTTGCTCCGGCGAGTTGCCGCCGGCGAGGCCGTCAACGATCAGGTCGATTGGCCGAATATTATCGATGAGGTAGAGACAGTGGGCCGGTCGGAACGCTCCGCGCTGCGGAGTCATATCGCCGTGGTGCTGGAGCACCTGATCAAGCTGCAAGCCTCGCCGGCGACGGAACCGCGTAACGGGTGGAAGGCATCTATCATCCGGGCTCGGTCGTCCATTGAACAGGACCTTAACGACAGCCCCAGCCTGCGGCGCGCCGTAGCCGAAATAGTGCAGGACGAAGCTCGGAGGACCCGGAGAGATGTGGCAAAGACTCTGGCTCTGTACGGCGAGCAACCGCGCGTCGAGATCAGCAGCCTGACATTCACCGAGGATCAGGTTTTGGGGGAGTGGCTTCCGGGCGACGACCCATGAACGCGGCCGAATACCGCACCCTGCGCGAGGCATGCGGCATGACGGTGCGCGATGCCGCGGCCTTTCACCAGGTCGCAGAGCGCACGATCGTGCATTGGGAAACCGAGCGGAACCGGATTCCGCCGGGCGCGGCCGGGGAACTGACGCAGCTTAACGCGCAGATTGATCGCGCGGCGCTGGAGGCTGTGGATCTATACCGCGAGCAGCGTGAGCGACGTGGCGAGCTGGATGCGGTAGCGCTCACCCGATACCGGACGGCCGAGGATTACGCTACCAGCCGGGCCGCGCGCGAGGGCCTGCCGCACGCCTGCCACAATGCGTTGGTCGCCCGGACGATGACCGCGCTGGAGCGGATCGGCGCGCGCGTGGCGATCTCGTGGGGGTAGCGGCCAGCCAGGAAACCGCTCCAGCGCTCGCCGAATCGCTGCGTCCGATGCCCTTCGCCCCGCTCATGCGGCCGGAAGCGGCTGGCTGGGCTCCGCATCCAGCGCGGCGATAAACTCCGCCTGCCGAAAGGGTTTTTTGAGGGTGCTCACCCGATCGACGCCATGAAACACCGCGACGCCCTCGGCAAGCCGGAGGTAGGCGGTTCCAAACCCGGACACCACCACGACCCGCGCCGGAACCCCGCACAGCAGCATCTCATTCAACACGTCGAGGCCGTCCTTGCCCGGCATCACCATGTCGAGCACGACAACGTCCGGAACGAACTCCAGGAAGACATCGATCGCCGCCGCGGAGTCGGACAGCGGCCTCACTTCCCAGCCTTCGCGCTCGGCAACGCGCTGCATCACTCGCGCCATGCCAGGCTGGTCATCAACGATCAGCAGCTTCTTGGGCATTGCGGCCTCCCCCACGCGGTCAGTGTGTTGCCATAGAAGATCGGGATAAATCCACGGTTTCCTGCCGCGCACCGAAAACCCCACGCTCCGGGCACAAAAAAAGCGGCGCCAGGGGAATGTCCCCCAGCGCCGTTTCATCGTCCAGCCATGTTGCCCGCGCAAGCGGGCCTTCGGTTCGCCGGCTATGCGGCTGCCCAGGTAGCGGCCGTGCCGAACCCCGCCGAGGGCGCAACCTGCGCCTGATCCGTGGTGAGGACTGGATCAACCTGCACCTTGAAAACGTAGCCGCTGACCATGCCATCCGACCGCGTCGCACCCAGCAGCAGCGTGTAGCAGCGCGTCGGCTGCCCAGCGGCCAACGTGAAGGTCACGACACCGGCGGCGAACGACAGCGCGGAGATCGCCAACTCGCCGGTGCCCGAAGGCGCAGCCGCGAGCGACAACGAACTCAATACCTGCGCATCGAGCGGGTTGATCTCATAGCGATAGCCCCTGACCGCACTTGGAAGTTTCGGCGTGAGCCAGATCGGCTCGCAACTCACCGGAACGCCGCGCAGCGAGCCATACATTGCTACCACCTCACGATGCACAGGCCGGCCGCACCGGCCGCGCCATTCTGCGGTGTCGTGCCCGTGACCGTGGTCCCGGCCCCGGACGCGCCGCCGCCAGGTGCCCGGCCGGGGTTTCCAACCGACGAGCCGGCATTGACCAGGCCGCCTGAAAGCGGACCCTCGCCGCCCCAGCCCCCGCCATTGCCATTGCCGGTACCAGGCCCCCCATCGCCGCCATAAAGGTTCAGATCGCCGCCGCTCCCGACCCCGGCGATGTTGCCAAGGCCGGGAACACTGGTCGTGCCAAGCGCGTTGACCGCCCCGCCGGCCGCGCCGACCGTGGTGAAGCCCGAGCCCGCGAAGCTGCTCGCACCCCCGGCGCCCGGCGCGGCCGGAGTCGTAGTTCCGGCCGTCCCGCCAGCCCCGATCGTGACCGTGATCGTCGCGCCCGGCGTCAGGCCAGCCAACCGCTTCCGCGCGTAACCGCCCCCCGAGCCGCCGCCCCCGGGAGATCCGCTGACCGACGCCCACGATCCCGAGCCGCCGCCCCAGACCTCGACATCGAGCGTGGTGACGCCGGCCGGAACGGTGAACGTGCCCGTCGCGCTGATCGTCTGCACCCCATGCGGGATTGCCCCGATCAACGCCTGGATCGACAGCAGAAGCTGATTGAACACAGTCGCTGTGGTGTCGGCGGTGATGCTCGCCGCCGCCAGCACCGACATGATCTCCTCTTGGATCATGTTGACGAACCAGTAGCGGAGGCGCGTCGCCGCCGAGATGCCCGGCACCGCAGGTACGAAAAAACCCGTGTTGCCGGTCAACGCCGGCGGCGCCGGCAGCGAGGTCGCCGCTGTCGGGTCGGTAATTCTCTGCATGGAATGTCCTAACCAGAAACAGAACAACCCCCTCCCCTTGCGGGAGGGGCTTGGTAGTTCACCATCGGTAAGTAAGGGCCAGCGCGAACACGTCGCCGCCCAATGCTGTGCCGACCAGGCCCGACGTCACGCTCGTCGCGGCAAATTCCAACTCGCCGGTCACCAGCGGGTTGATGCCCGGCGCGAAGACCAAAGCGCCCGCCGTGTTGTTCGTGTACAAAGGCAGCGCATAGGTGGTTCCCTGATTGGTGCAGGTAACGAGCAGGGCATAGGTCCCGGGCGCGAGCGTCACTGACGGCGCGAAATCGAACTCCAGGGTCTGCCCCGTCGTCCCCGAAGCGACGACGACGGCGGAGGTGCCCATCACCGCGCCGAGTGTAAACCCCGAGCTGATCGTTGAGATATTGGCGACATACGATCCGCCGTTCACCAGCGCCACGAAAGCCGCATAGAGCTGCATGACGACGAGGGTATCCGTCGTGACGATCTCTTGACCCTTGGTCGCGTAGGCTCCGCCGGATGTGCTGACACCGTTGCCCAGGACCACGGTCGCCTGGCGCGGCTGCATCGCCAGCGTGCCGCTGTTGATCGTCAGGCTCGGATCGACGGCAATAGCAACAGGAACCGCAGACGCGGTGCCCCCGTTGCCCATCAACGATCCGGCAGCGAGCGCCGACAATGACAACGTGCCCGATGGCGACAGCGACAGGTCCGCTCCGATGGCGACCGCGCCAGGAACCCCCGCCACCGTGCCGGCGTTGCCCATCAACGATGCAGCGGAGAGCTGCCCCAGGCTGACCGTGCCGCCACTGGACGCCAGGCCCGAACCGGCCGCGTTGAACACCCCTGTTGCCGACAATGTGCCCGCCACCGAAAGCGACAGGTTGGCCCCGATCACAACCTCTGCAAACGACGAACCGGTGCCTGCCAGCAACTGCGCCGAGGGCGGGGTCACACCAGCAAAGCCCGCGTTGAGCGCGGCTGCTGAAAGCGTCTGTCCCGACTCAAATGTCATGCCAACACCCCAAAATCGAGGAGGTTCAAACCGGGGATGTCGAGAACAAACACCGGACCGGGAAATACGAAGAAAACCAGCGTGCCCGCCGGTGCGTCTTGCGTGATGCGACAGACCAGCTCGCCGGCGTCATAGGTTTCGAGCGGATCGTCCACGCTGGATTCATCAACCGAGAAATAGAAAGTCGATCCGCCCGGCGCGGTCACCTGCCAGATGAACGCCCACTCCGGTTCATAAAGCGCGAGGTCGCACGCCATATCGACGGCGAACGGCGTGAACTCGGTAATGGTGATTGTGAACCCGAGCGCCGCCGCCATCGCGATGAAGTACGCCGGGGTCAACGCGCCGCGCGCACCCCACTTTGCCCGCACCGCGGCCTGGCGTTGCTCGATCGACGGATTCGGCGCTGTGCACGGGTCAGGCAGACCGAGCGAGGACTCCCACTCATCAAGCAGGTTGACCGTGGTGGCCGGGCTCGCATCCACCAACACCTGCGCCGCCGCCGCCGTGCTGCGGGTATAGGTCGGCGCCACCGCCAGCATGACGGCCGACAGCGTTGACGCCGGATCGCGGCGCCAGACGCGGCCCCGCGGCAACAGCCGCAGCATCGCCTGCTGATAGTCCGCGTCGCCAAATGCAGGAGGGGTCGGCATCAGACGTACGACACCGTTCCGAGTGTGAAGATATGACCGGTGCTCGACGTGATCGGCCACGACGACGGCGAGGTGATTGCGAACGAGGGCAAGCCACCGATGGCGCTGATCGCCTGCGCGCAATCGCTCTGCTCGATCGACGTGTTCGCAAGCGGGCTGTCCTTTTGCAGGAACAGGGTGGTCAACGCGGCCGAGATTAACGCCTGCTGTGCCGACGTGGTGCCCGAAAGGCCGGCGATCGTGAACGCTTGCGTCGAGGCCTGCGGCGCGACGGCATAGACCAGCATCGTCACCGCGCGCAGCGCATAGAGGTAATTCGCCACCGCGAGCTGGTCGCCCGTCGCCGCCGTGTCACGGGTTTCAAGCGCAGCAACGCCGTTGGTTCCTTGCGGGAAGCCGCCATACGCAGCCTCCGCCACGTCCATCATAAAATACACCGTGACGGTGCCGGCGCCGGCGATCCACGGTGCGCACCAAGCCCGGGTGACGCCGGTCACCTGCAACGTCCAGGTCACGAAATCCGCCTGGTTCCCGCCATGCGGTGGCGCCGCGTAGCTCTCCTGCATGCGGCCCCGCATTGGGCCATCCGTCTCCAGATCGGCGCCCCCGGTGATGGCGCCCGTCGCCGCGCCGACCTGGCCGATGCCGCCGATCGACACCCCGAGCGTCAGCGGTGCGCCGCTGTCGGTGTTGCCGTTCGATCCTGCCACCAGCGCAACCACGGTCGCCGTGACCGAGCCGCCGCCGCCGACCGTCGCGGCGGCCGTGGTGGCGAACTGCACGCCATCCCCCCGGCTGCAAACCGTGCCGGCCGGCAGCGGGGTGTTGACCACGCCCGACCAGGCCGCAGGGCCGGAGGCAAAGGTCGGCGCCTCGCGCAACACCGGCGTCGGCGCCATCGCCGCCCATCCCTCCAGGTATTCGCCGGTCGAGGTGAACGGTGTCGATTGCAGCGAAATCCAGTCGAGAAAGCCGTAGTGCAAATTTGCAAGCCCGGCCTGGACCCACGCGAGAACGCGCAGCACGGCCCGGCGCAGGAACCCGTCAGCGTTTGGTAGATCGGACGCGGTGATGTCCTGCATCGCCTGAGTGCGAAGCGCAGTCAGGGTCGGTCTGGGAAATGGCACGGCCTAAGATTCCTGCGACCAAGCGTAGCTATAGAGGTTCGGCACGCCGTTCGCCGTGATGATGACCGTCGCGCCGATGCCACCAGGCCCGGTGAAAAACGGCTGCGCATCGACCGCCGACGCAACGCCGTCGGTAATCATCCAGCCGTGGCATTGGATGATCTGGTCGCGCAGCCAGTTCAGCGTGTCTTGCGTGCGCGGCCGGGAGAAAGCCTGGTAGATTTTCGATCCCAGGCGATCGTTCGGAATCGCGGCAAGCGTCGGGTCTTCCAACGCCGCATAGGTGTCGATCCAGCAACCGTGCGGATCACTGTCGAACACGATGTCGCCAGGATCAACCTGGGCATCGGTGAACATGCTGATGAGTGAAGCCGTCTCCAGGTCGTGCCCCAACTCCAGCCCGGCGCCGAGCATGTTGAGGTCTCCGGTCCCCGTGGCCGGGTCCCAGACAATCCGAATGTCGCCCATCAGGTGCCCGCCTTCGGAGGTCCGCTGGTGCCGCTGCCGGTCTGCACCCCCGTCGTCTGGTGCGTCTGCAGGTTGACCTGGTCGGCACCGCCATAGCCCGCGATGACAGCGCCGGTGACGTGCAAATCGCCGGCGATCGTCATGGGCTGGCCAGCGCAGTTCACCGAAGGTCCGCCGGCGGTCAGCCAGACAAAGGCGCCGCGAATGTCGTAGAGCGCGGAATCGCCCACGCCGAGGTTGCGCAGCCGATAGGTCTGGTGGCCCCCGGCGATCGCGATGGCCTTCGCGCGGTCACCGTCAAGAAACGCCACATGCAGGTCCGCCGAGATCGGCGGCGATCCCGTGACGCCATAGCCATACAGCACCGGAATGTTGTCCCGCAGCGAGAGCGCATCGAGCTGCGCCTGCACTGTCTGCACCGCGCCGGTGTCGTTGACCGCGAGGGTAGAGCGGGCGAGGGCGAACGGGACGGGACGCCGGACCAACTGCGCACCGATCTGCCGCTCCAGCGTCGCGACCTTGTGCGCGAGCATGGCGACAATCGCTTCGAGCGACGCGCTCACTGCGCGGACCCTCCCCCTTCGGTCGAAGGCGGCGCGGGCGCCTGCGACGTTTGCGGCGAGTTCGCCAACTGAGCGTCGAACAGGTTCAATGGATTCGGCTCAGGGGTGAACGCCTCCGGCGGCATCAGGATCAGGTCGGCATGCGTGCCGGTCATGTCCTTACGGAGTGACACCGAGCCAATGATCCACGTCGCCTTGGAAATGTCGGCCGCCGGCGCGTCGATCGTCGCCAGCCAGTTCGGAGTCCAGAGCATGCCCTTGCGGTCGCGCCAGCTATCGCAGGTGATAGAAGCGGCCTGGCTGCGGCCGATGCGCCGCGCCATTTCCCAATTCGCGCGCTGCTTGGCGATCCCATCGTTGTCGATGGTCTGCTGAGCGCCAGGGGCCGGTGCGATCTGCTCGGACACGATGATCCGCACGCGATGCTCGCCGAGCGTCGGGTCCAGCACGTTCGCGCGCTGGTCGGCCAGGCCGGCGAGGTCCGAAGTTTGGTCGACGCCGGAATACACCACCACGTATTGCGAGAACCGCTGATCGACCGACCGCTCGCTGTTGATCGCCTCGACGTTGCCGGGGAGGGTGAAGCCAGAGGCGTGCGTCGTGGTGCCGATGCGATCGAGCACCAGTCGGCCGAGTTCATCCTCATAGACCAGATACCCGGCATAGCGGGCGACGCTCTCGATGATCTGGTAGGGAGTTTCCCCGAGCGGCACCTGGAATGACGGGATGGCCGTGCCGAGGTCCGCTACGGCCGAGCGGGCCGTGATGCCGTACGCCTTGCAGAGCTTGGTCGCGACATCGAGCGTGTTCGCGCCGTTGATCTGACCGCCGCGGATTCCCGCATCGTTCAACAGGTCGGCCGAGCAATCGACAAGGTTGCGAGTGATGCCGCGCCCCGACAGCGTGACCTGGTGATTGTGCGCGTCGATCGGGATGGAACGCCGGTCGATCCAGCCGGTGATGACCAGGTCCGACCCGATATAGATCAGGCACGATTGCCCCGGCCGCGTGCCCGCGAGCGCCGCCCCCTGCAGGAACTCGGCACTCGCGGTCAGCGACCAGTTGTTCGGCATCGACTCGCATGAGCGGCTGATGCTCACGGTCTGCCAGCCGACGAAGCGGTTCGACCCGACCTGGATCGTCACATCATCCGGGCCGGACCCGAGAGAAACCGTCATCGCTCAGCACTCCTGCCGGCACACCGATCAGGGAGTCGTCGCCGCCGGCGCCGGCGCAGCAGCAGCCGGCGGGCTGCCGCTCGCCGCCTGGATGGCGGTGGCGCAGTTCTGATCCGCGGACGCACTCACCAAGACGCCGGACGCACCGGCCAACGCGAGTTGGGCGGGGGTTCCGGTCTGGGCACCGCTGAAGTCAGTGGCAACGATGGAGAGGACTTTGCCTGCCTGATCCTCGACACAGGCGAGCGTCGCCGCCTGCTGGGCCGGCGTTTGGTTGGCACAGCCGGCCAGGGCAACGCCAAACAGCAATAGGCACACGAGGGAACCACGCATGATCTCAAATCTCCGAGGTTAAAGAACAGCAGTTCGCGCCCGGCCGAGCGGCCGGACGCGGGTAATGCAACGCGGTGTGAAATTCAGCCGCGCTACGTGCGGCGGGATCCTCGCGCCGTCGTCGGCACTTTGCGGGGCGGCTTCTGCCGCTCGGCAACCTCCAGGCCCATCACCACTAACTCGCGGAGGGCGGCGGACTCACTCTCCAGGAAGTTCGCAAAGCGATAGGCGGTGACACGCTTCCACAGATCGTCGTCCAGCCCGACTTGCCTGCGGTGCGGTGCGGTTGAGGGTCTGCCCATGCGCCGGACCTAGCACGGGTGAATCCCGTTTACAAGTAAAATACTTCTTGCCTCGTTGTTGCTTTTATGCAATGATACTGCATCGAGCAACAGGACACACCGCTATGACCCGCTCCACCGAAATCGTCCTCTCACAAAGCGAAAACAGGTTCCTCAGCGAGCGCGTCGAGAGCCGCGTTGCCGACTTCGGCAGCGGTCCGACCGCCGACACATTCAGCGCGATCCTCGCCAAGCTGCGCCGCAGAATGCGCGGCGCGGTGCGTCTCTCCGAAATGGAAGCCGCCGAGCTGATCTGGCTGCTCGGGATGCTGATCCACCACGAATTCCCGGCCAACGTGCTGCGCGCCTTCCGGCACACGCTCGCCAAGCTGCGCGGCGCCGCGCTGATCGAGGATCATGCGCCGGTCAGGTGACGCTGACCGCTACCGAAACAAGAGCGCCGTCGCCAACATTGGTGAACGCCCAGATGTAGTAAGTCCCGGTCGTTGCCGGCGAGGTCATGTAGCAGCCCCACTTGTTCGACGCGACGGGATAACCGTTGTCACCGCTCGCGCTGCCGCTGCCGCGGCTTTCCCGATCGAGCGACGACGCGCAGTCATTGTTGACCGTCGCAGACGTTGACCAGGTGAAGTTCACACCGCCGGTCGAGCCGGTCCCCGGGTTCGGCGTGGTAGTCACGTTCACCGCTTGACCGCCGAGCGAGTGAGTCCATGGATTAGGCCCTGTCTGCACCCACGCCATCGCCGTGGCATAGGTGCTTGCCGTCGTGCTGGCCGACCATGCTCCCGGCGAGCCGGTTGATGCGTTGGTGCCCTGCACCTGGACATCGTAGGACGTGCCTGCGGTCAGCCCGGTCACCACCGCGCCGGACACGACGCCAGAAACCGTGGTCCACGAACTCGCGGGATGCACGCCGTAGCGCAGATTGTAGCCGGTCGCCGCGTCGTGCGTGCCGTCGGTGGTTGACGCCGCCCAGGTCACCGTCAGTTTCGACGTGGTGCCATCGCTGACCGGCGCGACGGCACTGATCGCCGGCGCGTTCGGTGCGGCATAATCGGTGGTGAGGCTCGCCGTCCCCGAGGTGGCCGTGCCGCCCGTGTTGGTCGCGATCACCTGGAAATTATACGCCGTGGCGTGCGCCAGGCCGGTGACGCTGACCGAGGTCCCGGCGATCGGCGCCCCGAAGCTGCTCCATCCGCCGCCCGACGCCAGCGCGAATTGCGGCTGATAGGTCGCCGCCGCATCGTGCGTGCCATCGGTGGCCGAGGCCGTCCACGACAGCGCCACCACGCTGTAGGCCGGCGAGCCGGCAACGGCGGTGACGCCGGTCGGCGCGTTCGGCGCCTTCGCCAGCGTGGTGAGGCTCGCCGTCCCCGAGGTAGCGCTGCCGCCGGTGTTCGCGGCGATCACCTGGAAATTGTACGCCGTGGCGTCCGCCAGCCCGGTGACGTTGACCGAGGTCCCGGCGATCGGCGCCCCGAAGCTGGACCAACCGCCGCCAGACACCAGCGCATACTGCGGCTGGTAGGTTGCCGCCGCATCGTGCGTGCCATCGGTGGCCGAGGCCGTCCACGACAGCGCCACCACGCTGTAGGCCGGCGAGCCGGCAACGGCGGTGACGCCGGTCGGCGCGTTCGG
>Ga0182030_10026351_pt1 | contig 10529 bp, 13 predicted proteins | sample 812S3MmetaG_FD_121299 | JGI IMG/M metagenome (GOLD analysis project Ga0182030, IMG submission 121299) | Permafrost microbial communities from Stordalen Mire, Sweden - 812S3M metaG (Illumina Assembly) | ecosystem: Environmental > Terrestrial > Soil > Wetlands > Permafrost | place: Sweden... | reverse complement strand
CGACAACGGGGGAGGCCTACGAACGGATCCCTCCGACGCGACCCGATGTGGCCATCCTTGACGTCCGCCTGCCCGACGGGAGCGGGATCGAGGTGTGCCGGGAGATCCGGTCATCGATGCCGGAAGTCGCCTGTGTGATGCTCACCTCGTACGCCGACGACGAGGCTCTTTTCGCTGCCGTCCTGGCTGGCGCTTCCGGCTACATCCTGAAGCAGGTGGGTTCATCGAACTTGTTGGAGGACGTCCGACGAGTGGGAGCCGGCCAATCGCTGCTCGACCCCTCACTGCTGGAGAGGACAAGACACCGGTTCGCTGGCGATGCTGAAGGCGATCCCCTGTTGGCCAGTCTCACGCCACAGGAAAGGAAAATCCTCGACCTCATCGCCGAGGGCCAAACCAACCGACAGATCGCCGCCGCCATGTACCTCGCCGAAAAAACGGTGAAGAACTACGTCTCGAATCTCCTCGCCAAGTTGGGAATGGACCGTCGGACTCAAGCCGCGGCCTATGCGACCAGAGCGGCAGAGCGTGCGGCTCAGAAGCGCCGTTCCGATCTGACGGGGACGTGAATCACTGGTGCTCGCTGCTGCCACGTCGGAGGGCATCCGCCCCCGCGTCGTAGGCGGCGCGTAGATCCCGGAGGAGTTGGTCCAAGCCGAGCCGGATTGCGCCAAGGTTGGCGTCGGCGTCCGATCGGGTGTCGGAGAGCCGGGACCGAGCGGCAAGGTAGGCATTTTGGGTGCTGGCCAACTGACTGCGTACCTGGTCTCGAATGTCCAGGTCTGCGAGGTCAAGTTTGACGAGTAGCTCGTCGGTCTTGGCCCGCCATTCATCTAGAAGGACTCCGACGCGCTCAATGGCGCTCAGCTCATCCTCACGCTGGTCCGATTGATCGACAGTTGGGCGATTGGACGTCGTATCAGACATTGGGCGCTCCTTCTCGTTTACCTATGACTCAGGCTGCCGGTCTGCGCACCGTGGCGCTAGGGCCGAACGTCCCATCTGGACTGGATGGGTACCGGTCACGGCCCCCGGTCAGATTCGTGACGTGACCTTCGGCCCTAGTGAAGGGGAGCCCCAAAGCGTCAAATGGGTGGTGACGCAGAGTTACTTCACAGGATCTGGGAGGTCGCAATGGAGGTTTCAAACATGGCCCGGTCTCACGACGGCGAGATCCAGCCTGGTGCTGTCCGATCAGCGAATGTCGCTATCAGTCCGTTCGCGGTGGAAGAGGTCGCTTTCACCAGGCGCGAGCTTGAGATGTTTCGGACCAACGACGTGATGATCGTCACCTGCCGGTGAGGGCTTTCTAATGAATGCGGGAGTGACGGTGAAGACAGGTCAGGCAGGACATGTGAACCAAGGGAGCGGAACCGTTGTTGTTGGAGTAGACGGCTCCTTCCAAGCGAGATCGGCGCTCAAATGGGCAGCGGATGAGGCGGGCCGTCGTGGATCGACGCTGAGGATCTTGTGCGCGGAAATTGCCGATCCCGCCCATCTTCCTCCCTGGTTCGATCCGAAGACATCTGATGTCACGGGCTGCCAAGCGATTGTCGATGACGCTGAGGGGTTGGTAGCAACAGGCCATCCTTCGGTTTTTGCCACGGCCGAGGTCATGGACTGGCCGGCAGCCGTCGCTCTCACGGAAGCGAGTGGGGCGGCAGACCTGCTGGTTGTCGGATCGCGGGGGTCGGGCCCATTCCAGGAACTCTTGCTTGGTTCGGTGAGCGACCAGTGCATTCAGTACGCCCACTGCCCCGTGGTGGTTGTCCACACCGATGCGGACGGTCCACCGCTGCTGGGAGCGCCTCCTCGGATAGTGGTCGGTGTCGATGGTTCACTTGCCTCTACCCGGTCACTTCGATGGGCACTGGAGGAGGCACAGCTACGTGCCGCGTCAGTCAGCGGGGTGTTCGCTTGGGAGTATCCCCCTGTTCCCGAACTCGTGGAGCCCATTCAAGGATACGAGGTGGTCGCTTTGGATGTCGTCGATGCGGCGATCGAATATGCGGAGCGGTTCGCACCTCAGGTTCCATTCGTAGCGTCGGCTCGCCTCGGTGACCCAGTTACCGTGTTGCTTGGAGAGTCTCGTGATGCCGATCTCCTTGTCATGGGTGCGTCCGGTCACGGATCCTTCAGAAATAGCCTGCTCGGTTCGGTCGCCCATCAGTGTGTGCGGCACGCCAACAGCGATGTGGTGGTGGTGCGCAGTAAGGAAGGGGTCCGGTCGGGTTTTTTCCTACGCGAATTCGAGGTGAGCAGATGAGTGCGGCCGGCGACCTTGGTCGGCGCGCCAAGGAGCGGCGCTGCTCGCTCGGCCTCAGCCGTGAGGATCTTGCTCTGCGAGCGGGAATGAGTCCAACCTTCGTCAAGTATCTGGAGACCTCCTCTGCTCCCGAGCTCTCCCACGAGTCGCTCTGGAGGTTGGCGGCTGCCCTTGAGTTCAGGGTGGAGGACCTCACAGGTGGCGGCATGGATGAGCCTCCTGGAGGGGCGCGTCCATCGCAGAGGCCGATCGTTGAAGCAATGGACCCGTCGGAGTGTCTCGCGATCATCGAGAGCGGAGGAATTGGACGCATTGTCTTCAGCGAGGAGCGGGGTCCCGTCGCCCTACCGGTGAACTTCAGGATCATTGGTGAACACGTCGCATTCCTCACAGGGCAGACGACGTCGTTCGTGACCCAACGCGGCGGCGACGAGGTCTCCTTTGAGGTGGACCGCATCGACAACGCACTGACCGAGGGATGGAGCGTGCTCCTCACCGGTCCCTGTCAGGTCTCGACTGACCCTCTGGAAGTCGATGAAGCTCGTCTCCGGGGGGTCGCTCCATGGGCTGGGGGAGTCCACGACGCCTTAGTGACCATCTCGCCACGTGTGATCTCTGGACGCCGAATACGAAGACGGTCGGGGGCCGACGAGGGAGATACACGAGACGATGGTTGATGAGAGGTCGTCCCACCCGGACGGTGTCAACGAACGAGCGAACTCCGGGGCCGAAGTCAAGATTCGTCCGATACGGCCGGACGATGCCGAGTCCTTGGTTCAGTTCCATGGACACCTATCCGCCCTGTCGGTCTACCGTCGCTACTTCTCCCCACACCCTCTGCTGACTGCCGCAGAGGTCCAGCACCTGACCCATGTCGACTATGACGCTCGACTGGCCTTGGTTGCCGAATGTGACGGACAGCTCATTGCGGTAGGCCGCTACGAGCGGCTGCCGGGAACTACCGAAGCCGAAGTGGCGTTCGTGGTCGCGGACGAGTTCCAGCACCTTGGGATAGGCACTCTTCTGCTCGAGCACCTGGCGGAGGCAGCTCTTCAGCACGGCGTAGCCACGTTTGTTGCCGACACTCTGGCTGACAACCACGGCATGATTGATGTCTTTTTGAAGTCTGGCTTTGCCGTGACTACGTCAAGGCAGGATGGGACGGTCTCGGTCAGGTTCCCAATAGAGCCGGACGAGCACTATGTCCAAACCCGCCACCGACGGCATCACGGAAAAATGGAAACGGTGGATGGACCATGCTGATCGTGTGTGGTCCAGGTGAGGGACGGGGGCATGTCGACAACGGCCACCCGGAGCACCCGACGCGGATAGCCGCAGCGATGGAAGGTATCGAGGACCTCCACCTCGGCTCCGACGTAACGATGGTGCCGCCGGTTCCTGCAACCCAGACCGAGTTGCTTCGGGTTCACGACCTCGGCTACCTGGAGGAACTGGCCGCCTTTTGTCGCTCAGGTGGCGGCGAACTGGACCAAGACACCTACGCGACCAGCCAGTCGTGGACGGTGGCCATCACTGCGGCCGGCGCCGGGTTGACGGCCATCGAGGCATTGCGAAAGCGTGGCGAAGGTGTCGCCTTTGTCCCCACCCGACCGCCAGGCCATCACGCCCTCCCTGATCGAGCAATGGGCTTCTGTCTTGTCAACAACATTGCCGTCTCCGCCGCAGCGCTTGTCGCAGTTGGCGAGCGCGTTCTCATCGTCGATTGGGACGTCCACCATGGGAACGGGACCCAAGCCATCTTCTGGGACGACCCTCGAGTCCTCTATGTATCCCTCCATCAGGCGCCACTCTTCCCCGGAACGGGTCGACCGGCAGAGATCGGCGGCAGAGCTGGTCTGGACCGGACGGTGAACATCCCATTGCCGGCCAAGGCCACAGGGGATGTGGTGCGTCACGGGTTCGAGTCAGTTGCCGTTCCGGTCATCGAGGAGTTCAAGCCCACCTGGGTTCTTGTGTCGGCCGGATTCGACGCCCATCGGAGCGATCCTCTGGCCGACCTAGCCCTTTCGAGCGGTGACTTCGCCGACCTCGCCCAACTGGTGAGCGCCTGCGCGCCGCGTTCCGGCCGACTCGTACTCTTCCTCGAGGGCGGCTATGACCTGTCTGCGTTGCGCATGTCGGTGGCCACCACGGTGGGGGCGTTGCTCGGCTGCACCTACCGTCCGGAGGCGTCGACCTCGGGAGGTCCTGGGTTGGAGCTGGTGGAGCGCACCAGAGTCGAGCGCATCGAGAGCCTTCGTCGTTCGATGATCGACGCCCGCAATCAGGCATCGGACTCATGGCTGTGATCGGAACCATTGCCGTGGGTTTCGACGGCTCCGTGAGCAGCGACGGCGCGCTCGGGTGGGCGATTGACCTGGCCATGCAAACGGGCGCGTCCCTCGTCGTAGTTCATGCCCTGGGACTGCTGGGACACAGTGGCGACCCGACGGACGCCTTTGTCCTTGAAGAATCAATGCTGCAGCTGGTCCAAGAACACCAATTCCCTGTCTCCAGAATCCGATGGTGTCCGATGGAAGGTGATCCGTGCACTGTGCTGCTTGGCGCCGCCGAGGCCCCTCTGTGCGCTGACCTCGTCGTGGTCGGCTCGCGAGGACGGGGCATGCACGCCGGGATGCTGCTCGGGAGTACGAGTGCGGAACTTGTACAGCATTCACGCATTCCCATTCTCATTGTCCCTGACAATGGGCAGGATCCCGGACTCGGATAGCGGCGACCGACTTCGCACCGTGTGGACCGTGTGGCCCTGTGACCCTAGGCGACTACGGAGTAGCTACTCAGGGGTGGGGTCCGCCAGCTCCACCATTCGCCACACCCATGATGATCCCTGAGGAGGATGCAGTGAAGGCACCCGTTGTGCACGGGCCTGGCAGTCCGACATCCATACAGCCCACGGGGAGTGGTCGATCCAGCCGACTCCGCCGTTCATGCCTGGACACGAAAGCGTGGGAATCGTCGAGGGCCTGGGGCCTGGAGTGCGCCATGAGGAAATGGGCGGCGATTCCTTGGCTTGGCTACGCGTACGGTGCCTGCGAGTGCAGGCATCTTGATCTTCGAAGCGAATCTGCAGGGCATCACGGTCACCGGCTCGATCGTCGGGACACGCATCGCCCTCGTTGAGACGTTCCAGATGCAGGCCGAAGGACGCAAACAGGTGGTTCGAGAGAGCCGCCATCTCGAGAATGTCAATCAGTCGTTCGCTCCGATCGAGAAAGGGGATGTAGATGGTCACCTCGTCTTCGACTTCCTCTAGCGCCGGCGCCGGAGCCAGGAGATTGACCGAAGAGGTACCGAATCGTCGACGCTGGGGGACTCTCGCCGTCCTGTGTGTGACCCTGTTGCTAATCAGCATGGACAACACGGTGCTGAACGTGGCGCTTCCTTCAATTGTGAGGAGTCTCGGAGCCAGCTCCAGCCAGCTGCAGTGGATGGTCGACGCCTATGCGGTGGTGTTTGCCGGACTGTTGCTCACCCTGGGGGCTCTTGGAGACAGGATTGGGCGGAAATGGGTATTTATGTGCGGTCTAGCTGTGTTCGGGGGTGGATCCGCCGCGGCCGCGATGTCCCAGAGCCCGGATGGCCTGACGTTGGCACGCGCAGTCATGGGAGTGGGCGCCGCGGCATTGATGCCATCGACACTGTCGATACTCACCAACGTGTTCACCGGCGATGCCGACCGAGCCAGAGCGATCGGTATCTGGTCCGGATCAACCGGGCTGGGCGTGGCAGCTGGACCGATCCTGGGCGGGTTTCTGCTGGCTCACTTCTGGTGGGGATCGGTCTTCTTAATAAACGTCCCGATTGCCGTCCTGGGTCTCGTGGCGGCAGTTTGGCTTATCCCGAATTCCCGAACAGCGAACGCCTCACCCCCGGACCCGGTGGGGTCGGTTCTCTCCATGGTCGGACTTGGGCTCCTCTTGTGGGGCATCATCGAAGCTCCGTCTCGAGGGTGGTCCTCGACTGCGATCATGAGCGCACTCTGTGGGGCGGTCGGAATCATCGCCGTATTTGTTCTGTGGGAGCACCACTGCGACCACCCCATGCTGCCCACACGCTTCTTCGCCAACCGTCGCTACAGTGCGGCAATCGGTGCACTGGCCCTGGTGCTCTTCGCCCTGATGGGCATGTTCTTCCTGATGACCCAGTATCTGCAGTTTGTCCTTGGCTTCAGCGCTCTCCAAGCTGGGGTCCGCATCGCTCCGGTGGCGCTGGCATTGCTCGTGCTGGCTCCTCTTTCAGTGGTCATTGCGCGTCGTATCGGAACCAAGGCGGTGGTTGTTCCAGGCATGCTGGCTATTGCTCTGGGACTCGGCCTGCTATCCGGTACGACAGTCAATGACGGCTATGGACGGTGCATCATCCCGTTCCTGTTGGTTGGCGTGGGCGTGGCACTCGCCCTAGCCCCCTGCACGGAATCGGTGATGGGATCTCTTCCACGGGAGGAAGCTGGTGTCGGCTCTGCAACGAACGACACAGCAATGCAGGTTGGTGGTGCACTTGGGGTGGGGGTGCTCGGTACCGCACTCGATCTCCGCTATCAACATCTCCTCGAGCCGGCATTGGCCCATGCCGGTATTCCGGGCGCAGTGCAGATTGTGATTCGGAGCTCCATCGGGGGCGCGTTGGCTGTAGCGCAACGGGCTCCTCACGGAGAAGGAGTTCTACTCGCCCTCACCGCCAGACGGGCATTCATTTCGGGCATGGATCTTGCGTTGGTGGTCGCCACGATCGTGGTAACACTTGCAGCCGTAGTGGTGGCGTGCTTCTTGCCCAACCAGGCGAAGCGTGTAAGCCCAGCAATGGAGCCACTGTCCGACCCTGCCGACTCCAACCTCTCGGCTGCACCGTCCCCACCGGAAGCGCGGCCACCTCTTTGCCAGTCGGGACCATCATCCTCCGTGCCTATGTGGGTTCCGAGAGGGCGACAGCGAAGTGCTGGCCGAATGGAACCGGACTAAGAGCTATCGAATCGGGCACGAGCAGAGAGGCGACAGTTCGGGGCTCCCTGATCGGATAAGAGGCCGCCGAACGTCCCGAAGCGGACAGGACGGTCGGCATCGGATTGGGACCTTTGCCTCTAGGCCCTATTTTCCCTTCTTGGCATCATCGAGGCAGTGATCAACGCGTGCTGTCGAGTTGGCGGTACCTTGCGCCTTGGAGTGTCAGATGATTGTCAGTCCCGGCGACGCCGCCTGGATGCTGGTTGCGACGGCACTGGTGTTCTTCATGATGCCTGGGTTGGCCCTTTTCTACGGGGGGCTCGTCGGTGAGAAGAATGTGATCTCGACCATGGCGCAGTCGTTCGTGGCCATCGGAATCGTGTCCGTACTTTGGATCGTGATCGGATATTCCTTGGCCTTCGAGCCTGACCATAGCGGGGTTATTGGTGGATTTCAGAACTTCATGCTCCACGGAGTTGGCGGCAAGCCGACCGCCTATGCACCGCACATCCCGGCACTTCTATTCATGGCATTCCAGCTCATGTTCGCGGTGATCACGCCCGCCCTTATTGCCGGAGCCTTCGTAGAGCGAATGCACTTCCGTGGCTACCTCCTTTTTATCGGACTCTGGTCGATTTCCGTCTATTGCCCCTTCGCTCACTGGGTCTGGGAAGGAGGGTTTCTCGGCGCCGGTGGTCTTCATGCCATCGACTTTGCCGGCGGTTCGGTGGTGCACGAACTCGCCGGGGCCTCATGTAAAGGACTCCGGACGATGGATCCACCATCGAGCGGCCGTCCCGAGGTTGCATAAGCATCCCGGCTGGCTTGGGTGATGGCGAACATAGGCCTCTGAGGGAAGGGACCTTCCTTTCGCCTCGTAGAGCTGATTGCCATCTTCGGCCTGGCCACGGATGACCCGGATGAGGGAAGTGGCTCGGTCCATGAGGCCGGGGCCGTTTACAGCACATGAGTGGGAGCCGCCGTCAGGCGGCCACCTTGGGACCGTGGCGAGATGGTGCTGACCAACCTGAGTCTGCCGGACAGGCAAACGAGACAGGAGGTTGGACATGCATGAACGCCGGATCATCGGCTTGGACTTGGGCATCGCCAGTGAGCACACGGCACGGATTCTGACTGGCGACGGCACCCTGGTGGCCAAACGAAGAGCCGTTCCCACCGTCGAGAGTTTGGAGAGACTCGAACAGGTTGCCTTGGACGGCGCTCCATCAGGCACGGCCATCGAGGTGGTGATGGAGCCGACCGGCCCGGCCTGGCTCCCCATCGCCGTCTTCTTCAGTTCTCGAGGGCACCAGGTCTTCCGGGTCTCTTCGGCGAAGGCGTCGGACCTCCGGAAATTCCTCTCCCACCATGCCAAGTCCAACGGCATCGACGCTGACACTCTGGCTCGACTGGCCATCATCGATCGACGGAATCTCCTTCCCTTGGAGCTGCGCTCGGCCGACGAGGCGGCACTCGATCGCAGGGTGCGGGCGTGCGATCGACTCACTCGCCAGGCCGCTGAGCACAAGGTGAGGATCAAGGACCTGATCCCCCAGCTCTATCCGATGACGCCGCTCACCGGCAATCTCGGGGCGGCCGATCTCGCCGTTCTCGAGCGGTGGGCCGACCCCCGTGACCTGGCGAAAGCAGGCAGGGCCCGTCTCGGAAAGGTCATCGCCACCGCCTCCCGAGGACAGCAGAAGGCACCCCGCGTGGCTGAGTGGCTGGATGCCGCCACCCAGTCCATCGAGCTCTATGGCGACCATCCCGCTGTTGCCTTCGCCGAACTCGCCGCCGAAGTGAGGACCGAGGTCCGGCTCCTCCAGGCCATCCAAGCCGAACTCGCCCAACACGAAGGGGCGAGGGAGGTGAGCTATCGATCCGTCGACCCCGAGGAGCTGGCACGCAGCCTCCCCGGCATCAAGGAGACCAGCGGGCCGGTGCTCGTCGCCACCATGGGTCGGGCACAACGGTTCCCGACGGCCGCCCACTTCCGATCCTTCACCGGCCTCGCTCCGAAGCCATCGGAGACCGGCAACACCGATCGGAAGGGCCAACCCATGTCGAAGGCCGGCAGCTCGATGCTGCGCACCATGCTCGTCCGAGCAGCCGACACGGCAAGGAAGCAGGATCCACAACTGGCTCGGATCTACTACGTCCAGATGGCCGAGCGGGGCAAGACTCACCTCGGAGCCACCTGCGTGGTGGCCGCTCACCTGGCCGGGCGGGCCTGGCAGGTGATGCACCGAGAGAGCCCTTATGTCCTACGTGACATCGACGGCACTCGGTTACCGAAGAAGAGGCAAAGGCCATCATCTCGGACCGCTACAACGTCAACGAACTGATCCGCCAACGACGCAGGAGCAACAAAGGGGGGAAGGTCCCTCAAAAAGTCCTCACGGGACAGTTGAAGTCACACGCCAAGGGCGCGGACAGAACGAGGCGACCTTCCCCGCCCACTACTTCAGCCTCGCCGGGGGTTTCAGTCAAACGGCCTGCTTGACGCCGAAGCTTCTATAGGGAATCAGCTCTGGCCGCTGTGCTCCACATAGGGCGTCGCCGAGTACTCGATCGTCCCCACAACGTTCCCCTCGTGCTTCTGGGTGCGGGAATTCTGTGGTTCGGATGGTTCGGATTCAATGCCGGAAGTGCGGGAAGCGCAGGAGCGGTGGCCACCCAGGCCCTCGTCAACACGCAGATCGGTGCATGCGCCGGCATGTTGGCTTGGATGGTCGTCGAGTGGGCTCGCCGTGGGAAGCCCTCTGGAATCGGAATCGCGTCCGGTGCTGTGGCAGGTCTGGCGGCGGTCACACCGGCTTCTGGATTCGTCCCGACGTGGGCCTCTTTGGTGATCGGGGCGGCGGCCGGCCTCGCCTGCTACGCGGCGGTGCAGGCCAAAGTCCGCTTGCGCTATGACGATGCTCTAGATGTAGTCGGCGTCCACATGGTCGGCGGTGTGATCGGCGTCGTACTGACCGGCGTCTTCGCCAGCCTTGCCGTGAATGCTCTGGGTGCTGCGGGAGGATGGGATCAACTGGGTCGACAGTCGGTGTTAGCTGTCATAGCCCTCGGGTTCCCATTCGTGATGACCCTCCTCATCATGTGGATCACTGACCACACGGTCGGACTCCGCGTAGACAAAGAGGAGGAGAGGACTGGGCTCGACATGGGCGAACATGCCGAGACCGCTTACGAATGGCCGTGGAACGCCACCCCTGTCGTTGACGGCGTGGCCCCGAAGGCAAAACAGACAGCCGATAAGACGCTGGCCTAGGGGACTCGGTGGTTCTCGACGTTTCCTG
>Ga0182030_10026349_pt1 | contig 10529 bp, 10 predicted proteins | sample 812S3MmetaG_FD_121299 | JGI IMG/M metagenome (GOLD analysis project Ga0182030, IMG submission 121299) | Permafrost microbial communities from Stordalen Mire, Sweden - 812S3M metaG (Illumina Assembly) | ecosystem: Environmental > Terrestrial > Soil > Wetlands > Permafrost | place: Sweden... | reverse complement strand
TGGGCCGATCAACTGAGAATCCCGAGACTCTGTTGACCTCAACTTCTCGAACCGCCGGATGCGGACCCGCTTGTCCGGTGGTGTGGCAGGGGAGAGCAGGTGACTGCTCCCCCTATGCCGATCGTGCGCCCGTCTTCCCACCCTGGGCGTTGCTCCTGCATCGCAGGAGCGACTATGCCCGCCCACCCGACGGGCTTGTAAGCAGCAACAGTTTGCGCATTCTCATCGAGCAATTCGAGGCAGCCAACCGCTCGAAAGGTCAGTCGCCAGTGGGGCGTTTCCGTTCCTGAACCCGTGAGCAGGAAGAGTAGTCCGTAGTTCTATACCATTCAGGGTCGTTGAAGAGGTCTAGTGCACTCTTGGTGGTAGCTACTGTCTAGGATTTCAAAGATATATATATATGCGAGACACAGCTTTGGAGGACTTCGTCGGTTCGCCATGCCTTAAGGCCATACGAGGCTGCCGCGATGGATTCACGCGGCAGACCCGCACGTTGCCAATGTCCACAACAGCGAGCCCTCTCTGTGCAACCGGTCAGATTGCCCACCGAACTCTTTGTACAGTTCGATCGAAACGGAATTAGGCGTTTGTATTGACACAATCCAGGCAAAGCGGGTCTACTAACCGAGCAAACGTCGTAAATTTCTGCGCGGAGGTCGATTTATGGACGCTTCAAAAAGTTCGCTGTACGATTTTTTAATCAATCTTTCAAAAGATCCAGCCGCCCGTTCTGAGTATGCGCTTGATCCTTCCGGGTTCATGAAGACTTCGGGTTTGGCACAACACCAAATTGATGCTGTGCTGTCCCAAGACCCAGCTCGTATTCAAGCTGAGATCGGAAGCAGCGTGGAAAAGCCCCACATTAACATAACAGTCACCGTGAACATCCATTTGGTATGAATTGCCAGAAGGTTTATCCGGGCACGGTCCCTTCCTTGGGCTTCAAACGAAGTTTATCGCGTGGTACACAGATTCCTAACGCTCCGTAAGCCATCCCCAAGAGCGACGTAAAGACGTTGGGCTGCGTTTCCAAGATAGTCGAGAGGGATATTACATGAAAAGGCCGGGGAGTCTTTGCGTTGTTGGCACCGGCATTCAAATGATGGGCCAAATGACGCTGGAATCAGAGAGCGCCGTTCGCAGTGCAACCAAACTTCTTTATTTAGTGACCGAACCGGTTACCGAGAGTTGGCTTCATAGCTTGAATGACTCGGCCGAGAACTTGTGGCCATTTTACAAAGAGGAAAAACCCCGAATAGAGACATATACTGAAATCGTCAACCACATCTTAGGCTTTGTTCGGGCGGGAGAGAATGTCTGCGCTGCGTTTTACGGTCATCCAGGAGTATTTGTCTATCCAAGCCATGAGGCAATCAAACAAGCTAGAGCGGAGGGATTTGCCGCTCAGATGCTTCCAGGCGTCTCAGCGGAGGATTGTCTATTTGCGGACCTGGGAATCGATCCCGGGTGGTCGGGCTGTCAATCATTTGAGGCTACCGATTTTTTGGTTCATTCTCGGAAGTTCGATGAGAATGTACTCCTTATTCTCTGGCAAGTATCTTGCATAGGCGTTGCTACTCACTTGAATAGCTATTCGACCCCGGGGTTGGCCGTCTTGTGCGCTAATCTCTGCGAAACATACGGTTCTACGCACGAAGTGCTGCTCTACGAGGCCGCCAGGTTCCCGGTGTGTTCTCCGGTGATCCATCGAGTGCAGCTTGGTGCTCTTACAAGTGCTCCGGTAACCGGGATCTCTACATTAATTGTCCTACCCAAAGCGAAGTCGATCCCCGATCTGGAAATGATGAAGCTGCTTAATATGCCCGCAAGCTGGCCGTTCGCGAATGTAAGGCAACGAACCGCTCCCCGGTAAGAGAAACTTGCTCCGCACTATGAATCGGCCAGTCTCTCTCGTAGAGGTCGGACGTCACGATAACGCTCGCAATGTCCGGTTCATCTTCCGTTGACAGAAAGATGAAGCCCTTTGCCGTGCCGGGCCGCTGGCGGCCGATGACACCCCACCGCCGCTTTGACGTGCTCGACATCCCGGCAGCAGCGAAGCTCTACTCCCGAGAGCCCAATTCTCGACTGCAATTGCTGCCTTCGAAGGTGTAGGGTGTTTCCCGACAGTGGGCCAGCACCGCCGTAGATGCTAATAGGAGACAGTGATTCCGAATCCTCGGGTGAAAACCACAGGCGACAGTGTATAATTCCGCAACATCGGGGGTGATTCGATGGCAGACTTCAGCGCGGTCCAAAAGAAATTGAATGAGGACAAGGCTTTCAGAGCGAATTTTCTCAACGATCCGGTGAGCACCGTTAAGGGCGAGGGAATCGCATTAACGCCGGAAATGGAGAAGAAGCTGGTCGCGTTCTCTAAGCGGGCACAATCCGAGCAGGCGCGAATCGCAGGTTCCACCACCGAAACCATCAATGGCGGCGTAGGCATAGGCATTCACTTTTGAAGAGTTAGTCTGAGGTTCTAAATGAAGAGCATCGACGCGGCTGCACGCATTCTTGGTGATTTGGCGTGCGGCAAGTGCTCCGATATTCTCATCATAGTTCCACCCTTCGCAGGGCTAGATCGGCCTAACTTGGGAGTTCATCTTCTCCAGTCAATCGCCAAAACAAAGAACATTGAACTAGCAGTTCTCTATGCCAATGCGCTACTTGCGCAGGAACTCAGCCAAGATGAGTATTCGGCGATTTGTTACGGCCCAACTACCAACCTAGTAGGTGAATCGGTCTTTTCGCCGGCGGCGTTCGGCGACCATCACGTGAACAGTCATAGCCAAGGACATTGTGACGCCGGGAGCTTCATCCGGGTCGCTCAAAAACGCGATGCCATCTCGCCCGAGAGGATTATCGACTTACAGTTCTTCATAGCCACGTGGGTAGATAGACTTACTGAACTAATCGCCACGTTTCCCTTCTCAGTCGTTGGTTCTACATCTACTTTTGAACAAACATGTGCTAGCTTTGCGTTCTTGCGCCGCATTAAGAGCATGTCTCCCAGAGTGACCACGATCATTGGAGGAGCCAATTGCGAGGGGCGGATGGGCAATGCAGTCGCAAAGCTCTGTCCCGAAATAGACTTCATTTTTTCCGGTGAATCCGAAGCGACGTTCGGGAAGTTTCTCGATTATTTCAACGGTGGCGCCGATAAGCCGCCGAGAGTGATTTATGGAATCCCAACCACTAATTTAGATGAAGTGCCGACCCCGGACTACACGCAGTTCTATCGTCAATTAGGCATAAGCGACTGCTCAAGTCGTAACCATGAATCGCACAATAGTTCACCTTGGCTGACCTACGAAAGCAGTAGAGGATGTTGGTGGGGACAGAAGCATCACTGCACGTTCTGTGGAATAAACGGCCAGGGAATGGGATTTCGCCAAAAGAGTCCGGGCCGCGTCCTTGAAGAGTTAACTCTCTTGCTGCAGAAGCACCCCTCAAAGAAAGTCTTGATGGTAGACAACATCATGCCGCACGATTTCTTCCGAACCCTCCTGCCCTCCCTTGCAGGCGACTTGCCTGGTCTGCACATCTTCTATGAACAAAAGGCTAATCTAGATTTAGATAAGGTCATTGCACTCGCCAACGCTGGAGTGGCTATCATCCAACCTGGGATTGAGGCTTTATCTTCAAGCTTGCTCTCATTGATGCGCAAGGGGGTTGGCGCGGTGCAGAATGTGAAGCTACTAAGGTACGCCGCGAGCGTCGGCATTGTTGTGACCTGGAATCTCCTTTTTGGCTTTCCCAACGATCGGTCCGAGTGGTATTCCGATACACTGTCGATTCTTCCGTTCCTGACCCACTTGAGCCCGCCGACCGGTTTATTTCGCCTCAGCGTTGACCGATTCAGTCCTTATTTCGATCGGGCGTCGGAGTTCGGCGTCACGAATGTTCAGCCAATCCCAGCCTATTATTCGGTATTCCCGCCTCATGCCGAGTACCATGATCTCGCGTATCATTTTTCGGCGAGCTATGAAAGCGAGTCGCTCAGGAATCCACAGCTAATTCACGAATTGGATATTGCGATAGCGAAATGGCGCCATGTCTGGGAGACCGGGTCTGCACCAAAGTTTTCCATATCTGAAATCGACCCCACGACTTATATTGTGTTAGATACTCGGGGGATAGTGGGGAATCCAGAAGTGGAGTTCTTGACTCGGGCGCAAGCAGAGATAATCCTCAGCGGAAGTTCACTGGAGCCAAACTCTGACCAGTTTATTCAATGGGCATTGGACAGGAAATACTGTTTATTGATTGAGGATAGGCTCGTCGCTCTTGCTACAGCTGCGCCTGAATTACTTGCTTCAATCGAGCAAACTACTTCACATCATCGGCCTAGCGGCGTCCCTAAAGAGAGAGTGCCAATTGATCGTTTGGTAAGCATTTCACATTGAGTTTTGTCCATCACGAAAGGAAGAGGCGGGCCGTCCTGGACCCGATTCGTATTGAAATTGTATCGGGGCCTAGCCCTCTTGCGATTTCTGTTCCGTCGCTTTATCGTCGGATCGCAACCACTACTTGCGATACGTTTCATCGCCAGCGCTGCCTTATTCCCGCCGATGACTTTTACGAATGGAAGCGATTGGATGAGAAGACCAAGCAGCCCTACGCCTTCGCGTTGGTAAGCGGGGAACCATTTGCCTCCGGCAGAGTATGGGATACACGGAAAGACCCCGTGGCCGAGGGGATTGGCACCACAGATTCAGCATCAGCATCACCGGCCCCAACGAATTCACTACAACCGTTCGCGACCGAATGCCAGTGATTTTGAGGCCATGTGATTACGACCCATGGCTGGGTCGAACTGACGCTGAACGACCGGCGGGTAACTCGTTGTGGGCCTAAGAAGGATGAGAGATATCGGCACATCCGTTTGACCTGCGAGCAGGGTCACTTCGCAACAGCGAACCAGGGCTCTGCGCTTCACGGGCCTGCCCGCCGGGGTCGCAATGAGAAGAGCAGCCTCGCTCCCCTCATTTTTCGGCCGCTACGGACTGCTGCTTGATCTGCTCTTCGAGAATACTTAGTTTGCTTGTTGAATCGGCAGGGATACGACTTCTCGCCAACTCCAGAAAGTGTTTCGCCTGCGCTAATTGTTTCTGGCTTAGCATTATGCTGCCTGCCACGGCATATGCTTCCCAGCGTTCGGGTAGCAGCTTAGCGGCCTCCGCCGCCTCTAGAAAGGCCTCTTTAGAAAATCCGCGCCGTTGCAATAGATCTGCATAGCCCAAACGTTGCCTGTACTGGCGGTCCAGCTTCCCCGAGGGAGTTGAATCCTCCTTGATGAGAAGAGGCAACTTCTTGAGCTCTTGACGTGCCTTGTCGCTCAATTCGGAATTCCTCTCGATCAGCAAAAATTGATTGAAGTGTCGCTGAGCGGGGAGCCATTTTTCATCCGCTTCGTCTAAAACACCCAAATAGAAGATCGGCAAAGCGTACGTCGAGTCCGCGGATAGGGCTTGAGCGCACTCCTTTCTGAGCGCCACGCGATCATGATCGGCCTCGAACCGCTGCAAGGCACTATCAAATTTGGCGCGCGCACCTGGGTTGATCGGCTGTGGAGACTGACAAACGGCAAAGCATCCCCCGAGCACCATTAGGCCGATCATCCAGGCACAAAAATTCACGGCTTTTGTCCCCACACCTCTGTGTTTACATCGGTCATCAAGGTGCCGAATCGCTGAACAAGAAGTGTCCCGGTAGCATAAAGCCCCCTGGATATATTCGTAGGGGCCATATAAACCATGCAGACGTCTTGCTCTATCTTCGAGTCCTTGCCCGAACAAGCTAACTGATCTTTTTGATCGGTGAGGGTATCAGCAACTTTATCGCTCGCGATATCTACTAACTTATCTTGAACGACAGAGCCCAACGTGGCCTCCTCCCCGTTTGCATTCGGGACGACACTCTGAAGCGCAGTCTCAGCACCCTTCTTTAGATAATCATCTTCGCCAAGGGGTAAGAGAGAGCTTGGGTCTGAAGCCGACTGAAGCTGCTGGAGAGCTTGGTCTTTAATGTTTGCCAATCCACTCGCCCAGTCAGGTCCGACCGCGCTCGCCTCGGCAGTTTCCACGTCGTCGAGCTTCTGGAGGGTCGGTATGGTTGGGATACTTGATGCGGGTTGATCCTCTGGCGCTAGAAGCGCGTTTACTGCGGCTGTTGGGGTCAGAGGTCCTGCTCCATTCGAAGGTGCAGGAGAATCTAATAGCGCGTTGATTGCAGAAGTTGAGTCTGGCGTGCTGGACCCCGAGTCTAGCAGCGAGTTGATGGCAGCAGCACTGCTTGGCATACCGGCAGGAATGCCATCATTACTTGCGATCAGAGAATTAGATGCTGTGAGGATCTGAGCAGCTTGGTCATTGAGTTGCTGCTGCCGAGCAGCGGCTTGTGCCGCGACGAGCGCGGCTTCATTCGCCTCATCCTGAGCCTGTGAAGTAGCATCCTCATCACCATTCGAACCGTTGTTACCGGCGCTGGCTGCATCTTTTTTGGCGTCGTGGTTTAGTTTCCACTGGAGCAGTCCCTTCAAGCCTGCCATGGCGATATCGCCCTTGACGCTACCAGTGCTTCCAGTATCAGTCCCTATCACATTTGGGGTTCCAGAGGTGCTGTTGCCTGAACAAGACGGAATACCTGTCGGAGCTGCAGGACATGTTCCGCCGCCAGAACCGTATTGACTCGCAAGGCAACGGTTGTACGCCGCCATCTTGCGGTAGTAAGCGGCCCCGGTGGGATTTGCGCAGGCAGCGGCTTGCTGATCATTGATCTGTGCCGCTTGCAGATAGACGGCGCTATTCTGCGCCGACGCAGTTATTGCCGACATCATCGCTATGCAGAATAAGGTGCAACACTTCATAGGAACTCCCGATCAAACACCATTATTGAGAGATTGGCGCCGCACTTAGTGGATCCGGTTGAAGAAGTCGTCTCCAGATTGCTTGATGTACCCCCATCTCGCTGTAACTGCGTCAGCAATCAGCTTGGGGTCATAAAATTTAAAATCCTTCTTTGTCTGGCTGGCCAACGCTTCAGACGTTATTGCATAGAAGGATTCTTTCTTGCCATTACTGCGAACAAATTGAATCGCGGGGGTTCCACCGAATCCTTGATAGTGGAGTTCTACAACCTCCGATTTACTGATTGTGAAAGAATCCCCGGCTGCTTCGTAAACTATCGAATCGTCGGTTACCTTTAGATGTCCCCATGAACCATTGAATGATCTCAAATGCATTGCCGGAATATCAAACCTCTTGATCTCCGCTTGCCGAGCCGCTTCCGCTGCTTGAGCTTGTCGCGCTCGTTCCGCCTGAGCTTGTTCCGCTACCAATTGATCAAGCTTTAGTTTTGCTAAGGCGGCGTACGCTCCAGAGGGATACTGCTGTAAATATGCTTCGAATGAAGTCCGATCTGAACTGGTTTCGATGCTCTTCCACAAGACAACTTCGGCCTGGGTTGTCGTTGCAGTACCCGAAACAGCCGCAGGCTGACTTGCTGCGGGAACTGGCGAAAGGGCACCTTCCTCAGCCATGACGCATTGCTTCCGCAAATCTCTGAGTTGCAATTTTTTCGATTCTGGAGCAAGTCTGATTCCTTCGCTGAACTGGTCAGCAGCTTCCTCATATCGTTTAAGATTCATTAGAGCTCCCCCCGTCAGCGCGTAAGCCTGCCATTTCTCGGGTGCTAGCTTTGTAGCTCGCTGTCCAATTTCAAGCGCCTGACTCAGGTTCCCGGCCTGAAGCTGCGAGTTGCCTTGTTGTATCAGCGTGTCGTACTGCCCGCTCGCCTGTTGGGAAGCAGCGTTGAGAGAGCCGGATAGCACCAGTATCAACGAAAGGAATGCGCGGGTCATTCAGTACAACCTCCACAGCTTGCTAGTGAGACATCCATAGCCTTACGGTTGCCCCTTGGGGACCACAGTATTTTGACAAGGCTTCAGCGAACGCGTCAGTGTAGATGTTGTGATCTATGTCCGGCTGGATGACCACTTTTTTCCCAGTCGACTTGATCCGAACAGCCAGCAGATGACGCTTTTGAGGCTCTACTTGCCACTCCAAATCGGCGCAGGATGCGTCAATCTCATCTTTGCCGTTTGTTGGCTTGAAAGAGAAGCCATTCGGAGAGGCTGTGACTAACGCGTCGTGATGTTCAAAATCCTTATAAGAAACCCCGGCGGCATATGCTCGTTGCGTTTCCGCAGCTTGCCTAGCTTGGTCTGCTGCCTGTCTTTCCTGAAGAGCCTTGTCATCGGCATCAAGCTGATCCAAATGCGTATGTGCAAGCCCGACAAACGCACCATTGGGGTACTGGTTCAGGTAACTTTGAAAGTCGCTCCTGCTTTTACTATTCTCGATACTCTTCCAAAGGACAACTTCCGCCTGCGTGGTTGTCTGAGCGGGTGAGGACGCCGGCACTTGATTCACTCCTGAGGCAGAGGTAGCCACGCCGGCTTCGGCCATTACGCACTGCTTCCTCAAATCTCTCAGACGGGCTTGCTTGTTTTCCGGTGCCTTGTCGATTGCCTTGCTGAAACTGTCGGTAGCCTCTTCATAACGCTTGAGGTTCATGAGCGCACCGCCCGCGACGGCGTATGCTTCCCATCGGCTAGCGTCAGATCTGACTGCTTGGCGTCCAAGCTCCAGAGCCTCCTGAGCATTGCCGGCCTGCAACTGAGTATTCGCGTTTTGCACCAAAGCGTCGTACTGCGAAGCCGGTTGAGATCGAGCACTGTGGACAAAAAGAATAAGCGCAGCGAGTAAAACAGCGTGTTTGGGTGCCAGTTTGTCAAGCATTTCCGCTCCTTCTTTCAAACACTGCGTAAGCCGATATTCACATCGGGCTGCTTGCCGATATTAAGAGATGGCGATCTCATCTTGCGATTGAATCATCACTTAGGACATTCGCTTTGGATATGCTGAAGAATGTTATCCAGGACAGATGGCTGGCTCGCCTCTACAGCTATCTTTCTCCCTGAGATAATCAACAGAAGATATCTTTTCCCGGTGAAGAATCTCGAATTCTGAAGAGTAGGTTGCTGAACTTCTGAACACGAGGCGGTAAAGCCATCAGAAGCTTTGTCATCTGAGAACGATACTATGCCGGGATGCACGTTCAATCGCCCGCAGCCGTTATCTTGAAAGCCGCCGAGAACCAGGTGATGTAAACAGACCCCGAAATCGGTGCCAGCCTGCCGAAGAGCCTCCTGCCTTGCTGCCGCTTCCCGTGTAGCCCGGAGGTCTTCGTCCTTTGTTATCTGCTCAATTCGTCCTTGTGCTAGAGTTGCAAACGTTCCACTCGGATACTGCTTGAGATAGCCCTCGTAGTCAGCCCGATTTGTGCTGCTTTCTATGCTCTTCCAGAGGACCACCTCCGACTGCGTTGCAGAAGGGGAAACTGAAACAGGCGATGCAGCGGGAGATGAAGGAACGGGATTTGATTCTGCGAGCGCGCACTGCTTTCGAAGATCCCTTAGAGAGGCTTGCTTAGCCACGGGCGCGAACTCAATTGCCTTACTGAATGAGTCGGCTGCTTCTTCGTAGCGCTTGAGGTTCATCAAGGCCCCCCCGGACAATGCATAAGCCTGCCACCTTCCGCGGTCTAGGGCAATCGCCCGATTACCGGCGGCCAATGCGTCGGTTAGGTTTCCTGCCTGCAATTGGCGATTGCCCTCTTGAACCAAACTGTCGTAGCTTGCCGTCGATTGCGCGCACACGGGCAGCAGCAAGAAGCTGAGTGCCAAGCACAAGAGTGAGATGCGAAGGCTCATCAGAATTCCCCAAAACGTCTTGGATCATGAACATAGACACTCGGACGGAAAATACATTATAGCAATCCGACTGAGCGCAACGGTGAATTCTCAAACGACTACTGCGAAAGTATGTGGAATGGGGTTCGCTCGCCTGAAGTCTGCCTTGTTTGACGTTCGGTTTGCACGATCTCCTTTTTGGACGTTCATTCGGCGACCGCGTCGGTGCAACGGCGGCACCCTGCGGCTCTGCGTTCAGAACTCGTGCGGGGTTCGGACTCCTCCCTCGCAGACTCCAGATCCCTTTCCAAGACTTCTTCACTTGGCAGGCGACTATACCGGACTTGGGAGTAGCGCTCCAGGGGCCTGCTGCATTGAAGAGTCGAACGAGGAACGAATCTTTTGCTCTGTGGCCGGGGAAACTGGACACCAAATCCCGCGTCATCTGATAGACTTTATCTTGTCGTTGCAGTGGTGATTTTGGTGTCCACCTTGGTGTCCACGTGGTGTCCACCGAGACCCAAAATTGAGTCCACAGCGGCGAAATGGTAGAAAAGAGCGAAAATAGCGAAAGCTGCGAACCGCTTGATTCTATGTGACATATATCCAAGTTGTTGAAAAACAATCTGGGGACGTAGCTCAGTTGGTCAGAGCGCTGCCCTGTCACGGCAGAGGTCGCGGGTTCGAGCCCCGTCGTCCCCGCCATACAAAGCAAAGGACTTAAGCTTGTATGGCACCCACAGTGACAATCCACAATCCGATCCACAATTCA
>Ga0182030_10026348_pt1 | contig 10529 bp, 4 predicted proteins | sample 812S3MmetaG_FD_121299 | JGI IMG/M metagenome (GOLD analysis project Ga0182030, IMG submission 121299) | Permafrost microbial communities from Stordalen Mire, Sweden - 812S3M metaG (Illumina Assembly) | ecosystem: Environmental > Terrestrial > Soil > Wetlands > Permafrost | place: Sweden... | reverse complement strand
CCGCCATGAGCTTGTGGGGAAGAATGTGAAGAGCATCATTCCGGAGGGCTTTGCGGAGCGGCTGATCGCCGACGGACTGCGCTCCGCGAAAGACGCGCTGGCCCAGCAGATCGGTACAGGGATTGAGCTCACGGGACGGCGGAAGAATGGCAGCGATTTCCCCATCGAGATCATGCTGAGCCCGCTGGAAAGCGCCGAGGGAATCCTGGTGACAGCGGCTGTCCGCGACATCAGCGTGCGCAAGGAAGCGGAAAAGCATCTGGCGCAGATGGAGGGGAGGTACCGCGGACTTCTGGAAGCGGCTCCCGACGCCATGGTGGTGGTGAACAAAGCCGGGGCAATTGTTCTTCTCAATGTGCAGGCAGAAAAACAGTTCGGATACAGCCGCCATGAGCTTGTGGGGAAGAATGTGAAGAGCATCATTCCGGAGGGCTTTGCGGAGCGGCTGATCGCCGACGGTCTGCGCTCCGTGGAAGAAGCGCTGGCGCAGCAGATCGGTACGGGAATTGAGCTCACGGGGCGGCGAAAGGATGGAAGCGATTTTCCCATCGAGATCATGCTGAGCCCGCTCGAAAGCGCCGAGGGAATCCTGGTGACGGCGGCTGTCCGCGACATCAGCGTGCGCAAGGAAGCGGAAACGCACCTGGCCCAGATGGAGGGCAGGTACCGCGGGCTGCTGGAAGCGGCTCCGGATGCCATGGTGGTGGTAAACAATGCCGGAGAAATCGTTCTTCTTAATGTGCAGGCGGAAAAGCAGTTCGGATACAGCCGCGATGAACTGGTCGGGAAGAATGTAAAGAGCATCATTCCGGAGGGCTTTGCGGAACGGCAAATCGCCGACGGTCTGCGCTCCGCGGAAGACGCGCTGGCGCAGCAGATCGGTACGGGAATTGAGCTCACCGGACGGCGCAAGAATGGAAGTGATTTTCCCATCGAGATCATGCTGAGCCCGCTGGAAAACGCCGAGGGAATCCTGGTGACGGCGGCGATCCGCGATATCAGCGCGCGCAAACAGGCCGAAGTGGAGCTTCTCCAGAAGGTGGCGGAGCTAAAACGCTCGAATGAGGAATTGGGGCAATTTGCTTACATCGCCTCGCACGATTTACAGGAGCCGCTGCGCATGGTGGCCAGTTACACGCAGCTTCTATCCCGACGGTACAAGGGAAAGCTGGACTCGGATGCCGATGAGTTTATTGCTTTCGCCGTGGACGGGGCCAACCGCATGCAGCGATTGATCCAGGATCTGCTGGCCTATTCGCGCGTCGGGACAAAAGGAAAAGATCTGCGCGATACGTCCAGTGAAGAGACATTGCAACAAGCGCTCAGGAATCTACAAGGCGCCATCAATGAAAGCGGGGCAGTGGTAACGCACGATCCCCTGCCCACCGTACTGGCGGATGAGGTGCAACTGACTCAGTTATTTCAGAACCTGGTGGGCAATGGCATCAAGTACCAAAGCCCCGGAGTCCCCCGGATCCATATCTCCGCTGCCAGGAATGGCAATAAGAAGTGGATATTCTCAGTAAAGGACAACGGACTGGGAATTGACTCGCAATACTTCGAGAGGATTTTTGGCATGTTCCAGCGGTTACACAAACGGGAAGAGTTCGCCGGCACCGGCATAGGATTGGCCATCTGCAAGAAGATTGTCGAGCGGCACGGCGGCAGCATTTCAGTCGAGTCACAGCTCGGGCAGGGTTCCACCTTTCGCTTTGCCTTGGCAGGAAGTGGGGAGGATTTATGAAGTCCATCGGAGGTAACAGTATGCCCATAGAGGTTCTGCTGGTCGAAGATAGTCCCGGTGACGTCCGGCTGACGCAGGAAGCCTTTCGCGATGTCAATACGTCCATCCATTTGCACGTAGCTACCGACGGGGTGGAGGCCATGGCCTTTCTCCGTCGTGAGGGGGACCAAATCCACGCCCCTCGCCCGGATCTTATCTTGCTGGATCTAAATCTCCCCAAAATGGATGGCCGCGAAGTGCTGGCTCACATTAAAGCGGATGACAGCCTGAAACTGATCCCTACCGTTATCCTGACCACTTCCGAGGCAGAAGTGGATATTGTGAAAAGCTATCAGCTCCAGGCGAATTGCTACCTCAATAAGCCCGTGCAGTTGGACGCTTTTGAGAGCCTCGTCAAGAGCATCAATGATTTCTGGCTCACCAAAGTAAAGCTGCCGCCGCAGAGGCAAAGCGTATGAGTAAGAAATCGATCGAAAGGCTTCTGCTGGTGGAAGATAACCCCGGAGACGCCCGATTGCTCCGCGAGATGTTCAACGAGCAGGGCTCGCACCCAACCAAGGTGGCGCACGTGGAGTGCATGAGTGAGGCCGAGAAGTATCTCGCGGAGCATCCGGTTGATGTCATCCTGCTCGACCCGGGCTTGCCCGATGCACAAGGTTTGGGAGCCGTGCGGCGGGCCCACGCCGCCGCGCCCCGCATTCCCTTGGTGGTGTTGACCGGCCTGGACGATGAATCGCTGGCCGCCCAAACCCTGCAAGAAGGCGCGCAAGACTATCTCATCAAAGGCCAAATCGAGGCACGGGGGCTTCTGCGCGCCATGCGCTATGCCATCGAACGTAAGACTATGGAAGAGGCGTTGTTCGTGGAAAAGGAACGCGCCCAAGTGACGCTCAACTGTATTGGCGACGGCGTTGCCAGCACCGATACCTCCGGCAATATCACATTCCTTAATATCGTCGCAGAGAGAATGACAGGCTGGTCGTGGCAAGAAGCGACAGGCTTACCCATGGCCAAAGTCTTCCAGATCCTGGACGCCACGAATCGCGAACGCATCCCGAACCCGATGGAGATGGCCGTGGGGCAGAACCGAACCGTGCACCTGCCGTCAAACTGTATCCTTGTCCGGCGTGACGGATTAGAAATGCCGATCGAAGACTCCGTCGCCCCCATCCACGACCGGGAAGGAGAAGTCACCGGAGCGGTAATCGTTTTCCGCGACGTGAGCGCAGCCCAGGCGATGGCGCTACAGATGGCTCACTCGGCCCAGCACGACTTCCTGACCGGTTTGCCCAATCGCATGCTCTTGAACGACCGGATTGGGCATGCGATCGCGTTAGCCGAGCGTCGCATGAAAAAGCTTGCGTTGCTGTTTTTGGACCTGGACGGCTTCAAACACATCAATGATTCCCTGGGACATCCGATCGGCGACAGGCTGCTTCAATCTATCGCCAAACGCCTGCTGGCTTGTTCCCGCAGTTCGGACACGGTAAGCCGGCAGGGTGGTGATGAATTCGTCGTGCTGCTTTCCGAGGTGGAGCAATCGGGCGACGCCGCCATTACGGCGAAAAGAATGTTGCAAGCGGTGGCGGAGCCTCATTCCATCAGCCACCACGATCTTCACGTCACCACCTGCATTGGCGTGAGTGTTTACCCCGACGACGGTCTGGATGCGGAGACGCTCATCAAGAACGCAGACATTGCCATGTACCAGGCAAAGGAGGATGGGCGTCAGAATTTTCAGTTTTTCAAGCCCGCCATGAACATCCGGGCCGTGGAGCGGCAATCCATCGAGGAGAGTCTGCGGCGCGCCTTGGAACGGCAGGAATTCGTGCTGCACTACCAGCCGAAGGTCTGTCTTAAGAAGGGAATAATTACCGGGGCGGAAGCCTTGATCCGTTGGACGCACCCCATTCGAGGGCCGGTCGCTCCGGCCCAATTTATTCCTGTGGCGGAAGAGTGCGGCCTTATTCTGCCCATCGGCAACTGGGTTCTTCGGGAGGCGTGCAAGCAAGCCCGGGCCTGGGCGGATGCGGGCCTTCCCCTGGCGACGATGGCGGTAAACATTTCCGCGGTGGAGTTCCGGGACGAGAACTTTCTGAAAGGGGTGTTCACCATCCTCAAGGAGACGGGCTTGGATCCGAGATCGCTTGAGCTGGAACTGACCGAAAGTGTTCTGATGAAGCGTGCCGAATCCACGGAATCCATCCTCAAAACCTTGAGGGCGAGAACGGTGCAGTTGGCGGTTGATGACTTCGGCACGGGGTACTCCAGCCTGAGCTACCTTCGCAAGTTTCCCATCGATGCCCTCAAAATCGACCAGTCGTTCGTGCGCCAGATGAACACCTCTCCCGACGAGACCACCATCGTGACCGCAGTGATCAGTATGGGCAGAAGCCTTAACCTGCGGGTCATTGCTGAGGGCGTGGAAACGCGAGAGGATATGGCATTTCTTCGGGCCCACCAATGTGACGAGGGGCAAGGGTACTATTTTAGCCGGCCGGTGCTTCCCCAGCAGTTCGCCAAGCTGCTGGAAACCGGCATGTCAGAGACGGTTCTCAACTGAAGTCTGAGTCAGTATTGTTCTTGTAGTTTGTTCCCCAGCGAAGGAAGATCGGCATTCTCTAGAGGAGGCTTAACATGAGTACAACGACGATTCAAATCATTGCCGGCGTCGCGGCCGTGATAGTTGGTGGCATCATCTGGCAGATCATATATCGCCGCAGACATAGACCAACCAAGTAATTGGCCTGGTGATTGGACGTAAGCACTCGCGAACGGCGAGACACGAACTGGGTACGAGCAACCCCGTGCAGGAGGAGGCGCTGGCGAGCCGCGTGAAGAGCATCAGTGATTTCTTGCTGACCAAGGTCAAGCTGCCGCAGTAATAGGAAGGGATATGAGTTTGGTATCGATCAAAACAGTTCTCCTGATCGAAGATAACGCCGGAGACGCTCGCTTGCTCCGTGAGATGTTCAACGAGCAGACCTCGCACGACACCAAATTGGTGCACGTGGAGTGCATGGGTGAGGCCGAGAATTACCTTGCGCAGCATGCCGTTGACATGATCTTCCTGGACCTGGGTTTGCCCGACGCCCAAGGGATGGAAGCGTTACGGCGGGCCCACGTCGCCGCGCCCCGCGCCCCTTTGATGGTGCTCACGGGATTGGACGACGAGTCGCTGGCCGCGCAAGCCTTACAAGAGGGCGCGCAAGACTATCTGATCAAAGGCCAAATCGAGACGCGCCCTCTTCTGCGCGCCATGCGCTACGCCACCGAACGCAAACGGGCGGAGGAAAGACTGCAAGAATACGAGAAGGCGGTGGAAGGTTTAGAGGAGATGATCTTCGTCGTAGACCGGGAATACCGCTATGTGATTGCCAATCGTGCCTACCTGAACCGACGGGGCCTGACGAGAGAGCAACTCATGGCGCGTTCAATCCCCGATTTCTTGGAAAAGGATATCTTTGAGAACGTTACCAAAAAAAGAATGGATGAGTGCTTCCAGGGGAAAGTGGTCAAATATGAAATTAGATATCCGTATCCGGGGATTGGCGAAAGGGACCTGTCCGTCTCCTACTTTCCCATTGATGGTCCAGCGGGTATCGATCGAATCGTTTGTGTTTTGCAGGATATCACCGCGCGCAAAAACTCGGAAAAGCACCTGGTGCAGATGGAGGGCAGATATCGCGGGCTGCTGGAAGCGGCTCCGGATGCCATGGTGGTGGTGAACCAAGTCGGAGAAATCGTTCTTCTGAATCTGCAAGCGGAAAAACAGTTTGGATACCGCCGTGATGAGCTCCTGGGGAAGAATGTGAAGACCATTATTCCGCAGGGCTTCGCGGAACGCCTGATTGCCGACTCGCTTCGCTCCGCCGAAGACGCGCTGGCGCAGCAGATCGAAACAGGGATCGAGCTTACGGGGCGGCGAAAGGATGGAAGCGATTTCCCCATCGAGATTATGCTGAGCCCGCTGGAAAGCGCCGAGGGAATTCTGGTGACGGCGGCGATTCGCAACATCACCACGCGCAGGGATGCGGAAAAGCACCTGGCACAGACGGAGGCCAGGTACCGCGGGCTGCTGGACGCTGCTCCGGATGCAATGGTGGTGGCGAACCAAGGCGGGGAGATCGTTCTGGTCAATGCCGAGGTGGAGAAGCTGTTTGGCTACAAGCGGGAAGAATTGGTGGGACAGAAGACCGAAATACTGGTGCCGGAGCGCTTCCGGAAAGACCATCCGTCACATCGTCTCGATTATCTCAACCAACCCCGGGCGCGTCCCATGGGAGCAGGGCGGGAACTGTACGGCTTGCGCAAGGATGGGTCCGAGTTCCCAATCGAAATCGGCCTCAGCCCGCTTCAAACCGGGGAAGGCATCCTGGTGACCAGCGCCATCCGTGACATCAGCGTGCGCAAGCGGGCGGAAGCGGAACGTATGCGCCTGATGACGGCGATCGAGCAGGCCGCTGAGGGCGTTGTGGTTACAGATGGGGAGGGGGCAATCGAGTACGTCAACCCGGCGTTTTCAGCCATGACGGGTTATAGCCGTGAGGAGGTTCTCGGCAAGAACCCCCGCATCCTCAAGTCCGGCAAACAGGACGCCGATTTTTACGCAAGCATGTGGGCCACCCTCCTTGCCGGTCAGGTGTGGAGGGGGGAAATTATCAACCGTCGTAAGGATGGGAATCTCTATAGGGAGAAGATGTCCATCACCCCGGTGCGCGACGAGCATAGAAAAATAACGCACATTGTCGCCATGAAAGAGGACATCACCGCCCGAAAACTCTTGGAAGACCAATTCCGCCAGGCTCAGAAGATGGAGGCCGTGGGACGGTTGGCCGCAGGAATGGCTCACGATTTCAACAACCTGCTCACGATCATCATCGGGTATAGCGATCTGATGCTCGATGAGTTTGTCTCCACTGATCCCAGGCGGGCCTACGCCACGGAGATTAAAGGCGCCGGAGAACGCGCGGAGGGCTTGACGAGACAACTGCTCGCCTTCAGCCGGCAGCAGGTACTGGCCCCACAGATTCTCGACTTGAACACCTTAATCGCCAACTTAACCAAGATGTTGAAGCGATTAATTCGTGAGGACATCGAACTGGTCTTCGAGGTAGGGCCCATACCAACGATGGTCAAGGCTGATCCGGGGCAAATCGAACAGGTCCTGATGAACCTGGCCGTCAACTCTCGCGACGCCATGCCTCAGGGAGGCAAACTAACCATCGAAACTTCCCATTTCCTGGTTGACAAGGCCAGTGGCAACACCCATTACTCCATGCCTGCCGGTTCTTACGTCATGGTGGCGGTGACGGACACCGGATGCGGGATGGACAAGGATGTCCAAGCCCACATTTTCGAGCCCTTCTTCACCACGAAGGAGCAGGGAAAGGGCACAGGACTGGGCTTGGCGACGGTCTACGGAATCATCGAACAGAGCGGGGGACATATCTGGGTTTACAGCGAGCTGGGAGTGGGTACAACTTTCAAAATCTATCTGCCCACGGCCGCCGGGGCCCCCGAAATAGCCGAGGAAAGTGTGGTTCCGGCTGGCGGCTCGGAGACCGTCCTGCTGGTTGAAGATGACGCCAGCCTTCGCGAACTGGCACGGATGGTCCTGTCAGCGCGGGGGGGGTACAAGGTTTTGGAATCGTCCGGCGGCAAAGAGGCCCTGGTGTTCGCGGGACAGCATCAAGGAACGATCCATTTGTTACTGACCGACGTGGTGATGCCGGGAATGAGCGGGCGTGAACTCAGCGAAGGCTTAGCCCCCCTGCGCCCCGAGATGAAGATTCTCTATATGTCAGGTTACACGGATGACACGGCGGTGCGCCATGGCGTGCTGGAGGAGGGAATGGCATTCCTCCAGAAGCCTTTTACGCCTGAGTCGCTGCTTCGCAAGGTGCGAGATGTATTGGATACTCGGTCGCAAACCTGAGTATCTGCCGAGCCGAGGCCCAGGCGGCGATTTGAGAGCCGGCCGGACGGCGCATTGCCTCCGGATTGCTTTCCGTCCGCGTGCTTACGGGGCGTAGGGGGCGGGACGACGGCGCCCAATGCGATCAAGGCATGCGCCCATAAACAATGCCTTTGTGCCTGTCGGCACTGAGTTGATCTTCTCACCTGAACAATTCCGCGGCCTTTTCCTTTTCGCCTTTGCGCTCATACCAAGGTCCCAGTTGATAGTAGGCTCCGTTATGTTTCGGTTCAGGCTTGATAGTTTTCTGAAAGTCTGCAAGCGCTCCATCTAACATGCCCTGGCAAAGAAGAATACGCCCCAGCCAAAAGTATGAATCAGCGTGGGTGGGATTCAAACTCCAGCACTTTGTTCAATTGAGTAGTTGCTTTGCTGATTTTATTGAGCCTGATAAGGACAATGAGTTCCCCGGAGGGGAACAATATCATTAGCCGTGGGTGAAACCCACGGATCGGGACCTCCGACCAACAGAGGTCTCGACCCTGAAGGGGGCGTACCACTTGTAGCGGCGGCAAACCACATTCAACCCCTGAGGGGTTGGTCATTCGTCAGGGGGGCATCGTTTCCGTGGGTTTCACCCACGGCTAATGACATTGGACCGCTTCGAGGTCCTCCGTGGAAATGTCTCTTTGATTGCACCTTGGTATGAGCGTTTCCTTATTCCCCGTCCAACGCCTTTCTCCTTTCCTTTCCGTAACTTCTCCGGGTAGCGACGATAAGTGTTTATTTTTCTTAAAGTTCTCAGGATGGGGACGAATCTGCGCCCAGCCGATTTTTTATCTCGTGTGTTTTCAGCATATTCTCAGGTAATACCTTCATTTTACCATCCTTTTTTCTCTCTTTTACCTAGGCTATGCAGCGCTTTAGCAACCCCTTCATTTTCAATGCTTTGACTTTTTGCGGCGGCCATTTGAATTCCCCATTTCTCCGCTAACCCTCTGCTTTTTCATAAACTTCTCAGGTACGCGGGGGCGCTTCCCTGTCTTCTTCCTCGCGCGCCTGGCGTTTGATCTTCAGGAGCAGGTTTGTGGTCCGCCAAACCTGCCGAAAGCTGGAATCTTCCATTCTCTGCATCAGCGCCGCGTTGGGGTGGGTAGGAGCGATTTCCGCAGCGCGTTCATAGGGCGTCGGCCCCGCCAGGCACTCCCGCAGGCAAGCCACGCGCTGAGCCTCGCAAAGCTCCGCCTGACGCATCAGGATATGCTCAAGAAGCTGGCGCACCGGCTCCCGCGCCTCCCATTCCTGCGCCGTGAGGTCCAGCTCTTGCGCCTCCACTTCGGCAGTGTCAGCCTGCTCCCGGCTTTCCTGTGGCTGGCCGGAATCCGGCGCGCCGAGCCCCCCGGGCTCCGTGTCGCTGCTCAGACCAAAAATCTCTTTGATCTTGATCAGGGCGGCGCGAGACTTCGCCTCCGAGCTTTGGCGATCCGTGACCTCATCGGGTTCGCCCGGGGCCGCCGCTCCCGGTTCCCGAAGCTGGTAGAAAAGGGCCAGAGCAATCTCGCCCCGTTCCTTCACCGCCCCCTCCTCGCGCAGGCTCTGCATCACCTCCAGGTCGCCGGGAGTGGTAACGTAATGCTCCCGCGCCACCGCTTGGGCGAGCGACTGCATACTGGCCCCCGTCATCTTCAGCCGCATCATCTGCGCGTGCAGCCGGTCCTCCCGGCTGTTGTTCACCTCCTTGGCCTGCCGCACCGCGTAGCCTTCCTGCATGCGGTCCGCGCGCTGACACCGCCACACGGCCCGCGCCTGGCAGTCCACCAGTTCCTCCTGCAAAGCATCGGTGGGATCCCATTTCTCCCAGAGCCCTTCCCGCAGCTTCTGGAACCGGGCGGGCTCTTCGCCGAGGGCGCGCAAGGCAGCCTCGCCCGGCTGCGCGTAAAACCCATGGCGCAGGTGGGCAGCGCGAATCCGCTCCCGCCCCTTCGCCGTGGAAGGCCCCGGTGAGCGCCTGCCGTTCGCCTGGCTGGCAGCAATTTTCTTTGCGGTTCTCGGCCGCTTTTTGGTGAGAGACATGGAAACCTCCAAAAGGCACTGGGGAGCGGCCCGTGGCGGGTGGTCCGTGGCGAGGGGATAGCGGCGAGCGGTCGCCAAGGAGCTCCCGGCCTGCTGCCGGGCGCCCATAGCCTGCTGCCTCCTGCTTTCTGCCTGCCGCCGTCTGTTCCCTGCCGACCCCTTGCACAGGTCCGCGGCCTTGCCCGTCCGCCACAGGGCGCTGGCCTAGGTATCAGTATAACACGGCTATCTTCCCCGTCAAGAAGGAAAGAGGCTACAGTTTGAACGGGAGGGATGAAGATAAACCCTCCGGCGGGATTTCAAGACAAATAATCCGGACAAAATCTCAGGACCTGGCCCTAACCCGCATTTCCCGCCACGAGTCTGGAAAGGCGGGGCCTTACAGGCTGCGGAAAAACTCAAAAGCGCTTTCATTCTGAGGAGCCGCAGGCGGTCCTGGGCATCGCGAAGGAAGAATCTCGCATTGCCTTGAAAATACTCAGAGCGCGATTCTTCGCGCAGTTTGCCCTGAGCGGCAGGGCGAGATTCTTCGCTGCGCTCAGAATGACAACGAACGGGCTCAGGATGACAGCTTCGGAGCGTTTTTCCGCAGCCTGTTTAGTTCCACCGTTACCAGCCGTTCTTGAATATTGCCATGCCCCGCGTCCCGCGCCGCGGCAAGAGCCGCAGGGCCGTAATGCGGGCCCTGCGCTACCTAGTGTGGTGTCCCGGATAAGATTTGACAATGGCATGTTGCAAGGACCCCCTCACCCCCGGGCCCCTCGGTCGCCACGGCCACCGAGGGGAGGATGGATT
>Ga0182030_10026347_pt1 | contig 10529 bp, 6 predicted proteins | sample 812S3MmetaG_FD_121299 | JGI IMG/M metagenome (GOLD analysis project Ga0182030, IMG submission 121299) | Permafrost microbial communities from Stordalen Mire, Sweden - 812S3M metaG (Illumina Assembly) | ecosystem: Environmental > Terrestrial > Soil > Wetlands > Permafrost | place: Sweden... | reverse complement strand
TCCGTCGGATGTGCGGGTCATGGCCAGCGCGATGTGCAGGCGATCGCCAGTCTGGCTGACGGTGCCTTCGAGTACAGCGGTCACGCCGAGTTTTTTGGCGGCGTCGCCTTTGGCCCTGAGCGCTGACGTCCGCCCCGTCACTTGCAGGCCGGGTACGCGAGCCAGACAGTCGATGATCTCACCGGTGAAGCTCCCTGCGAACCACGGCTCGTTCTGGTGGGTGAGATCGGCGAAGGGCAGCACTGCGAGCGAGCGAACCTGCGCGCTGGCCGCCCGCGCGTGCCACCAGGAGCCGGCCCAAATGAGGAGGACCGTAGCCACCAGCAACGCGGCAATCCACAGCCAGAGACGGCGCGCGGGAGGGACGATTGGCGTCACGGGCGGTTCGAGGTGGACGGAGGGTCCAGACATGTTTAGGCTCTCAGCTCTCAGCTTTCAGCCCGACCTTGATGCTTCCGCGCGGTTCGTCAGTCGCCGAGATGTTGAATCTCTTCCCTTAAGCCTACCATTGAAGCTGTCAGCGAGCGACTGTCGGCTATCAGCTGTCAGCTATCAGCTATCAGCTGGCCCCTTCTTCTGCCGGGCGGTTCGGCCTTACGGGTGAGGCCGTCAGCTTCTGACTTTGTGGAGACAAGCTCTCCGGAAACGTGAGGCCCCAGCTCCTTTCTCTGTGGGCTCCCCCACCTCTGTGAGCTCAAAATCACGGTCAGACAGGCAACTCTCCCTTGCCCTGGCCAACTCGCTCTTGAGGTTTTCTCTGTGTCTCTGTGGCTCCGTGGTGACATATTTTGCCAAGGAGTGTCCGAGTTCCACGGTCCGAGCCCCCGCGGCGAGAGGTGATACAAAGAGGACGAGGTGATACCAATCCGTGAAGCGATTGTTTACGGCTATCTTCATCGGCTCGGCACTCTTGCTGGCGCAGGACAAAGTATATCCGGGCGCGGACGAAACGTCGCCGTCGCGGGCGGAGTACTTCAGTTGGATCAATAACACCAATGAAGGATCCACCGAGGCTCAGACTCTGGCCAACCTGGCGTTCTTCCAGTGGCTGCACGATGAATACGGCATGGTTCTCGACATTTATGCCTTCGACGCTGGAAACGTAGATGGCACCAGGACTGCCGGCAGTCTGAAGTCCGAGTCGTTTCAAAAACGATTTCCCCACGGATTTGCGCCGATTCAGAAGGCGGCAGCAGGTTTTGGCGCCAGGTTGGGCGTGTGGCTCGGACCGGACGGCTACGGCGAGACCGAACAACAGGAGAAGGCGCGCACGGAAACTCTAGTCAGCCTCTGCCGCGACTATCGTTTCGAGCTGTTCAAGATTGACGCGGCCGGTGGCCAGCTCCGTCCGGAGAAGCAGGACGCATTCATCGATATGATGACGGAGTGCCGCAAATACAGCCCGGACCTGATCCTGCTCAATCATCGTCTGCGCCTGGGGAAGGCTCTGCCTTACGCCACGACGTTCTTGTGGGAGGGCTCGGAAACCTATATCGACGTCCATATGCCTAATCGTGTCACCGCGCCGCATCACCGCGCCGCGGCGATCGCGCGCGGGCTGGTTCCCGAAATGAAGCGGCTCACAGAAGATCACGGGGTTTGCCTCTCTTCGGCGCTGGATTTCTGGGACGACGAACTGGTAGTGCAAGCTTTCGGCCGCTCGCTGATTCTGGCGCCCGAGATTTATGGCAATCCCTGGTTTCTGCGCGACGACGAACTCCCCAAGCTGGCGAGGATCTTCAATCTCCATCGGCGGTACGGCAAGATTTTGGTCAACGGGATGCCACTTCCCGAGGAGCGGTACGGACCGGACGCCGTGTCGCGCGGCGACGGCGCCACACAGCTTCTCACATTGAAGAACCTGACCTGGAATGCCGTCAGATACCGGGTGAAGTTGGATGCCTCCATCGGGCTGAAGGACGCGGGGGCGGTGGAATTGCGCCAACTGCATCCCACGGAGATGGTGGTTGGGCACTACGCGCCGGGGGCGGAGGTGGAAGTGGAGGTGCTGCCGTTTCGCTCCGCCCTGCTGCTGGCTTCCACCCACCCCGTGGCCGAGATCGGTGTGGAGGGAAGCGGCTACCAGGTGGTCCGCGACACACCAGGCAAGCCGGTAATTGTGAAGCTGCTCGGCATGCCGGGGACCAGCGCGCAGGTGAAGCTGCCCCCCGGTGCGCGCCAGTTCACGTCGGCATCGCTCGAAGGCAAGGCGGTAAACGGTCTGGCTGCCGGTACGGCGGTAAGGGTGTCGTTCCCCGGCAAGCGTCTCTCCCAGCCGTGGCACCGCAAGTTAGGCGACCTGGACACTGTGCCGGTGCCGGCCGACGCGGAAGCTCTGTACGAAGCGACGGCATTCGCGGCGGACAGCAATGCGCTAGAACTACGCTCGCTGCAGCGCTCCGGACCCACTCGGATTCCGGCGGTGCGCGATGCGCGGCAAGCGTTTCTCGATCAGCCGCTGATCGCCGAGCGCGGCATCTGGGACAAGTTTTTGTTTGACGGCGATGCCAATACCGCGTTCAATGCGCGGCGGACCGGCGGTGCGTTGCGGGTGGATCTGGGTAAGATCACACGGCTCGATAGGGTGGTGATCCGGCTGGCTCGTCCGGACCCCAAAGCCATCGCCGACGCCAAGATGTTAGGCAACCAGGCGCCGTCCGTCGCGGCAGATGCCGTGGCGGTCGATTGGACCGGAATGAGAGCGGAAGTCTCCGCCGATCTGCGCACGTGGACCGCGGTCGCGCTGCGGAACGACAACGGCACGATCGCCGCGTCGCTGCCCTCGGGCGCTGCGATTCGATACTTCCGGATGACGGGAGCGCCCGCGCAACTGGCCGAGTTCGAAGGGTACCTGGGCTCCTCGAAGGTGGACCGTTCCGCCTGGTGCGCGTCCAACCTTCTGCCCGCGTATCGGCCGGCGGTAAGGGCGTGGCAATATAAGATCCGCCTGGACGAGATTGCCAAGGGAAGTTACTTTGCGATTGCGTTGCCCGGGCAATACGGCAAAGAAGGCGCCTATGCGGCGCTGCGCGTCGACGGGAAACTGGTGGGCGCACCCGATCGGGCTGTGTCGTACCCAGCCAATCCTTGGGAATATGTCAATGTCGACGCGGACAGCAACTATACCTACTACGTGCCGGCGACGCCGGACATGGTGGGCAAGGAGATAGAAGTGGTAGTGCTGACGTTCCAGGAATCGGATGTGAAGCCCGAAGTCTGGCTCACGGCGTCCGCGATTCCGTACGAGAGTCGGCAACTGATCCTCATCCCGAGATAGACCGGGCGGGCCCTCGCTGGGCCTCGCCGGATGGCTTCGGCGTTGCGGCCGGAACGAACTCGCGGCGGCGGAGAGTGGCGCGGAGGCAAGTAATCGGAACCGTGGTTAGGCTGAGATAACCCTGAACCCAAAAAGAGGACTGCCTCGCCGTCACGAGAAAATTGCATGTGACCTTATTCAGCTAATCTCCGAACTCGTGAAGTCGCCCCTGCAATTTTGGCGGTCGGGGAAACTGAGTTGAGCCGCAACGCTGTTGTGTGGCAGCCAATCCTGGCTGCAGGCGGGCTTTCCAGCCCGCCCGGCGGCCTGAAAGGCCGCCTGCAGGCAAGATTGCCTGCCACACGAAGCACGCATATCGCCGCTGTTGGGCTCGCCTCAATTTCCACGACCTCAGGAGTTCGGAATCTATAGTCATCGTACGGCCAACGCGTGGTGCGCAAGTGGCACGCTGTTTGTGGGTTTACTGCTTCACGGCACCTGGGGCTGGTGCCAATAATGTGAACATCTGTACCAGATAATTTGCGCCGCATTATCGCTTCTCACTCCTCCCGCAGCGCCACCATGGGATCCACCGACGCGGCGCGGAGCGCGGGAATCAAGCTCGCCACCAGCGACACCACCACGATTCCAGCTACCGCTCCAACGAACGTGCCGGGATCGCGCGGTTGGACGCCGAACAGCATGGATTGCAGCCCTTTGACGGCAAACAGCGCCAGCGGCAGACCGATGGCGATCCCGGCGACCGTCATCCCGAGGCTGCCGCGCAGCACCATCCACAGCACCTGACCGCGCTGTGCGCCCAGGGCCATCCGCAGACCGACTTCCGACGTTCTGCGGCTCACCGAGTAAGCCAGGGTTCCATACAGGCCGATGGCTACCAGCATGGCGGCCAACAGCCCGAAGAACAGCGACAGCCGGAAGAAAATCCGCTCGTCGGAGTAGTTCCCTTCGAACTCGGCCTGCTGGGTGAGCGGCTGAAGCAGAGCAAGCCCGGGAGCGTAGTCGTTGACAGCGCGCCGGACAGCGGGCATCCACGCCGCGGGGTCGCCGGCGGTGCGCACTTCGAAATGCAATGTGGCGTTGCCTTTGATTTGAGTGTACGCGAAGTATGCGGTGGGGCGGGGCTCTTCGCGCACGCCAGTGTATTTGCTGTCGGCCGCGACACCCACGACGGTGTACTGTCCGTCGGCACGGTCGCTTAGGCCTACCTGATGGCCGAGCGGCGTGCGGCCACTCAAATATTTGTTAGCGAAGGTCTGGTTGACAATCACGGACTGCGGTGAGCTCTCCGAATCGGCGTCGTTGAACTCGCGCCCCAGCAGCACGGGGATGCCGAGAGTGTGGAAGTAGTCCGGCCCGACGATGTTCCAGCGCATGGGGGCGAAGGCGTTGGCGCCGAGCGGCGCCTGTCCATCGACGCGGGCACCGGTATTGTTGCTCCAACCGGATCCTATGCGATTGCTCATCAGGGTGACCGACTCCACGCCCGGCATGGCGCGCAGTTTGGTAAGCAGTCCGAGAAAGAAGCGATTGCCTTCGCTATCGGAGTGGACGCGCTGCAGCGGGTTGATGCCGAACACCAGCAGACCGCGCGTATTCATTCCGAGGCTGATGGTCTCCAGATTTCTCAATGTGCGCACCAGCAGCCCGGCGGCCACCAACAGCACCAGGCACAAGGACATTTGCAGCGCCACCACCATCTGGCTGCCGCGGATTCGGCTGCGGTCGCGATGCGCCGTGGCGGCCGAGGTCTTGAGCGCGAGCCCGATGGGGATGCGCAGAACGCTGCGCAGGGGAGCGAGTCCGAAGATAAGAGCCGCGGTGAGCGATACCGCCAGGGTGAACAGCACCACGCTGGCGTCGGGGGCCAGACTGACGGTCATCTGCGACCAGGCCGCCAGCGCGCGCGTCGCCCAGTTGGCGAACAGCCAGCCGAGTCCCGCGCCGGCGATCACCAGGACCAGACTTTCGGTCAGGAGTTGTTGGAACAGATCGAGGCGGCTGCCGCCCAGCGCCATGCGCAGACTGAATTCGCGCTGCCGGGCCGTGTTGCGCGCCACCAGCAGCAGCGACACGTTGGCGCAGGCGATGGCAAGCACCAGCAGCACCATGCCCATTAGAACCTTCAGCGGCTCGGCGTAACTGTCGCGCGCGCCGGCGATGCCTTTAGCCGAGCTGAAGAAGAGCTTGGGCAACTCCTCCTTCGCTTTCGGTTGTCCCAACGCGGAGTAAGCGGCATTCTGGAAGGCGGGCATGGCTCGCGCCAGGGCCTGCTGTTCGGTCACCCCGTGAGCGAGCCGGCCCATCATCATGAGGAACCACCAATTAGGCGTGTTGTACAAGCCGTTGGAACCGCGCGCGCGGCCCCAGGGACGCAGTTCCGGGCGATCCTGGAGCGGAATCCAGACGTCGGTGGCATCCTGGTCGAGCCCGATGAATTCCGGCGACGCTACGCCGATGACGGTGAACGGCACATCCTTGATGTAAAGCGACTGGCCGATCACCGACGTGTCGCGCCCGAACTGGCGCGTCCACCAGGCGTAGCTGAGGACGGCGACGGGAGAGTGCGCCGCTTCGTCCTCGATGCGGAACGTGCGGCCGCGCGATGGCAGCACTCCCAGGGTGGTGAAGAAATTCCCGCTGACCATCTGCGCAGCGGCTTCCTGCGGCTCTTTGCCGTAGCGCACCGCGGTCTTGCCGATGGCCAACGGCACATACGCCACAACGTCCGCGAAGGCGTCCTTCTGTTTGCGGAGTTGCTCGAAGATGGGCACGGTGAGGGAGCTATCGCCATGGCCGGTTTGCGAGGAGCCTGAGGGATTGCTGGTGGTGTGCAGGTAGACCAGGCGTGAAGGGTCGTGCGCCGGCAGGTAGCGGAGAAGCAGGGCGTTCATCACGCTGAAGATCGCTGAATTGGCGCCGATTCCGAGCGCCAGAGTCAGGATGGCGACCGCTGTGAATGCCGGAGTGCGGCCGAGCTGGCGAAGGGCGTAGCGGAGATCTTTGATCATGATCGCTCCTGAAATACAGTCATCCGTTTGGCCGCGCAAACCGCTCCCTGTGGTCGCGGCTCGGAAACGTAGTCTGCCGATACTGAGCCGCGACCACAGGGAGCGGTTTCCCTGGTCCTACTTCTTCTTCCGAATATAGACGGCGCCGTTCAGCGTTCGGATAGTCAGGTCGGTGCCGCCGCCGTTGATGCTGCCGCGAATCGTTTCGTCGATGCGGATACGGTACGAGTCGCCGTTTCGCTCTCTGAGGGCGCGCGAGCCGCCGAGAGTCACGTCGAAGTCGCTGTAGACCGCGCCATGGCTCGTTTTGACGGTCAGGTCGGCTTTCAGATCGGGCGGGAAAGTCAGGTCCACTGCGCCGTTGAGGGTGCTGAACGCCAGCGGCTTGCTGCCATCCACGCGATCCATGGTGACTTTGATGGGACCGTTCTGCGAATCGGCCGTCACCGTGCCGGAAACATCGGTCAGCGTCAGGTGGCCGTTCGAGGTATGGACTTCCACCTCGCCGTGCACGCCGTCCACATCGATGGCTCCGGAAAGCGTGTGCAACTTGAGCGACGTGTTCACCGGTACGGTGAGGTACACGGCGCCGTTGCCGTTATTGTTGCGGACGGTGATGACGTTGTCGTCCACCACGGCTTCCAGGCCGCGCGTCGAGACGCCGATGCGCCGCATGCCGTCGTGGCGATCTTCGGACGACCGGGAGTGCTCGGAGCCTTCCACGATCACGTCGCTGCCGCTGTGCGTCTTCACCGTAATGGCGCCGTTCAGCAAGTGGCAGTTGACCACTATCCCTTGCGAGCCGCTACGGGTGGGCACCACGATGCGGTCCCCGGATTCCTGCGCGAATCCCACCGCGCAGACTACTAGTGTGAGGCCTATCGAGGCCAGAATCGGTTTCATGGTTTTATGTCCTATGCCTTCGAATGCAGATGGATGGAGCCATTCATGGTGTGCAGCGTGATCTGCGGTCCGCCGCGGCCGGCGCGCACCTTCATATTGCCGCCGGTCCGATAAATGTGACGATTGCCTGAAATCTCGCCCTTCACTGTAGTCGGAAGGGAGGCCACGTCGAAATCGGCGTACACGCCCCCGTGCATGGTCTCGATATTGAAGTCGGCGTCGGGTTCGGAATGGAAGTAGACGTCGACCGAGCCGTTCATGGTGTGGAACGACGATTCCCGCGAAGGATTGCGGCTGAAGGCCACGTGCACGCCACCGTTCATGGTCTCCACCGGCCCGGCTCCGCCAATCTCGTCCATCTCCACCTTGCCGTTCATGGTTTTGACGCGGTAATCTCCACTGACATTTCGCACTTCCACCGAACCGTTCATGGTGTGCAGATCGAGCGCGGCGCCGGAGGGAACCTGTATATCGCACTCGAAGGTCACGTTGTAGTGGCGGTGATGCCAACCCTCATCGTGACGGCCCGGACCGTCCTCATACAGCCTCACGGTGTTGCCCTCCTGCGTGAACTCGAGCTTGACCTCGCGCTTAGCGTCGGCCAGGTCCGATTTCATCTCGGCGCGGATGCGCTTCTCCACCGTGATCTGGATCTCCGAGCCGCTGCCGCCGGTTACGCGTATGGGGCCGTTGATCTGGTCGGAGATCAGCCGGGCGACATTTTCGAGGGCGGATACTTTGAAGGTCTTGTGGATGGTTTCCCGCTCTTCCTCGTGCCAATCCCAGTCGTTGGCGCGGACGAGGAATGCCGGCAGCATCAATAAAGAAAGAAAAATCGCGCGTTTCATTTGGATACCTCGAGTTTCTTCACTGCCGCGGCCGCCCTCTGGCGCACCACGTCATCGGTCTTCGCGTCTGCCGCGAGCTGGCGGAGCGCGGGAAGGGCCGCTTTGCCGTTCACCTGGGTCAACACATCGATCAGCGAAACCTGCACCAGCGGGGAATCCTGCAAGGGTAGAGAATCCACCAGTGCCCGCTGCATATCCGGATTGCCGGCCAGATTCTCCAGGGCATCCACGGCGCGCAGGCGGACATTCACGTTGCCATCGTGATTCAAAGCGGAGAGCAGTGCCTGCTCGATCTGTCCGCTGGGCCGCTGCACCTGGCTGGCATAACTCACGCCACGAATGCGCGAACTGGAAGACTGATCCTGCAACATGGAGAGCGCTACCGTCTGGCGCAGGTTTTCCACTTGCGCCTGGAGTTGGGCGATCTCCGGATTGGCCACGCGGGGCCGCGCCAGATACTGCCCGCCAAATCCACCGGCCACCAGGAGCACCAGCGCCAGGGCGGTCTGCCAGACGGCCTTCGCCGGCCACCATCCAGCCATCCACCACTGACTCTTGGCGGGTACAACGGTGCGTTCCCGCGCCTGCTCCATGCCGGCCCGGTAAGCGTCCAGCACTTCCATAAAGCGGGGGCGCATGGCTGGATCCGGTTCCGGCACCGGCAACGATTCCAGGCCGCGCCACACGGCGCCCATCTGCGCCATGTCGGCGCGGCAGGCGGAACAGAGTTCCAGGTGGGCGATCAGCCTCTCGCGCGCACCGCTTTCCAGCCGTCCTGCCAAACACTCCGGGATTTGCTCTCGAAACTTTTCACAACTCATGATGCTCGTTCTCCACTGAGGGCGAAGAACCGGTCGCTCAATTCGCGCAGCGCCCGGTATACCCGCACCTTCACCGTCCCCACTTCGCACTTCAGGACGGAGGCGATCTCCTCGTGCTTCAACTCCATGAACCGGCTCATAATCAGCACTTCGCGCTTCTCCCTGGGGAGGGCCGCCAAGGCTTTGCGCAGCAGTACCGCTTCCTGTTTCTTCTGCGCCTGACGGTCAGGCGGCATCTCCGGTCCGCGAAGCTCCACTACGTCCTCCGGCAGGGCGACTTCGCCCTTATTCTTACCGATGTGATCCAGATGGACATTACGCCCGACCTGGAACAGCCACGCCCGGAACGACATCTCCGGCTGGTAGGTATGGCGGTACTTCAAAATGCGGTAAAACACCTCTTGCACCAAGTCTTCAGCGGTACTTCGGCTGGCCGTAAGGTGAAGAAAGAAATGGAACAGCGCGCGGTTGTGGCGGTCGAAAAGCTGTTCCAGCTGTCCGACGTCGCCCGCCCGGACTTCCCACATGATTTGTTCGTCTTCCACGTCGTTAGTCTACGTAATTCAATACTGCGGGGAGGCAAAAAGGTTACGAAAAGTCCTGGTTCCCCCATAGTTTGAGCGGGTTTCGGCCGATATGGCATATGGATGAATGTTGGGAAGAAGATCTCGCTGGCCAGCGCGTTTCTGGTGCTGTTGACGGCGGCGGTGGCGGCAATCGCGCTCTACCGGGTGGGAGACATTCAGGCGAAGTTGCTGGCGATCACCGATCAGTCGCTGCCGGGAGTGTATAGCGTCGGCAAAATGGCGCAGCTCCACCGGGTTATAACCGGCAACATCCTTCTCCACATGGGGGTACCGGCCCAACGGCAGGCGATGGAGCTGAAAATCCGCACCTGCCAGAAGCAATTCAGCGAATTGCAGGATGCGTTTGGAAAGTCCATCGCCACTCGCGAGCAAAGACAGTTATTCGACGCGGTACCGCCGGTGTACGCCCGGCTGTGCGCCACCTGGGAGAAGATTCGCCCGGTAAGTAGCGCTGGCGACACGGTAGCCGCCTGGAAGATATGGCTGGACGAAGGCCGTCCGGCCATGCTCGACCTGGAGCAAAAGCTCAATGCGGAGATCGACTTTTCGCGGGCCGCCGGTGGGCAAAATGCAGCGGCGACCACGCAATCCGTTCGCAACGCGCGGGTGTGGATCATCGGGTTCCTGATTTGCGCCATGGTTTCCGGTGGGGGGCTGGCGTTTCTCATCGTGCGCGGCCTCAACTCGGAATTGCGGCAGACGGTTCACAGTTTGGGTGGCGGTGCGGGGGATTTGGCTGCTACAGCGGCGCAGGTCGCCAGATCCAGCCAGTCGTTAGCGCAAGGAGCGTCGGAACAGGCGGCCTCTTTGCAGGAGACCCGCGCCTCAACCGAAGAACTAGCCTCCATGACGCGCAAGAATGCCGAAAACTCTCGTTTGGCATGGGATGCCATGAAGGCCGTAGATCGTCAGGCAGAGGAAGGCAATCGGACTTTGGAAGACATGCTCGTCTCGATGGCGGAAATCAAGGGATCGAGCGGGAAGATCTCGACGATCATCAAAACCATCGATGAGATCGCCTTTCAGACCAATATTCTGTCGTTGAATGCCGCGGTGGAAGCGGCGCGCGCGGGCCAGGCCGG
>Ga0182030_10026345_pt1 | contig 10530 bp, 9 predicted proteins | sample 812S3MmetaG_FD_121299 | JGI IMG/M metagenome (GOLD analysis project Ga0182030, IMG submission 121299) | Permafrost microbial communities from Stordalen Mire, Sweden - 812S3M metaG (Illumina Assembly) | ecosystem: Environmental > Terrestrial > Soil > Wetlands > Permafrost | place: Sweden... | reverse complement strand
GTTGGTGGTTTCACCTCCGCCGGTGTGCGGAGTGTGGGCACATTGGTTGCTGTGACAGTTCTCCGAGTCAGCATGCATCGAAGCATGCGCAGGCGACAGGGCATCCGATCATCGCCAGCTTTGAGCCGGGTGAGCACTGGTTCTTCGATTACGAGACGCAGAAGATGATTCAAGGTGTGAAATTGCTCCCGCCGCACGCGCATCCTGAAAGTCAGCCCGCACCCGGACCAGCGGGAAGGGTGCCGGCCGACTGGGAGTCGCTCCTAAACTAGAGTGACGAAGGCCAGCAGGACGCGTCGGCGAGTCGACTTCAGCTTTTCTTCCTGGAGCTTCCTCATTCGCGGAGGAGAACGCAAATGGCTGCCTTTCTCACACGAACGCTGCGTTTGAACAGGGTCCATCGGCTGGCGCGAGGATGGCAGAGGGCGTGCAGCAGGAGGGGCGTAATGCCGCCCCCGCCAAGTGCGAACGCCACGGATGTCGACACTCAAGCGTTTCCGCTCTTGACGTCCAATCAGATCGAGCGCATCCGTCCCCTTGGCTATATCCGGAGCGTCTTCGTTATGAAGCATCTCGCTTTTTGGATTGGCGTCGCGGCTCTCATCTGCGGAGTTGTCGCGATTGCATCAGGCGCCGGGGACCAAGGAGCAATGCCGGATTTGAATGGCGCGGTGGCCTGGCTCAACTCCGCTCCATTGAGCCGCAAAGAGCTGCGCGGCAAGGTCGTGCTGGTCAACTTCTGGACGTACTCGTGCATCAACAGCCTGCGCGAACTGCCGTACATGAAAGCCTGGGCCGCAAAGTACAAAGATGCCGGGTTGGTGGTGATCGGCGTCCACGCGCCGGAGTTTGGTTTCGAGAGGGATCCGGCCAACGTGAAGAATGCCGTGTTCGACTTGAAGGTCGGCTACCCCATCCCGATCGACAGCAACCATGCGATCTGGCGGGCCTTCCGCAACGAATACTGGCCCGCAGACTACTTCGTGGACGCAAAAGGACGTATTCGATATCACCACTTTGGCGAGGGCGAGTATGTCAACTCCGAGCGCGTCATCCAGGCACTTCTTAAGGAAAATGGAGCCACTGGTCTGGATGAGAGCACGGTGCACATAACGGCTGGCGGGGCCGAGGCGCCGCCGAGCGAAGATGTGCGATCGCCCGAAACCTACGTTGGTTTCGCTCGCGCGGAGAATTTCGCGTCGCCGGAGCGGATGGCGCGAGACTTGCGAACTACCTACAGCCCGCCGGCGAGGCTCGCGTTGAATCAGTGGGGCCTGGCTGGATCGTGGGAGGCCCGAGCCGAGAGCAGCACGCTCGAATCGTCGCCTGGCAAGATTGTGTTCCGTTTCCACAGCCGCGATCTCCATATGGTCTTGGGCCCCTCCAAGAGTGGGACGCCCGTGCACTTCAAGATAAAACTAAATGGCGCAGCGCCCAGCTCTGATCATGGATCTGATTCTGGCGCCGACGGCGCAGGCGAGGTTCGGGAGCCGCGGATGTATCAGCTCGTCCGCCAGAAGGGCGCGGTGAATGACGCGACTTTTGAGATTGAATTCCTTGATCCCGGCGTCGAGGCCTTTTCGTTCACGTTTGGATAGCACGCCCCCGATGCCGCCTTGTCCGTGCCCCTTCAGCGGATGGGGTCTTCGAGCGAGTTCGGAAGTGTGGGTCTGTTTAGAAAAGGAGCCAGCGGGCATGAGAACCGAAGCCGTTAGCAAGGACGCGGTTAGACAAGCGGGCGCGGCAACCAGCGACCTGAAGCTTGAGGCGGTCGTTATCCCCGTCGCGGATGTCGACCGCGCGAAGGAGTTCTATAGGAAGCTCGGTTGGAGGCTCGATGCCGACTTCCCCTTCGATAACGGCTTTCGCGTGGTTCAGTTCACTCCGCCCGGCTCGGGGTGCTCGATCCAATTTGGCGCGAACATAACTCCTGCCGCTCCCGGCTCGGCTCAAGGCCTCTATTTGGTTGTTTCCGGCATCCAGGCTGCGCGCGAGGAGCTGGTTGCGCGTGGGGTCAACATTAGCGAAGTATTCCACGCCGGGACGCCAGGCGCTCAGTTCCAGCCCGACGGCATGAAGGGTCGCGCCGACGGGCCTGCCCCGGATCACGCCAGCTACGGTTCCTTCGCCACGTTCAGGGACCCGGACGGCAACGGGTGGTTGCTGCAGGAAGTCACCACCCGGTTGCCCGGGCGCATCGATCAGGGCGGGGCGACGTTCGCCTCAGCGAATGATCTCGCGGGCGCGCTTAGGCGCGCGGAGACTGCCCACGGCCAGCACGAAAAGCGGACGGGCCAGCGCGACTCGAACTGGCCTGACTGGTACGCCGAGTATATGGTCGCCGAGCAGGCCGGCGCGAAGCTGCCGCAGTGAAACGAATGTGACCTGGTGATTCACGCCACAGAGAACGTCAGTACGCAACAGGTTTAGAAAAGGAGAAGAGGAATGAAACGCAAAGGTATCAGGGCAATTGCATTGCTCGGAGTATTTCTCTCAGTGTTGGCGGCGCTGGTCATCGCGGCCGAGGACAAATATACAGTGCGTGTTCCAAATGGGCTCGCATTTTCCGACTTCAGAGGGTATGAGAACTGGCAGGTCGTGTCCGTGAGTCAGACTGACGCACTGCTGAAGGTGATGGTCGCCAATCCTACGATGATCGACGCCTACCGGGCCGGCGTTCCCGGCAACGGGAAACCTTTCCCCGACGGCTCCAAGATCGCGAAAATCGAGTGGAAGCCAAAAAAGAACACGGAAGCGCCGTTTGAGGTGAGGGTGCCAGACACGTTGCAGGACGTTTTCTTTATTGAGAAAGACTACAAGAGATTCCCGAACACGAAGGGATGGGCATACGCTGCGTTTGATTATGACCCCGCGTCGGATAAGTTCAGGCCCAATCCCACCGGCACCGTCAGTTGCGGCTTCACTTGCCATACGGCAGTTTCGGCGAAGGATTACATCTTCACGGCGTACGGCAAGAGATGAATGGAGCGAGCGGCGCCTAACGGATGAACTCGTGACCGCGCCGCTCACGTTTTCTCCTCCAAGCTTAGCTTGGGGAAAGGATCGCTTGATGGAATTCCCGACTTTTTATCGCACCATCCGGATAGACGGGCTCTCGATTTTCTATCGGGAGGCCGGGCCTAAAGATGCTCCTGTCATTCTGCTGCTGCACGGCTTGCCCTCCTCATCGCGGATGTTCGAGCCGCTTTTCGCGCGCCTTTCGAATTTTTACCATTTGGTCGCACCCGATTATCCGGGCTTTGGACATAGCGACTGGCCAAGCCCCAAGACCTTCGCGTACACGTTCGACCACCTCGCCGAAATCATGAACCATTTTGCCGAAGCGCTCGGGCTTGCGAGCTACACGCTATACATGCAGGATTACGGCGGCCCCGTGGGTTTTCGAATGGCGTTGGCGCATCCGGAACGGATTGAATCCCTCATCGTCCAAGATGCCGTGGCGCACAACGGAGGTCTGGGGGCGAATTGGAAGACGCGGCGGGCGTTTTGGGCTGACCGCGCGACCAACGAAAGCGGGCTTCGTGAAAATCTCCTGTCGCTCGCAACCACGCGCGCGCGCCATATCGGCGGCGATCCAACCGTGGAACGCTACGACCCGGATCTCTGGACCGACGAATTTGCGTTTCTCAGCCAACCGGGACAGGCGGAAATTCAAAGCGATCTGTTCTACGATTACCGGACCAACGTCGAAGCCTATCCGCAATGGCAAGTCTGGATGCGCGAGAAGCAGCCTCGCCTATTGGTGCTGTGGGGCAAGTACGAATCCTCGTTCGACCCCTCGGAGCCGGAAGCCTATCGCCGGGACGTTCCGAACGCTCAAGTTCACATTCTTGACGGCGGTCATTTTGCGCTGGACACAGCTGCCGATGAGATCGCCGCATTGGTCCGAGACTTTGCCGGTTCCTCACGTCGAGGGGCCGGACATTCTTGAATCTCGATCGAGCGCCTCGTTTTCGGTCCGAATTGCCGGTGGTGATACAAGCTGCGATCGCTTCTTGGTGGATATGAGTACGAGGGCGCTCAAAGAACTGGCGAGCGCCAGCGATGCCGCCACCCACAGCACCATGCGATACCCGGCGATGAAGGCCTCATCGATAGCTTGGCGCCCGCGCGCGTCCCCAGTCTCGACGGCGGCTAACTTCGATCGCTGAGCCCATACTTGCGCCCGAACCGCCGGCCCCACGGCGAGAACGTCCAGTTCGCGATTGAGAGCTTTCTCGAACGTCACCGTCATCAGCACTCCGAAAATCGCGACGGCCAACAGCGCAGCGATGCGCGAAACGGCGTTGTTGATCCCGGAAGCCGTACCTGCGAAGTCCCGTTCAACCGCGTTCATCACGGTCGTCGTCAGCGGGGCCACGCTGATCGCCATCCCGAACCCCAGTACTAATGCTGCGGGAAAGAAGGTGGTCCAGTAAGAACCGCCGATTCCCGGCCGCGTAAATAGCGCGAGTCCGGCGGCTGAGATCAAGGGACCAATCACCAGCGGGACCTTCGCGCCGTATCGATCGAGAAGGCCGCCAGACCATCGCGAGAGCAAGAACATGAGCAAGATGAAAGGCAACAGCGCAGCGCCCGCCTCCGTTGGCGAGTAACCTTGCACCTGTATCAAATCGAGCGGGAAAAAGAATAAAACTCCGCTCAAGGCGGCATAGAGGAACAGAGTGAGCAGGTTGGCGCCGCTGAAATTGCGAGAACGGAACAAGCGGAGCGGGACCATCGGCGACGGTGCGCGCGCTTCCCAATACAACAGTGCGACCAGGGCCATGCCGCCGATAACACCCGCAAGCGGCACGGAGTCGATAAGGGCAAAGACAATTCCGCCGAAGCCAAGCGCTGCCATCAGGCCGCCCACCCAATCGAACTGGCGGATTTGGCCCCCGGCTCTGCTTTCCGGGACTCTCCACAGGCTCAGCCAGACCACGGCCAGGCCGAGCGGAACGTTGATAAAAAACACCCACCGCCAGGAGCCGTGTTGCGTGAACCATCCACCTAACACGGGACCGATAGCGGCGGTGATTGACGTGAAGCCGGACCAGGTCCCGATGGCGCGCCCACGGTCCTGTTGGGGAAAAGTAGCACTGATTAAGGCCAAGCTCCCCGGGACAAGCATCGCCGCTCCTAATCCTTGGAGGCCTCTGGCTATGATCAGTAGCTGGATATTGGCCGCCAGACCGCACCAGATAGATGCCGCGGAGAATAGCACTACCCCGGCGACGAAGATTTTGCGGCGGCCGTAAATGTCTCCCAAAGAGCCGCCGACCAGGATCAGCGCGGCAAGAAAAAGCGCGTAGGATTCTACAACCCATTGAACCTGAGCAAGCGTCGCACTCAGAGCGGATTGCAGCGCCGGCAGCGCCACATTGACCACCGTGCCGTCGATGAAGGCCATGCTCGAGCCGAGGATCGTGGCGGCCAGAATCCAAGAGCCGTTAGTGGCGGGTTGCTCGCACGAACCGGCACGCACTGAGCCTTCGTCGCAAGGAGGTCTGGCGATGGTGCCCACATCATATTGTTAACTCGTTGGTGGCCGAATGGTGCGTTCGCCTCTCGGACCTTGGCGGATTCAATCTCCGTCAGGTCGGTATGTTGACTGTTTCGCCGTTGTTAGTTCGCTCCGGACGATCGGATGTCTCAGCGGCTCCCCCGTACAATTGCAGAGCACTGACGGCCTTACCGTGTCAATGCAAGGGTTGACACTAAACGAGGTGGCGTGCCAAACTGATCGGCGTATTTATCCCTATCTTCTTGCGAGAGCCGTTTGCCGTTGGGGCACTTATACTCGGGAAAGCGACTCGGTTGTTTCAAGGCATTTCCTCATCCTTTCCGGTTTGATCGGCTCTCGGTGCAACGGAACTGACAATGGAATGGATCCACCTGATTTCCTACTTCTTGGGCGGCGCTTTCCTTGCCAATGCGATTCCGCATTTTGTCAGCGGGATGATGGGGCGTCCTTTCCAAAGCCCTTTCGCGAAACCACCCGGCGAGGGACTCTCCAGCTCCACGGTGAACGTGATTTGGGGATCATTCAATATCGCCGCCGGTTATGCGTTGATCTTTCATGTGGGGACGTTCGATCTTCGCTCGACGAGACACGTGGCAGTCGCCGGGCTAGGCGCGTACTTGATGGCCGTGGTGGCTGCCCGCGGGTTCGGCCGATTTCACGGCGGCAATTCTCCAAAGTAAACCGGCGGTCTCCCGCCAAATCTGATACGCCCCAGTTCCAGAGATAGAGATCCAAGGAAAAGCCGATAGCTCGCGAGCTGTTTCTATCGCTGCTGGGGCGTCAAGCGCCGATCGACGAACGCCGAAAGTGGTTTAGGCATCGCCATGGGCTGCGCGTCGGCCGGGTTCGAAAACATGCGTTATTTTACGTTGGGAGGGATCTCCCGGGACGATGCTTTTCGCGATTCAGGGCATCCTAGTTGGCACACGGCTGCTGCGGGATCGCTGGGCTGGTTTGCGGCACGGGTCTTAAATCGACGATGGCAATGCGCACGCGATAGGCCCAGCGAAAAGGCGGCCCGCTGTCTTGTGAATAGCCGTACAGAGGATATTGGAATTCCGGCCGGGAGCCGGCGAGCCTCGAGCCCGAGTTTGTCGATGCGAAGATGGTACAGTGAACCGCACGGAGGCTAACTTGGCGAGTGTCTCTCCCTCCAGCGAACCGCGTCGGCCCTTCGCAGATCGTTACTACGAGGAACTGCTGGCGCGTGGTATCCAGTATTTCCTGCCTTCAAGCGAACTCACAATCGTAGGACGCTTCGAAGAAGGAAAACCGGAATTGCATTCGCACTTGCGGGATGGCGGAGCGGATCTGGAGTGGCTCGGCACGAAGTATTCTCTCGTCAATCAGGGCAAACACTTCACAGAACACGAGCACAAACTGCTAAAAAGCATCGGGAAGGTGCTCTCGACCAGATATCAGTTACTGTTCAACGCCGAAGTGGTGGCGCGCAGTTCAGAGATCTTCAGCGGGTTGCCGGAAGATCACTACGTTTCGAGCTTTCTCGATCCCTACGTTTTTGCCGGTACGGCGACGCTGACGAAAGTTACAGATCGCGTCTCCAAGGCGATCGAGGTGCTGCGAATCAGCGCGCTGAGCACATACGAAGACCGCAGAATCTCGACGGGAGCGCTGCTTTTCGGATTTCAGCCGGATGCTTGTCACACGCTGCCCTCCCAGCCCGCGGGGGCTTTGCCGTATTCGAGTGAGTTGACGTCGATTCGCAGCTTTCATCGAATCTGCGATGGATTGCGTACGGTGGCATTGGTGGATCGGACGGGTCTGATGGTTGAGTTGGTGGACGTCACGGAATGGGCGCGTCCATTCGTCGAAATGGAGCTTCCAGTGCCAAGCGCGCGGCGCTACGCGGCGCATAGCCGCGCGACGTTGTGTGGAGGGCACGTCTGCCTGGTTTTGACGCCGAACGGAGAGATTAAGATTTTTGCGGATGGCGTGCAGGTGTTCAGTTTCCTGGACGGGCGCTGGCATTTGACCGACGCCGCCGAGAAATACCGGGTCTGGGAAGAGGCGCTGGGGAACAGCCAGCTCGCGCAGCGGCTGTTTTCGGTCGCGCTCAATCTCGCGGAAGGGCGGCGTGGCGGGCTGTTCGTTATCCTCGACGACCGAAGGAAAGCAAGCGAACTGCTGAACAACCGCGATCTGCTTCACCAACCGCACGAGCCGCAGAAACCTGGATCGAAGAATCCACTTCACTACCTGTTGCGCAGCCAATGCGTGACGGAGCTTTCGCAACTCGTCCTCGAAACAATTGCCCGTATAGATGGGAGCATCGTGCTCGATCGAGACGGGGATCTACTGGCGTTCGGCGCGATTCTCCGGCACAGCCCTGTAGCGGTCACACCGGATGAAGTTGTGGAGGGAAGTCGTACTGCCGCGGCGATTGCGGCATCGCAGTTTGGAAATGTCCTGAAAGTAAGCGAGGACGGGCGGCTTTCGTTCTATAAGAGCGGGCACTGTGTCTGGGACTATTGAGATCGCAGCACACCTTGCTATCTCCGGCGACCAACGACACGTGCCCCTCGTGAGATTTCTATCGGGCCGAGATCCCCAGCCCTCGGTTAGGAATGCTCCGGTTGCCTTGAGCGCGACGGCCGTACCATTTCCAAGTCTCTGACCTTCTGGCGCGCGCAAGACTATAACAGCAATGCATCAATGCGATGCGCATGTACCATCGCTTCGCTGGGGGACCAGGCAAAGACTGTGAATCGGCCATCCTGCGACGCAACCAGCGCGATGGCGTCGGGCTGGTCGTGAACAAACTGCGCCGCCGACAGGTGGCGTGTACCGCCAAACTGGGCCGGCTCTGCGATTACGGGATGTCCGCCTTCGACCGGCTCCGTGAGAATCACATGAGCCACCAGGGGAGAATTTTTGCGCCGAACGATCTTGGCGCCGAACGCCAGCAAATCGTAATCCGCGTTGATCAGCGTCGCGCCGTCCACTGCGGTAAGACCTGCAATTCCGTCAATCGCGCGGCCCAATGCATCTTCCCACCCACGGCTGGGCTTGCTCCCATCGTCTTTTCGCATCAGATCGGCAAGGCCGGAGAACGCGGGCGCGACCGAATAGGTGATGGGTTGAAGAATAGACTCGGTCCACGTCTCCGATCCCGCCGGCACCACGAGCAGCGTTCCTCCGCGGCCATGCGTACGGATGGACACAGCAAGTTGCAACAGTACGTTCACCGCCGAACCTGTGGCGAACTGTGATTCCAAGCGAAGGAGTGAAGCCAGCAGTGTTGGATAGGAAGGGGTGACCGTCGCCTGCGGATCGATGATCTTGATCTCATCCCCCTGCAGCACGGCGATGTTGATAAACTTTCCTGACTCCTCCGACGGGCTCTGCTTCACAACCAGCAGTCCGGGAAGAATCACCTCGACCATCAAGCAAAATGCCGGAAGGCTGCGGGCGATACCCCAAACGCGCAGTTCGTTCTGATGTGGCCAGACGCCGAGGTGAAGACCGGCCCTTTCCACGGCCGCAGCGAGTTTCGTAAGATCTCTCGGCTCTAATGAAAACGACGTGGCGAACGTAACGGCATCGTCCACTTGCTCTGGCGCAACGAACGCGAGGGAAATGCGCGGGATGTGACCTTCCTCGCGACGCAGACTGGTCCAGAAGGCTGCATCGATCAGGGCGGCGAGAGTCGCGGAATCCGGGAGCGTGGAGCCATATTCAGCCAAGGATTGCGCCGCGACGGAATGAAGCGTCAAATGGCGATGAATGCGGGCCGCCGCCAGTTGGGCCGCAGCGTAGGTCGGCTGGATCACCGGGCGGTACCGCCGTCAAGAAAAGCCGCAAATGTATGGCCAGCCAGGGACGCCGTGTTGGAGCAACTCATGTACTTCTAGTTTGCCGCTCTGGGCCTGCCCCGCACAATTGATCTTTGCCTGCGGGAAACTTGGAAAGCGAAGTCGTAGGGCCGGGATTGGAAGGGCTTGAGCGGGTTAGCGATATCGCCCACGCCTGACTCAATCCCACTGAAGGCCGCAAGCAATCAGGTCCGATCATGTTGGGGAACAGGCTCTTCAGCAGATAGCGTGTCAGGCGACTCCACGGCCTCAGTGACCACGCGTGGTCACCTGACTCTATATGGTCAAACGCAGGAATTGAGACGATAAGCCCGGCCCGCCTATTCGGCCGAGCCTACAGGCCAGCACGAAAGTGTGGTTGCATCCATGCGGCGGGAATCTGCGCGCATTCCGATCTCCAGTTCCGAGCGACCACAGTGCTGCGATTTCGCGCTGCTTTTCAATTGGTCTACGCCGTGCTTGTAGAAGCAACGTCTAAACACCTTCAATAAGGAGCCGAAACATGGAAGAGAAAAAGAAGTGCGCCCACCCGAGTTGCGCGTGTACCGCCAAGCAGGATAGTGATTACTGCAGCACCTATTGCGAAGGCGAAGCGAAAACATCCGACATTATCTGTAGTTGCGGCCACCCCGGCTGCAGTAAACGATAGACGAACCGGCGGCGGCTCTCGAGATCGCAATAGCCGTCGAACTGAGTGGGATCATTTGCACCGCCGTATGTTCGCGGTGCCTAACTCGCTCGACTGTGGCGACTCTGATTGAGCAAACGGAAGCGTCAATCATGGCGATTCAGCGAGCGCCCAAGGACCCTACCAAATCGTTCGATAAGCGATTCCGGTCCGAAGTGTCGTTGTACGAGGGTTTTGGAAGACAAGGAGGACGTGTGGGTATCGCAAGGCGAGTAACGAATATTGTGGCGGTGACGGCGGGCTTGGCAATTGTGCTTTCAGCAACCGTTGAGATTTGCGCCGCCCAATCCGTGATTGAGTATAACGTCCCGACCGTCGGCAGCTTTCCCTATGGGATGGCGGCGGGGCCAGATGGGAACATCTGGTTTACCGAAGACAACGGAAATAAGATTGGCAAGATTACTCTCGGCGGTACAATCACCGAATTCCTGATCCCGACAAGCGGCAGTTTGCGCCTACGGATCACAGCGGGGCCGGACGGG
>Ga0182030_10026344_pt1 | contig 10530 bp, 8 predicted proteins | sample 812S3MmetaG_FD_121299 | JGI IMG/M metagenome (GOLD analysis project Ga0182030, IMG submission 121299) | Permafrost microbial communities from Stordalen Mire, Sweden - 812S3M metaG (Illumina Assembly) | ecosystem: Environmental > Terrestrial > Soil > Wetlands > Permafrost | place: Sweden... | reverse complement strand
GTAAAATTATCAGTATTGTCAGTTTAACCGTCTTGACTAGACTAGGGGTTAAAGATTTGTTCATAAGTGTTACAATTCATTATAGCCTATGAAAAGTAATTCATCTTTGCTTTACAACTGTTTCCTAATTATTGGAGATTTCTTCTCAATCCTTCTAGCATTTGTTGTAGCTTATGTCCTTCGAGTATCCCTAGATCATCATCGGGTGGCTCATTCAATAAGTGCATCTACGTTTATTCAAGCATTTCTCATTATTGTTCCAATTTGGATCCTGATCTTTGGTCTAATCGGTCTATACAGAAGCGACATCATCGAAAAACGGTTTACTGAAGTAGGAAAACTATTTATTGGTAGCTTCATTGGCATCCTACTAATCATTGGCTATAGCTACAGTTTAAATAAAGTTATATTTCCTGCTCACTTGGTAGCCTTTTACGGTTTTGTTTTTTCTTTTGCTATATTAGTCGGATTTAGAACAATTGCCAGAAATTTAAAATACTATTTATACAAAGTTGGTTACGGTGTTACGAGTGTACTAATCGTCGGCGATACAGACCTAACTCACTACCTAGTCGAATCATTATTTAATTCAGCCACGTCGGGATACAAGATAATTGGTATAGTTGGACCAAAAAATCATCTAGATCCAAAATATCAACCAATTCCAGTATATGAGACCTTCGAATCAGCATGTGAAAATTTGGGTACAGACAAAATTCGAAGTATTATTCAGACCGAACTCTACAGTAGCCCACCAAAAAATAATATGATTCTCTCTTATGCTCAAACTAATCACTCGGCGTATAGGTTTATTCCTGGTAACACTGAGCTGTTTGTTGGTAATATTCAAGTAGAACTATTTAGATCTTCAATTCCAGTGATTTCAGTCCACCAGACTCCTTTAGTTGGTTGGGGGAGAATTGCTAAAAGATTATTTGATATATTACTTTCACTGCTAGTCCTAATTATCTTGTCCCCGTTCATGTTAATACTAATTATCTTAATGTTAATTTTTGATCCAGGTCCAATAATATTCAGACAAGAACGGATAACCAGATTTAATACCACTTTCAATGCTTATAAATTTAGGACATTAAAACAAAAATACAGTGGCCGTGATCCAATTGAAGTATTTCGAGAAATGCATAGGGATGATCTGGTTGAGGCATTCCAAAATTCAAAAAAACTAACTGATGATCCAAGACTCAGTAAATTTGGAAAATTTATTAGGCGATATAGTTTTGACGAAGTCCCCCAGTTAATTAACGTCATCATGGGCGAGATCTCCTTAGTTGGGCCACGAGCAGTTGTTCCAGAAGAGCTTAGGTATTATAAAGACAAAAGTTCGCTACTATTGAGTGTAAAAACTGGTATTACCGGTTTAGCGCAAGTAAGTGGAAGAAGTGATATTGATTACTATGAACGAGCTAAAATAGATCTTTACTACGTACAAAATTGGAGCTTCTGGTTAGATCTGACGATACTATTTAAGACTATACGGGTAGTACTAATTCGTAGTGGTGCACGATAGTATGAGAAAAAATTTAAAGGTTGCTATAGTCTGCGACTGGTTAACAAGTATTGGTGGAGCTGAACGAGTTGTGCTCGAATTACATAATATGTTTCCAAGCGCCCCTATATACACTTCACAATATGATCCAAAGGCCATAGATTGGTTTAGTGACGCTGATATTCGGACTCTATGGCTTCAACATCTACCTAAAAGTTTAAAGAAGTTTCTACCAGTACTTCGAGCTATTGCCTTTAGGCGTCTCGATTTAAGCTCATATGATTTAGTTATTTCATCAAGTGGAGCTGAGGCGAAAGCAGTAAAAACCGGAAAAAATACAATTCATATTTGTTATTGTCACGCACCAACTCATTATTACTGGATGAGATATAACGATTATTTAGCCTATCCTGGTTTTGGAAAACTTAATTGGTTGGCCCGTATAAGTCTAAAAACACTTGTTGGACCACTGAGAAAACTAGATTATCAAGCCGCCCAAAAGCCAAATTACTTAATTGCTAACTCTAATTTTACAAAAGATCAGATAAAAAAATATTATAATCGCGATACAACTGTTATTCATCCACCTGTTGATGTTGAGAGATTTAAAAATTTGAATGATCAGGGGAAAAGAGATGGTTTCGTAGTTCTCGGTCGACAAACCCCTTATAAGAAAATCGACTTAGCGGTTGAGGTGGCTACTAAGCTTAATTTGCCAATAACTATTATTGGTAATGGACCAGATCATCAAAAGCTTATCAGTATTGCCGGACCAACAGTTAAATTTATGACTAATGCTACTGATCAACAATACCCTGAATATATGGCCTTAGCTGAGGCTTTTATTTTTCCAGGCCTAGATGATTTTGGTATTGTTGCAGTAGAAGCGCTAGCTGCAGGTACTCCAGTAATAGCTTATAGAGGTGGTGGAGCCACTGACTACATAACTGAAGGCATTAATGGCATGTTCTTTGATCATCAAACCGTCGATTCACTCCGTGATGCTATAAATTCTTTTGATCATAATAAGTACAACTCAGAAAAAATTAAACAATCTGCTATAAAATTTAGTGTTTCTGAATTCAAAAAAAATATAACAAATTTCTTAAATTTTATTTACAAATTAGATTAAAGTCTAGCCTAGACTCCCAGCAGTAATTACAATAATCATACTCAATACCTTATCAATTAGTTAACTTATATAATCTTTACGCGACCGTCTTATAACAATCTTTGTTAAATCTACAAGTGATATCGCAAAATTAGTAATTACATTAAGTTCAAAAGTTCCTTCTGGTACATGTTTCCAGTCGTTCACACGAACTGTTTTAATTTTTAGTTTATTAGCCCTGGCTATTGCTAGGATTTCCATGTCAAAACCCCAGCCTAATATAGTTAACTTTGTGAAACACAACTTGGCTGCATCCTTTGAAAATAATTTAAAGCCACATTGTGAATCCTCAACCCACATGCCACTTGCGATTCTAAATAGTATGTTGCCACCATTTGAGAGCATTCTACGAATATAGTTAGGATGATGTTTATGTAAATTGCGTGTAGCAATTACTATGTCTGCTCCTTTTTGATATTGTTCATAAAATTTTGATAAATGAGACAAGGGAGTTGCTAAATCCGCATCCATAAACATAACTGTATCCCCTTTAGCTCTTAGCATACCGTACTGTACATCACGCCCTTTTCCAAGTTTTACACCAGGTTTCAACAAACTGAGATTTTTGAATCTTTTCATTCTCGACGCAACAACTTCATGTGTTTTATCAATTGAATCAGCGGCTACTACAATTACTTCAACATTCTTATCTTTTATAAATTTTTCAGATTTTAAATATACGGCCAATTTATCTAGGGTTTTACCTATTCTTTTTTCTTCTCTATATGCAGGAATAACAATCGTAAGATTTATATTGCGAGGAAGATGTTTTTTAGAATTCATTCCTTACCTCAAACATAACCCATTATTGTTATTGCTAATATATCTCTTATACACTGCAATAATTATACTAAATAAAATATATGCTACGTTTGTACAGTAAGAGATACACATAATTACAAGTCTTTTTCGAAGGTTGCAATTATTGATGTACCTGCTGGAAAAATAACCATCTTATGTAGTTTAGCCTCGAAGTATAGAAATTTAGTAAAGACTGAGTTCAACCAATTTGGTATATTAACATACGAACTTTCTGAATCCAATTTACGATTTGAAATATTACCCAAAATTCGAAAACCTACTATTAAAGGTAGGGAGAAAACTATTGCATATGATATTCTCTTCGGTTTTAAGCCGGCTTTTTTAGCCGCCGCATTCAACCGTTTAATAGTATATCGACGTTTATGATGAAGCGATACATCATGATTGCTCCATAACCATTGATAAGCAGGTACGGTTATAATAATTGCCCCGTCATCTGCAATGACTCTTCTCCATTCTTTTAAAGCATCAACTTGTTTATCTATATGCTCAAGTACATCAAAAGCTCCAACCATATCATAAGTTTTATCCCGAAACGGGAGTTTTATGTCAACCACTTTGGTTATTTTTGTATACCCTCGAACCTTCATAAATTTAATCGCTTGATCGGATATATCGACATTGTCAGTGACGCCAAAGCTCTCAAGCAAGTCAATAGTCCCTCCAGTACCGCTACCAATATTTAAAATCTTAAAGTTTTTTCTCTTCTTTTTTGCAGATTCTATATACGTTTGTATGATACGCAAACGACCTATATGCCACCAATATGTTTTTTCACGTTCTGCCATAGTGGCATACTCAGTTGTATTCAAAAGGTATTCTCCAATTATATTAAATTGTCAGTATCTAGTCATTGGATTCATTAATTCTGTTATAGAAACTTAACCTAGGTAAAAGTATAATAACAATAAGTTGATATCAAAACCATGAAATTAATTAAGAAACTTAGTCTTATTTTTTGTATTAGTTTACCTGTTATGGCATTTACATTTAAATTTTCGATACTAGATAGACAGAGAACTTTCGGAGGTGATTGGGGTTACTTTTCACAACTCTATGAAGCTGCTCGTCTATCGATAGTAAAATATCACGAGTTCCCATGGTGGAATTCATGGTCAATAGGTGGCGTGCCACTGTATGCAAACCCACAGTTTGGACTTTTCTCAATTCCAATGTTATTGGTTCTTATATTTGGCACTATAACTGGTTTGCATATCTCAGTAATGGTCTACTTCTTGTTGGGGTTTTGGGGGATGTATCTTCTTCTCAATCGCCTACATGCAAGCAGCAAATATATATCAATACTGCTCTCCTATATTTGGATTTTTAGTGGATTTCCAGTCTCACACATGGCAGTTGGCCATCTAACATTTTCTGCTTACTTACTATGTCCCTGGTTTTTTCTAACTTTAATCAATATACATAAGAAGAAGGGTTGGATTTGGTTTAGCTTAGTTGCTTCTTACCTAATAGTACAATCACCTCACTATATTGCGATTGAGGTTTTAGCTATAGGTGCAATGGTCGTTTTGGTACAGCTAGTACATCTATATTATTCAAAAAAATATTCGATGATAAATCTCCTGAGACCATACTTAAAATGTTTGCTTATTATTTTGCCCCTGGTATTTATAAAATTATTCTTCGTCTTCCAGTACCTTCACGAATACCCAAGATTAACGTCCCTAGATGCAGTCGTATCATCAAATTTATTAGTAAGCTCACTCACATTAAGAAATTTTCAATCCCTGCAAATGACTTTGAAAGCTCAATATCATTGGTGGGAATATGCAGATTATATTGGAATCATTAGTTTTGCATTGTTCTGTTATTTATTCATCTCTAATTTGGTTAAAAACTTTCGGCTGGACGTTATTAGGTGGGCAATAATCATATCAATAGGTGTAGCCTTCTTATTATCTATGGGGCCATTCTCTGAAATTAGTCCATACACACTTATCCATCACTTACCAATATTTAATGAGATGCGAATTCCTTCAAGATGGATAGGATGGGTAAGTTTCGGAATTATTTTATACTTAGCCCGATTACCAAAAAAACCAATAATATACATACTCTTAGTACTGTCTTTAGTAGATGTTTGCATAGCAAATTATGGCATCTTAAATAGCTATCAAGCACCCTATACTAGTCCCAACTCATACAGCCAAACTGTTATACCGTATGAATACTACAACTATAATCAAACTAGCTTGTCTGCGGTTTATGCAACACAATCTAACGTTGACCAAGTTGATGGCTATGAACCTATTCTCGGTTTTGGTGGTGATTATAATCCCGACTATTACTCTACAGTCTCAAATAGATGTGGTATCAAACAAGGTTGCAATTTTATTGAATCAAAAAATGCTGTGGTCAAATATTGGAGCCCGTTAAAAATCATATTAAAACGAACTTCTTCTGGGCCCATTATTCTCGATATGAACCCTGGTAAGAATTGGGTTGTAAATGGTTCATATATCTTTAAGAATTATCGAGTAATAGAATTAAAGAAAAATTTTGTTATTACAAATCCTGCACAGAATATAGTCATCACATTTTCACCAACTTTTTAATATAAAGCCATAACAAAATGATATACTTTAATCAAATGTGGACAAGAATCGCCCTAGTTATAATACTTTCTGGTATAGTTTTATTTCTTCTTGGCCATGAAGCGTTGGTACTTCTATTATCCATACTATTAACTTACTTTATACTCGATAATTTATTATCGAAAAAAATATTTAAAACAATTTTTCTTAGAATAATAATTGCTCTATTTGCTTATTTCACTGTTCTACAGACAGTTATCATGACTTGTTGGCTATTCTCGCATAATTTCCCACTAAATTATTGCCTAGAAGTGACATTCTTACTGTTGATTATCAGTGTTATATGGTTAAAGACCGTGAATGATAAACAAAAAAAGCCAGTAGAATTATCACAATCAAAACTATTTGATATAACAGATTTATACTCGGTAATTGCGGCCGGTGTAATTCTTTTCTTAATAATGGTTGGGCCTATAGTAAAATCCTGGCACACATTTGATCACCACATACAGCTATCTTCGGTTGTAACTGACTATATTGATACAAGTTTGGACGATTCAAATCATTTATCACGTGTCAATGACAGGCTTCAACTCAACAGAGGAGTTCTATACGAAACCAATGTCACGCAATACGTTGTACACGGTGATTCAATAAGTACATATCCGCCAGCCTGGCATGCTTCTAATGCGCTTGCTATAAAATCATTTGATCCAAGAATAGTTGTCGGAGGCCAGAGTGCAATCGCCTACGTGATCACCAAGTTGGCTTGGACCTTTGTTATGGTATATCTCTTCTGCCAAACAGTATTCACCTTAGCTTACAAAGTAGTTAAGAAGTCTGGCTTAAAACAGACTATTATAAATGACATTTTCGTCTTAGGTATTACAATATTTCTAGCCTACTATACTTTGCTCGAGCAGTTTCAAGAAGGATTCTATACCTTCATACCACTGATAATATCCTTAATGCTATTAGTCCCACTGTTAATGCAGTTAAGTATCGATAAAGATTCTAATAGAACTAACAAATACCGTAGTCTGTTGCCACTAACATTAGTTGCCGTTAACCTAACACTGTCTTGGTTTTTGTTGATGCCAGCTATTGTTTTGGCAATTGTAATAAGTCTTGTCTACAGTAGTAAAAAACTAGATATAAAAAAATCCCTCCTATCAATATGGAACGAAGCAAGACTACATCTTCCAATATTGTTATTCGCATTTCTAGGTGTCATCGTACAAATAATAGTAATCATTGCACCGTCTTCACAGACTTTTACGGTAGGGGTAAATACACCTGGTGCAATAGTAGTGCACAGTGTCGCGTTCTTCATTTTCATAGGTATTGGCCTATTTGCCAGCCTACTATTATCTAAACAATTTATTCAATTGATGAGATACATTGCTCTGTTGCTTATTTGTATGCTAGGCTTCTCGTTCTTTATTTACCTATTTCAGATATTTACAGTCCATAGTGCGCAATATTACTACTTCAAAACATTAGATGCATTTATTATATGCGCAATACCTTTAGCTATCATTGGCTGGCTAAGTTTACTGAAATTTATATCGGATCGTTTCGATAATCTAACCGTAGTTATAATTGCAATTGGCACACTTATTGCCCTACCCATTGTAATTGGAATTCAACCGCCAAACGATGCATTGTTTACTTACATTCACGGCAGCCGTTCGATTGACCCACGCGAAGGAGCTTATATCTATGATTCGATCAGCCAAAGAAGCAAAGTACCTATTCAAAACCGTCTAGCTGATGTCATCATGTATGAACCAGGTGACATCGGACATAACATAGTTGGGACAAATATTCTTAGATCAATTCAACCAGTTAATCATTGTGATGACCTACAATTTACCGATCTACTTAATGATAATACGGCTGCTTTGTTTCAAACCATTAGTAGTTGCCAAGTAGCTCAACTAACTATTCTGACACAATCTAACTCCTACACAGCATTAGTACAAGAAGCTCAGCTATACAACCTTGGTAGTAACATACATATAGTTTCTTTGAACTAAACTAATCAATTTCTACGAAAAAGATTAAAGTAAATAATTTCCCAGACTGCTTTTATTCCGTCTCTTGCACCAATTTTTTTACCCTCACTTTTCGTTCGTCCATAGTAAGAAACGCTAGTTTCACAGATACGTAGACTCTCTTTTTCTTTTGCAATTTTAGCGACAATTTCTGGATTAAAACCAAATCGTTTAGCACGAAGTTTTGGTGCCATTGTACGTATCCAATCACCATTAAACATAATGTAACAAGTATGTATATCACTCACATAAAGCCCGTTAAGTAAGGCAGACAATCGTGTCATCATCTTATTGGCAATCGTATTAGTTAAATAGACAACTCTTCTTGGTGCGCCTCCTGAGAATCTGGATCCAAAAACAATATCTGCTCTATCTTCTCGAAATATCTTAAGCATTTGTAGATAATCACGTGGATCATATTCTCTATCGGCATCCTGAATTACCAACACGTCACCAGTCGATTGTTTGATGCCAGCAATAAGAGCAGCGCCCTTACCCTGATTCCTATTCTGTAGAATCGGTCTAATCTCAGCATGTTTCTTAGCTAATTGTTTAATGACGTCAGCTGTAGCGTCTGTTGATTTATCATCGATGATGATGATCTCTTTCTTAGTACCACCAATATCAGCGGCTATAACTTCATCTATGATTAACTGTAGTGTAGGTGCCTCGTTATAACAAGGTACAATAATTGACAATTTTTCAATCTTTCGTATATCCATTAGAATCTTTTTCTCTTAGCTATTTTGTAGCTACATTCGATGATGATCTACTTAATATATACCCATAGAATAATAAAGCTACTACAACAGCATATCCTATAATTGTTTTTAATAAACCATGTCGATCAATAATAGTTGTAACACTGGTTGAATATAGTGGTAAGAATTTATCCAATGCCAGGCCAGTATGAGATTGAATTTGTGTAAACAGTGTAGATCTTGGAGGGTTTGATAATCCACCTGGTACTAGAGGAAATTTCAACAAAGTTGCGTCAATAGTTATTAAGAAAGTAATTATTCCCAAGATTATAACAACTATTCTCTGCCAAACTCTCTTGAGACTGGTAATAGCGTACGCTAATGCGGGCATCAATGCTGGCAAAAAATCAATTATATACCTACCTAGCGGAGACTGACCACCGTGCCATTGATTAAATGTTGCTAGGGCTCCGATCGACGGTAATAGAACTATTAGCGTCACTACAAATGTTTCACGTTGTTTCTTAAACCAAATTGGCAATCCAACGAAAATTAATAAAGTAATTGGATTATAAATCAACAACCCACGAGTAGAATCGAATAGCTGTGCAGCACCTATAACGAGTGGATTATTCTTAAAATCATTTCCAATTGATCCATATGCGCTAGATACGCTCCAAGTACCAAACCATTGGTGGAAGGTCGTAAAGAAGTACAGTATAAATGCCAAAACTATTGCGATAGTTATCCATGGTAGTTTCTTTTGAGCCTTCCATGTCTTATAACTAAGTACCGCTAATGAAGGCACAACAATGTATAAAGTTTTTATGTGCGTAAGGATCAAAAAACCTAAGAATAAACCTAACCAAACATGATCAAGTGGTTTTTTATAATGTTTTCTTAACATTATAAGCACAGTTAGGCTTAACGCAGCGATCAACATATCTGGATAAATTGCTCCTGCTAACCCATTAAAGAAATAGCAAATAGTTAACAGAAATGCTGCAACATACGCAATCTTCCGATTTTTGGTTACACTATATGTCCATACCCACGTCAGCCAAACGACCACCGTTGCTAGAATTATCATTTCAAATACTGCACCATTTTTAGCAGCTAACCAAAAACCTGGAGTCAGTAATAGAGGCAGTCCAATACCGTGCGTGGAATATATTTTGCCTGGATGAATATTCAGTTGTGGATTTTGCGGTAATAGACCACCAGGATATGGAAACCAATTTGTATAAATATTATTCTTGTAAATCTTAGATAGATTTAAGTTTTGATAATGGACTAATGCATAATCCATAGAAAGATAGTGTGGCTCATCACCTGTGAGTGTCCGATTAACATTTAGTCTAATGCCTAGTAAAAAAACAAAGCATATGATTATTAATATCCAATTAAATAATTTGCTTCGGGTGTCTATTCGAATAACATTATCATCGGAATTTGTTTGATTTTTTACTGCCCTCATTTACAAAATACTATAACAATTTAAACTAGTCGGGACAAATTATTTAAAATGCTATTTATCCAGCTTTTATTAAGATGCCTATATAAAATCTAGTGAACTGTGATTGTTTGGACAGTTCCTGGATCATTAAGTGTTCCTACAGGCGCTCCTTCAACAACTGGTACAAAGCCTTCATTATATACACCCGGACTAACCCATGATGCTGGAGATACATTAAAACTAAACTTAACTATCTGT
>Ga0182030_10026343_pt1 | contig 10530 bp, 9 predicted proteins | sample 812S3MmetaG_FD_121299 | JGI IMG/M metagenome (GOLD analysis project Ga0182030, IMG submission 121299) | Permafrost microbial communities from Stordalen Mire, Sweden - 812S3M metaG (Illumina Assembly) | ecosystem: Environmental > Terrestrial > Soil > Wetlands > Permafrost | place: Sweden... | reverse complement strand
CCGAATCGTCGCGGCGCCGTCGGCGCCGACCACGCCCTGGTGGTGTTCGACCGGGAACAGCCGGTACGCGTTCGCGCCCTGCCGGATGCGCACTTCGTCGAGGAAGCTGCCGCCGAGGGCAATGCGCTTCTCCGCGGGCGGAGGGACCTCCGCCACGACACCGTCGGGGACCCCAGCCGAGCGGCAAGGCAAGCAACGTTGACCAAGCCCGCGCGAGCTCATCGCCGTGGCAACCAGACCCATTCACATCCCATTCACACGACTTGGGTCGTTCCGGGTCGCGATGCGTCGCGTCCCGTCGCCTTCCAGCGTCCCACCAAACCCCAGCGGGTTTGTCCCAAGCACGCGAACAGGCGGGTTTTTCTTCCTGTTCCCGTGAGGTTCGGAGGGACGCTGCGACGTGCTCTGCACGAGGAGCCGAAGGGCTTTCAAAACCGCTGCCTTCGACCGCTCGGCCACTCCTCCGGTGAAGCGAGGGGAGCGTAGCCTAGCGCGGCCCGGCGCCCAATCTACTGGGCGGCCTGGTAGTGGGCGACGGCCCGGGCGCCGGGCAGGGCGTGGTCGTAGACCGCAACCTCGTCGAGCACCCCCTCCAGCACGTTGCCCCAGAGCATGTGAACCCCGCTCGCCTGCACCCCGCCGGTGCTCGCGTTGGCCTGGATGGGGGAGCCGTTGACGTAGAGCTCTCCGACGGCACCGTCGTAGGTCGCGACGACGTGCACCCAGCTCCCGGCGGCGGGAAAGCTCGCCGTCTCCACGGTCAGCTCGGTGGCGCCGCCCTGCCAGCGCTCGAAGCCGAGGATGGTCGCCCCCTGCTGCAGGAGCACGTACGTCCCCGTCTGCGGGTTGCCGCCGTTGTCGAAGGCCATCTTCGTCACGATGTGGCGATACACGCTGTCGATCACGGCAGGCTTCACCCACGCCTCGAACGAGAACGGGACCTGCCCCGCGAAGTCGAAGTTGTCGCCCACGTCGACCTGTCCCGTGATGCCGTCGAGCGTGACCGCGGTGTCCGGATCGCCCGCGAGCGCGCCCGCCGTGCCGAGGGTGTACGTCCCGGTGTACGTGCCGTCGTAGCCGTGGCCCGTCTCGTCGTGCGCCACGGTGCCGCTCTTCTCGCCGAGCCGCCAGTACGCGAGCGGCGCGTCCGCCAGCACCGCGGCGCGGTAGACGCTCGACGGCGCATCGGGCGGCGCGTCGACCGAGGCGTCGGCGTCGGCGACCCGCGTGTCGGCCGCGGCGTCCATCGTGGCCGACTCGGACGGCGCGTCTTCGTCTCCGGGTCCCTCCGCCGTGGCGTCCGCCGGATGGTCGGCCGGGGCGTCGGCCGCACCCGATTCGACGGGCGGTGTGGTCGCGTCGTCCGTCTGGGGTGGGGAGTTGCCGCTCAGCCCGTCGAGGGGGGCGACGAGCGCGCAGGACGCGACGACGAGCGCAGAAGCCGCTGCGAGCCCCCCCCGCGTACGCCGCCCCATCCCTCCAGTGTACGCCATGCGGGTGGCATGGACCGGGCGCCGGGATCGCACTACGCCCCGACCAGCTCGCGCGGTGGCTCGAGGGCCGCGGCGGAAGGCCCGGCGACGCGCTCCACGGCGGTCTCCGGCGCGCCGAGGAAGTCCACGACGGCGCGCACGACCTCCGGGTCGAAGAGGATCGACAGGTGGCCGACGTTCGCGACGGCGTGGTCGCGCGCCCCGCGCGTGGCGAGCATCGAGGTCGTCGGCGGGTGCACGACGTTGTCGTGCGACGAGTAGATGCTGAGGCACGGCACGGACACGACGCGGCTCGCGCGCTCGAGCAGAAACGCGCTCCCGAGCCGCATCTGCGACCCCGCGGCGCCCACCATGGGCCCGCGCCACGCGATCCCGGCGTGCGGGCTGGCGATGGTCACCAGGCGTCGCACGTGCGCCGGCCCCGCGTCCTCCAGGTACTCCATCGCGACGAGGCCTCCGAGCGAGTGGGCCACGAGGTCGACCCGCGCCTCGCCGGTCTCGCGCCGCACGCCGTCGCAGAAGCGCGCGAGGCGGACGGCGTTCGTGTGCACGCTGGAGAACCAGGGGTAGTTGTATCCGTAGACGGGACCGAGGCCCGCCCGGGCGCACCCGCGGGCGATGCGGAGAAAGTCGACGCGGTTCTGCGTGTAGCCGTGGATGACGACGATGGGCGTGCCCCGTCCGCGCGTCAGACGCCGGCCCACCACATAGAAGAGCGGCAAGAGCGGCTGCGTGAAGGCGGCCCAGGCGACCTCGCGGAGGGCCTCGAGGAGGTCCCGCGCGACGGAGCGCCGGTCGACGTGCGCACGCATCATGGCGAAGGAGCCCGCGACGTAGACGAGGATGCCGATGGCGAGCGGGAGCCCCGCGGCGGCGGCGACGTAGGCGAGGAGAGTGCCGCTGGGCATCGGCCCGGGACAATGTAGCCGACGCAGTGCATGGGGCACGCAGGCGACGGGCGCTCACCAGCTCTCTGGCGCTTTGCCTCGCTTTTTGGCAAACACGGGTCCGTGATGGTCGCGCCGCGCCGCCTGGGGGTCCTCTTCGCGGGGCTCGTCTGCGCGGCGTGCCACCACGACACGCCGCCCGGCCCCGATGCCGACGGCGGCCCTGCGCTCCAGGCGGCCACCCCCGGGCTCCCCGTCCCGCCGCCTCCGCCCGAGGACGCGCCGAAGCTCGGCATCACGGCGATGCAGGTGTGGGTGCACGAGTCGGCGAACGCCTCGTCGCGCAAGCTCGGCTACCTCCGCCTCGGGGCCACGATCGCGCGCGGCCCCGCTCCGGCAGGCTCCGACGGCTGTCCCGGGGGCTGGTACGGCGTCTATCCGCGAGGCTTCGTCTGCGTGGGCGAGGAGGCGACGCTCGACGCGTCGTCACCGCTCGTGCGCGCGGCCAACACGCGGCCCGACCTCTCGAAGCCGATGCCCTACCACTACGGCTTCGTCCGCGCCGTCGCCCCGCAGTACCTGAAGGTTCCCACCAAGGACGAGCAGACCGCGAGCGAGTTCGCCCTGGAGAAGCACCTGGCCTTCTGGGCCAAGGAGGGCGCGGCGGCCAACGCCGTCATCCTCGGCGCGAACGACGTCCCGCTCGACGCGAGCGGCGTGGCGGTCGACGGCGCGCCGCTCCCCGCCGGCTTCAAGCCGTCCACGCAGCTCTCGCAGGGGGAGCTCTTCGGCGGCGCGAGCGACAGCGATCCCGTCCCCTTCTGGCTCGTCGGCAAGCGGCAGATCCCCAACGTCAGCGGCTTCAAGGTCCCGAGCTACGCCGTCTTCGCCGATCGCGTGCGCCGTCACACCGGCCTCGCGTTCCTCGGCAGCTTCCCCACGGGCGACGACTCGTTCGACCGGCGCTTCGGCGTCACCACCGATCTGCGTCTCGTCCCGGCGACGAAGGTGAAACCCGACAGCGCGTCGCCGTTCCACGGCATCGCCGTCAAGTCGGTCGACGATCTTCCCTTCGCGTGGGTGCGCGCGACCGAGGCGCACGTCTACCGCTTCGACGGCGACAAGCCCGCGCAGACCGACCAGACCTTCGCGCGGCGGACGATGCACAAGCTCTCGGGCAAGGCGCGCAAGGTGGGCGAGGTGACGTACCGCGAGACGACGGACGGCCGCTGGCTGAAGGGGACGGAAGCGGGGGCGGCGCTCGTCCCCACCGAGTGGCCCAAGGCGGCGAACGACGGCGAGAAGTGGATCGACATCTCGATCGAGAACCAGGTGCTCGTCGCCTGGCAGGGCAAGATCCCGCTCTACGCGACGCTGGTCTCCACGGGGCAGGACGGCATGGGCGACCCGATGACGACCAAGTCGACCATCCGCGGGACCTTCCGCATCCGGGACAAGCACGTGACGACGACGATGGACTCCAACGGGCACAGCGCCGAGGGCGGCGGCCCGGCGATGTCCGCGCAGCCTGCGGAGAGCGAGCACGGCGCCGACTACGGCAAGACCGTCCGGCGCGGGCAGGGGACCTTCGAGCTGCGGGACGTCCCGTGGGTGCAGTACTTCGCCGCCGGCTTCGCGCTGCACACCGCGTACTGGCACGACGTCTTCGGCGTCGCGCGGAGCCACGGCTGCGTGAACCTCTCGCCCATCGACGGCCACTGGCTCTTCGGGTGGACCGATCCGCCGGTGCCGACGGGATGGCACGGCGTCGAGTCCGGCCCCGACACGACGGCCGGCACCACGGTCGTGCTTCACAAGTAGCCCGCGGGGCTGCGTGCTAGACGATCGCGCGTGACCCCCCGGCTCACCGAGGCGACGCTGCGCGAGCCTCTGCGCCGCGCCCTCGCCGCCCGGAGCGTGCGCCGCGTCCCCGCGGGGGCCGGGACCGCCGCGGCCGTGCTCGTCCCCCTGTTCGAGCGCGACGCCGAGGCTCACGTCTGGCTCGCACGCCGCCCCAAGTCGATGCGCAGCCACGCCGGCCAGGTCGCCTTCCCCGGAGGCAAGCGCGACCCCGCCGACCCGTCGCTCCTCGACACCGCTCTCCGCGAGACCCACGAGGAGCTCGGCATCGCGCGCGCGAGCGTCGACGTCCTCGGCGCGCTCGACGACGTCGTCACCATCACGGGCTTCACGATCTCCCCCTGCGTCGGCTGGCTCGCGCCCGGCGTGGAGCTCGCGCCCAACCCCGCCGAGGTCGCGCGCGTGTTCGCCGCGCCGCTCCGTGCGTTCCTCGACGAGCCGAAGGGCATCTTCCCCTGGCGCGGCTGGACCGTGGACGGAGAGCTCGTGTGGGGAGCGACCGCCGCCATCGTGCGCGGCTTCGTCGCCATCCTCCGCGAGATGGGCGTCGATCAGTAGGGGTTGTCGTCGGCGGGCTTCGGCTTGGGCTTCGGCTTCGGAGCCGCGGTCGCCGTGTCCGTCGCTGCAGCCGTGGCGGTCGCCGTCGCCGTCGCGGTGGGTCGGGGCGCGACCGTCGCGGTCGGGACGGCCGTGGCGGTGGCGGTCGGGGCAGCCGTGGCCGTCGGCTTCGCGGTCGCGGTCGCCGCCGTCGTGCTCGGGGCGGCCGCCGCGCTCGCGCTGGGTGCCGCGCTCGCCGAGGGCGTCGTCGTCGCGCTGGCCGAAGCCGCCGCGGACTCGGTGGGAGCCGCGCTGGCCGTCGGGGCGCTCGTCGTCGCCGTCGCCGTGGCAGTCTGCGCCGAGGTCGTCGCCGTCGGCATCGGGGTCACGTCGCTGCCGAAGAGGCGGTCGCGGTACATCACGACGGCGCCTGCCGCCGCTGCCACGACGACGAACAGCAGGATGAACGCCCCGCCTCCGCCCTTCTTCGCCGCAGGCTGCGCCGACGCCGCCATCGGCAGAACCGCCTTCGCCGACGGTGACTCGCGCGACGTGCGCGGCGGCTCCGAGGCGCGCTTCTTCTGCGCCGGCGACATCCCCGCGACCATCGCGCGGGCCTTCGCCGCGTCGTCCGCGTCCTTCGCCTTGCCGCTGCCTGCCACCTCGACCGACGGCGTCTTCACCTCGACCGGGGGCACCGACGACTTCTTCTTCTCGGTCGGCGACGGGCCCTTGACCTCGTGCCCCTCGGGCGTCGCCGTCACGCGGTCGGACGGCGACGGGGTCGCGGTCTCCTTGGCCGCCGCAGGCGCGGGCGTGGCTCCGGAGAAGAGCGGGTTGTGCCCGATCTCGTCCATCGACCCGCCGGCCTCGCGCAGGGCCTCCTCGAGCAGCTCCGCCGCCTGCTTCATCACGGTCTGCTCTTGCTTCGGCGGCATGTCCGCTTCGGAATGCGTCGACGGGAACATGCCTGCGCTCGCGGCCGGGGGGCGCGCCGCGGCAGTCTGCGGCGGGGGCGGCGCCGCGGCGGCGAGCTTCGGCTTGCTCGGCGTGTCCGCCGGGGGCGGCGACGACGCCGAGGGGATCCCCAGGCCCATCATCGTGGCCTTGCGAGGCGGGAGGGGACCCGGCGTCCCGGCCGGCGGCGTCAGCTTGGTCGTCGCGGCGGGGGGGATGATCTTCGCCGCGGGCGCATCGAGGGCGGCCGTCGGCATCTCGGCTTCGCTCTCGTACGCCTTGCCTGCGTCGGCCTTCGTGTTCACCAGGCGGTCGATGACCGTCTTCGACGGCTCGTCGATCTTGATGAACTTCACGCCCATCCCGGCCGGGCGCTCGCCGTTCGACGTCCCCGCGTCGCGTTTCCACACGACGCGGCCGACGCCGGCGATGACCGCCTGGTCGCTCGCGAGGCGGATCTCGAACTTCAGCAGCGTGCCGGGGGGGAACGGATTGGCCGTCTTGATGTAGATGCCGCCCCGGCTCACGTCATGCGCGTGGTTCTCGATGAACTCGTCGACCGTCGCGCTCTTGTAGCGGACGTTCAGGCTGACGATCTTCACGCGGCGATCCTTGCGGGTATCCTGGTTCATCGCCCCTGCCGTCTCCTCGTCGTCGTCACGTCCGGACCGCGCCGATATGCGCCGATATGCGTTGGCCATCGTAACCCGCGTCGTCTCGAAATAGCCAACGAACGCGCTGCCTGCCCCCCGCGCGCGCGTGGTAGAGTCGGACACCGCGTGACCGCGACGGGGTCCAATCGTGGCCGGGCGGCCGGGGTGCGCTCCGGGCCATTCCGGGCGCATGCGAGGCGCAACGTGCGCCTCCGCGCGCTGGTGACGCACGTGCAGGCGGGGTGGCAGCGCTACGTGCCGGTGGAGAACGTCGGCCTCGGGGGAGCGCGCGTGAACAGCGAGGAGCTGCTCCAGGCCGGCGACTCGGTGACGCTCTCGTTCACGGCGCCCACGCTGTGGGATCCGCTGGTCCTGCGAGCGCGCGTCGCGTGGGTGGCCCCCGGTGACCTGCCGTGCCGGGTGGGTCTGGCCTTCGAGCACAAGAGCCCCGAGGCGGTGTTCGCCCTCTACGAGCTCATCGCCACGCTCGGCTACGAGTAGGCGGCCCTTCCCCTAGGCCGACAGCCGCTCGGCGAGGTCGAGCACGGCCTGCTCGCTGCCCGGGGGCCCGAGGATCTGCAGGCTGCGAGGCAGCGGCGTCCCGTCGAAGCGGCCGAAGGGAATGGCGATCGACGTGGCGTCGGTCAGGTTCCCGAGCTTCGTGAAGGCGAGGACGCTCCAGTCGAAGACCGCGCGTCCGTGCCGCGGGGGGAGGCTGGTGGTCGTCGGGGCGACGAGCAGACGGCCGCTGTCCCACACGGCGCGCACGCGGGCGCGGACCTCCTCGAGCTCGCGCTCCCAGCGCCGGGCGTCGCGGAAGATGGTGGCCCGGCCGAGCGCCATCAGCGCGAGCAGGGCGCCGCTCGTCGGGTGGACGCGCTTGTCCAGCCGCCCGAGGGTGACGAGGCCCAGCGCCACCGCGGCCAGCCCCTCGCGGAACTCCAGCTCGCCGGTCTTCGAGAACTCGTCGAAGTGCGACGAGACGTACCCATTGTAGACCTGGTTCGCGCGGCTCGGCGGCGGGATGCTGCGGTCCACTTCGAAGCGCACGCCCGCGGCTCCCAGGGCCAGCGCCGTGTCCCCGACGAACGTCGGCCACCGGCCCAGGCACGCGCGGTCCGGGGCGTAGAGGGCCACCTCGTCCGGGCGCATCGCGACGTTCGGGAACGGACGCCGCAGCGACTCCAGCGCACGCAGGAGGACGCGGCAGTCGGCCGGCGTCCGCGCGATGGGCCCCATCCCCACCCAGGGCCAGAAGTGCGGCGACAGTCGCGGGAAGTGCTGCTCGTTGACCGGCCACGGCTCGCTCGACAGCCGCAACCCCGTCACCCCGCAGAACGCCGCCGGGATCCGGATGCTGCCCCCGAAGTCCGTCCCCCAGTCGAACGCCGCCATGCCGCTCGCCACCGCGCACGCCGCCCCGCCCGAGCTTCCCCCCGCGGAGCGCGTCTCGTCGTGCGGGTTCTTCGTCGCGCCGACGAGGTGATTGAAGCTCTCCCACGCGAGGGCCAGATCGCTGCAGTTGCTCTTGCCGAGGAGCACCGCGCCCGTCCGCTGGAGCGCCTCGTAGACCGGCGCGGCCTCGGTGGGAACGCGCGCGCGGTGCCGCCAGGAGCCGCCCGTCGTCGGGATGCCCGGCGTGTCCCATGTGTCCTTCAGCGTGTACGGGACGCCGGCCAGCGACGCCCCCTCGCCGTGCAGCGGCTCCGGGAGCACGTGCACGAGGGCCCGCAGGCGGCCGTTGCCGTCACGGATCGCGCGGCGGCAGTCCTCGAGGCGGACGTCGGTCAGCATCGCCGACCCCATGGCGCCAAAAGCAAAGTGCGCGCGGAAGGGGAGACCCTCACCGCGCGCACCCGTACAGAGAGCCTGCCTTCAGTTGCCGTAAACGATGGTGCAGCCCTGGGTGTAGATGCCCAGGATGCTCATCCCGCCGAACTCGACCGAGTGCACGTCGGTGACCCCGCCGGCCTTCTTGGCCGACGCGAGCGTCGCGTCGCCGAACGCCGCGATGCCGAGGATGCCCGTCGCGCAGGCCTCGCCCGTCTTCGCGCCGCCCTTGCCTGCGCCCGCGCCCTCGAGCCGCATCATGCCGTGCGGAATCTGCGTGCCCTGGTAGAGGGAGCCGCTCGGATACCCGCCGGCGATGACACATCCCGTCGAACCGATTCCCATGAGACCGAGGACCGCCAAAGTTGCGAACTTCATCAGTAGCTCCTCCCGGAGAGAGACAATGTGAACTGCAGAGATTGCAGCCGAGGGCGGTAACACGTCGAAGTTTCTCGTGTCAACGATCGTACGCCGTGAGCCCTCGGCGACATCGCGTGGAAGACAGCTCGACGGACCGGCCGTCGAAGTCATTCACTAATTCTTCGGCGCGCGGCTCTTCGTGAACCGGAAGGGGCTGCCGTGGTAAGCGAGGCACGCCCGATGGCGCCCCGCCGACTTCGCCGACTCTTCAGCCCCCCGGTGGGGGCCGTGGCCTTCGCCCTTGCGACGCTCTCCGCGGGGAGCGCCGCGGGCCAGAGTCTGACCGTGCCGGGTCTCTCGGGGGGCGGTTTCGAGGGGATGGACAACAACGGCGAGCTGCCGTCGCGAAAGGTCATGGGCCGCGGAAGCGTCGCCGTCTTCGACTACGAGCACACCTTCTCGGCCACGGAGGCCGAGGGCGCCCCGATGTGGTGGCGCAAGGCGGGCAGCGACACCACCGGCAGCGGCTGGGAGCTCTCGCTCGGCGTGGTGACCGAGACGCGCATCGGGCAGGTGTTCATCGCCGGGACCATCCGGTCGCAGTTCCGCTACTTCGACAGCAAGAGCTTCGCCCTCTCGCCCATCCAGAACATGGCCATGGTCGGCATCCGGCTCGGGCCGATCGAGCCCGAGGCGCGCGTGGGCATGTCACTCGTCACGTTCGACGTCTTCCACGGGGCCTACAGCTTCGAGATGTTCTCCCCGCGGGTCGAGGGCGGCGTGGGTCTCCGCTTCGGACGGTTCCGCGTGAGCGCCCACGGCTTCTCCGAGTACCTTTGGCGGTGGTGGGGCGACAGCTACTTCGAGAAGGGCGTGGCCTTCGAGGTGCGCCTCGAGGCGCCGAAGAAGTCGCCCATCGCCGTCCAGTGAGCCGTCGCCGGACTACGGCGCGTCGGGCGCCGGGCCGAAGGTCGCGTCGGCAAAGCGTCGCACCTCGCGGGTGATGCGCGGGTCGCCCGGCTCGGGCGGAGTGGCCTCGGCGTCGAAGAGATGTGACGCGTCGAAGGCGAAGCGCGTGATCTCCGGCCGAACGTCGACCTTCCCGTAGCCCGAGAGCGTGAAGAGAAACCCGAGGCGCTGGCTCCGCTGGAAGCGACGATGAAGCTCGCGCTTCGCCTCGAAGTACGCGAAGGCGGCGGTGCGGTTGCCGAACTGTCCGAGGGCGCCCACGTAGCGCGCGGGATCGTAGTAGAGGCCCGCCGGCAGCGAGGTGTCGGGCGGGACGCCGATCCAGCGGACCGCGAGCCCGAGCGACGGGTTGTCGTTGATGGGGACGAAGTCCTTCGGTCGCGCGCCCCCCGCCTGCATCGCGAGCTCGACGAGCTCCGTGCAGAAGAGCTTCTCGTGCTCGTCCCAGCGGAAGTAGGCGTCGAAGGCGACCTTGCGGCGGTACGCGTCGCGCGCCCACGCGGCGACCTTCGCGCCGTCGACCCCGTCGGGGACGTCCATCACCTCGGCGTAGAGGTTGGCCGCGACGTACTGGAGCAGCGGGCGCCGGTGCACCTCGCCGCTGACGTTGTCGAGCACGCGGGAGTGCAGGGGAAAGGTGACGACCTCGCCGGAGACCTCGTAGACGACCGGCTCGCCGTCCTCCACGGCGAGGATGCCGGCGTGGGTGAAGTCGTGGAAGCTCTTGGGGATCATCGCGAAGACGAAGCTCGTCGCGTCGGGCGACTCGGTGAGGACGATCTGCCCGTCGCGGAGCGGCATGCCGAGGAAGTTCGCGGGGTGTGCCGCGTCGGCGCGTGCCCCGAGGACGGAGGTGCGCATGGAGCCGGACGAGGAGCAGCCGAGAGGGCCGAGGAGAAGCGCGAGGAGGAGGGCGCGGGGGATCACGGGGCGACTCCGGCGCTGGAAGAGGCGGCGGGGGTCGGGGTCGGGGGTGCGGTCGGG
>Ga0182030_10026342_pt1 | contig 10530 bp, 9 predicted proteins | sample 812S3MmetaG_FD_121299 | JGI IMG/M metagenome (GOLD analysis project Ga0182030, IMG submission 121299) | Permafrost microbial communities from Stordalen Mire, Sweden - 812S3M metaG (Illumina Assembly) | ecosystem: Environmental > Terrestrial > Soil > Wetlands > Permafrost | place: Sweden... | reverse complement strand
CGTCGAAGGGCCTGTTCGCCACGCGCCCGATCTTTCACAAACTCGACGAGACCATTCGCGGCCACGTCTCGTGCAGCTTCCTCGCCCTGGTGCTGAAAAAGGAGCTGGAGGACCGCATCGCCACCGTCGGCAAGCCCGCCGCCGAGGGCGACGCCGCTGAGGGTGACTCCTGGCCCGACATTCTCGCCGATCTCGACTCGCTGACCGAGACCGAGGTCGAACAGGACGGCAAGCGCTTTCTCCTGCGCTCGGCGCCGCGCCCCGCCGCCAGCCTCGCCCTGCGCGCCGCTGGCGTCGCCTTGCCGCCTACCGTCCAGCAGCTCGCCGAAGACTGACCCCACCCCGCCAAGCAAACAAATGTAGTGCCAAGGCGCTTTTCCAGTGCCAATTGGCGCTTGCAATCAATATGTTGGCGATTTCGACTGTTGAAGATCAGCCAGAGTAACCGAAAGCAGTCGACAAGTCATTCTAAGCATAGAATTTTGGGCCAGAGCGTTGCGGGAACCGGTACTCGTGTCAAACGCAAGTCCAGGCGATCGCCGCCTGCATGGGGCGGGGCGGCCCTCGTCGCCCTTGCAAAATGAATTGCTTGGTCACGCGATTTCGCACTGTTCCCCACGTTAAGAAATCCAAGGCCCGAGTTCGCGGACCACGAAAACCCGTTCTTAGTCCCCGTGTCACAACGAACCCCGCGCTGTTCAACAGTTCTATCGCCGAATGGAGAACAAAAAATCGGAGATGAGTGCGGTCCAATATCCCCGCGTCCCGATATTTGAATTCACCCTTGAAGAATAGCGGTGCAGAGACTGAGAGGTGAGCCACATTGGGGACGGACACAATTACCGTCCCGTGTTCAGGCATTTTCGCCGTCAGCTGGGCGAGCACGCGCTCCGGGTGCTTCAGATGCTCCAGGACGTCCAGAAACAAGGCAAGATCTGGCGCGCCGATGTCTGGCAGATCGCCGTCGAGATCAACAATATGCGCTTCGTCGACGTTATGCTGTAGCTGTTCAAGTAGAACGGAGTTGCCTTCGAGCGCAACCGCGACACTGCCCGGATATTTGGACTTGACCCAAGCAGCGGTCGCCCCCGCTCCGCTTCCCACATCCAAGATTGTTTGCGCTTTGGGTGGAAGCAACGGCTCAATTTCGGATCGAGTCAGAGAGAAATAGTCTGTGGTCAAGTAGCATTCTCCTCCTGCAAGAGGCAAGTTTCGCTTCTATTACTGCTGGACGTGATTGTCCGGTCTCTGCGACCGCGGCGAGCCTGAAACCCGGCGATTCGTCTCATTTTCATGTTGGTCGCGCTTTACGCGGGCAAGCGCCATCAAGGCCCCGATGAAGAGATAGAGCAACGTCTGACTTTCCTGTTGCGAGAGCACAAGCCGATATATGGCGTAGGCGAGGAGTGCGCAGGCGAGGCCCCCCGCCAGCCCACCCCTCTCGGTTCCATCGGATAGGTATTCGCGAACACCGCTCCAAACCCCGGCCGCAATTGCGCCAAAGAAGAGCAAAAAGCCCGGTATCCCAGTTTCGACCAACAATGAAATGACATAACTGTCCAGGGTAGGAATTGAGCCCCCAGGGGTAAAGTACCCGACGACGCCGGCACCCACGTCAAACCCGTGTCCAGTGACAGGGTTCTGAATGATCTTCGGCAATGCCAAGTTCCATTCGTCATAGCGACCCTGGTCGCTGTAGGCCTCCATGCCGCCGCCGAGGACCATGTTGTGGGCCCTCGTCCAGAACAGGATAAGTAATATCACAACCGCAAAACTCATCACGGCGGCGACGACGGCGGTGGCGGGCGCGAGGCTGCGCCGATCGAACCTAGACTTTCTGGCCACCCATAGCGCGATGAATACTGCACTCGAAATCAGGAATGCCATGTAGGCCCCGCGCGCGCCGGAAACGAGGATTGCGGCGAAGCTGCTGAGCACAATGGCCAAGCCGAACGTCCGCCCACGCGTCGTTTGTTCATGAAGAAAGAACGTATAGCCGAACGGAGCGATCATCGCTTCGAATTCGCCGAACGACAATGGCACCGTAAAAATCGACGACGCACGGTACATTCCATTCCGGTAAGAGGACATGTTCACCATCGCCGCAAACGAGGGATTGTTCTCCATCATGCCGGAGAGCAGCGGCTTGGGAATAATGTCGACAAAATACCGATGCTGGAGAATAAACTCCAAAACGCCCGCGAGCGAGACGACGATCGCGCACCACCCGATCATCCGCAGCAATTTCAGAAGATCGGCTTCGTCCTTGATCACGAACAGCAACGCCAACCAAGGCACGTACCACGTCAGCGAAGCTTCCGCTGCTCCAGACAGTGATTCGAACGGAGACGCCGAACTCAAAATCGATAGCAGTATAGACACGTAGAACCCAATGATGCAAAACGACATGAGCTTGGTTGAACCAATCGTCCGACCGAGATGATGACGAACTTGCGATGAGCCGGCGATGCAAAGCGCAATCGCGACAATTAATGGAAATGTCGCGAGTCGGCGCATGGTTATCCAGGGCAGGCCCGCGAACTGTACGGCGTAGTAATTGGGAACGCAGAGGTCGACCACCAACACGACGACGAACAGCAGCCGCACGCTTCGGGCCGGGACCGCGGGCAAGTCGGGCAACGCCCACAGCAACGCCAATCCCGCGAGCGCAACGAGGCCAAAGACGCCTGTCGGCGGAAGCACGATCGCCGCGAGCCCCACGATCATCCCCAGCGTGACCGCGACGGCGCTCCAAACTGCGAATCTCACGAATGTGGGAAAGCGACGCGCGACCCATTGAAACAACGCGCGGCTGACGAGGCGCGCGTCGACTCGCAGGACCCAGCCGTAGCTTCGAATCGCCGTCATCGCGTAGGTTAACATCAAACCCTTCCGAGCCAGCGCAATTTGGTTTTCAAGCAGCCGAAGCGGCAAGACGTCCAACGCGCGTCGCAACGGTCGCTACGCCTCGCGAACCTAACGTTAGCCTGCGCACCGCTCGCAGGGAAGCGTCCCATCTCAAGGTCGAACCAGTCGCCGCAGGATCGCCGCGAGTCGGTCGCGAGCGAGTCGCGCCAGCCCGCTGGTCGCGTTCTCCGCGGCGATCGCGATCGGCGATTCGCGCGCGCACGCGTCCGGCGACGCGCCGGCCTTCGTGAAGCCGTCAGAAACGCGCGAGCGCGCAACCCGCACGCCGCGAACCTTATTGGATACGTTCGAGCCATGAATAACCTGCAGCCAGGCGACGCCGCCTTCGATCTCGCGAAGCGGAAAGAAGCGAGACATCTCGTTATGTGGCGTGCACAGAACCGTTCGGATGTTGGCGAAGGGTTCGGAGAGCGAGATGAACGCGTTGCTCTCCTGCCGACTGAGGTAGAACTTGTTTCCGTGGAGAACGTAGCCAAGCGGAAAGTTGAGCGCCTCCACGGTGCCGACCCGAACCGACCTGCGCAGGCACAGAACAAAATCGCGATCCAATCTGTCGTCGTTGTCCAAGCGAGTGGTGACCAGCCACTCGTGCGGCGGCTCGAGGTCGATCGGCAAGTCCTCCTTAACGGTCTCCGACCCGTAGATGTCGCACAGCCTGATCAGAATATTATTGCGGTCTCCAACGTTCTGTTGCGCCCGCCGCAAGTAAGTTTCAGGCGTGTTGCGGTCGAAATATATATGCCAGCGGAAGTTCTGGTCGGACTGGCCCAGCACGGACGGCAGACAATATTGCTCGAAAAGCGCGAAGCGCTCCTCCATCCACCCAGGACGCGACCGGATGGCGATCTCCCTGTCGCCTGGGTCGCGCGAATTGGCGCAATTGAACCGAGTGAGGATCACGTGATGAAAGCGGTCCGAGCTTGTCACCAGCGCCCTCACATCGCGCTGGGGTCGTCACTCCCCGACGCGCCATTTCCTAAATGATTGACCCTCCTATCCTTAACGCACGAGTTCAAACATCTCAAGTTTGTCTCGGATCCGATGACCGGGCTGTTTTGCAAAGGGTTGCCATCGCCGCCGCCCTGCCGCGCGAGCCGATGCGGCTGGTCGGCGTCGCTCCTCGCGTCACACGAACTTCACCGCGCCGGCGTTGGCGCTCAAATTTGCCGCCGTCACGCCCAAGAGCGTGAGCTGGTCGCCGTGGGAGTCGGCAATCGTGAGCCCGCTGGCGCTCGCCCTCGCGTGCGACAACAGCGCCGCGAGATCCTGCGCCTGCGACATGCTTGCGTGGAGGTACGAGAACATCGACTCGCTGAGCTGCAGCGCGTCCGCGCGCGCCGAGAAGCCGGAGATCGTGTCGTGACCGAAGCCCTGCGCGAACACGAACGTCTCGCCGGTCGCGCCGCCGGCGTTGATCACCTCGATCGTGTGGCTGGCGAGCGAATAGAGGTTCGAACCCGTCAGGACGCTCTGCAGGCCGGCACCTTCAATCACGGTCAAGCCGTTCCCGGAGAGGTTCAGCGTTCCACTGCCGCCGTTGTTGTCAAACTGCGTTCCGACGAGCGCGCCAGAGTTCGCGTCCATTTCCTCGAACGAGGAATAGCTGCGGCCCTGGACGTTGGTATAGGCGTATTCGAAGCCGCCGCCGGCGGCGACGGTCCGCTTCACGCTCAGCGCCGCGCCCGCCGACAGATCCGCCGCCGACTGCGCCGAGGTCAGCGCGAAATTCGCCGCGGTCAGATTCACCAGGCCCTGGATGGCAATGACCATGTCAGGTGCCGTGTCTCCCGCCAACGCGACCTCGACGAGGGTCTTGTCGTCGGCCGCGTCCTGCACATAGTTCACCTGCGCGCCTGCGCCGGTGAAGTTGGCGGCTCCAATGAACGTGAGCTTTTCGTTCGTCAAGCCCAGTTGGGCTAGGTTGGCGGGGATGGCGCTGAGGTCGATCACGTCTTTGTTTACGTCGAAGTCGGAAATCTTGCAGGGGGAGTTCGACGTCGAATCGGACACGGTGAGAAAGGTGAAGATGTCGGCGCCTGCTCCGCCCCCCAGGTAGTCTGTGGCGCCGCCGATGAAGACGGTTTCGCCCGCGCCGCCGCCGGTGTAGCCGTAAAGGTGCGCATCAGTGACGCCCGCCCCGTAAAGCGTCGTGCTTCCGGTCGCGGGACTCGTGATGTCGGGCGCGGCGGCAGTGGCGGCGAGGAGATTCTTGGTCTTGATCCTCGCGGCGACGTGAGTGCTCCAAGCCTGGACCGAATAGGCGGGATTGGTCCAGTCGAAGACGGTGTTGCCGCTCTCGCTCACTCCTGAAGTGGCGCCGGGGTAAAAGGCGCCGTAGGCGCCGAAACCGACGTAATTGCCGGCGATGTTGACATTCGAGAACGTGCCGTCCTGCATGCTGGTGTTGGAATTGGCGAAGATCGTGTATCCGGCGCCGAGCAGATAGTTGCCAGACACCGTGACGTCGCTCGTATTGCCGGTCTCCGTCGTGATCCTGATCGCATTTGTCGCAAGTTGCGTGGCGGCGCCAGGCGTCGGCGTCCAATCGATGAAGTTGTTGGTGATCGACAGCGGCCCGCTGGTTGACGTCACGTCGATCGCGTCGGCGTGCGCGCCGGCTTCATAGCCCTGACCCTCGAAGTAGTTCCCGGAAATAGTCCCGCTCCCTCCGTCGATGTTGATCGCGTGGGATGGTGTGTTGATAAAAGAGTTGTTTTGGATCGTCACTGCCGAGTCGGAGAAAATGAAATCCGCCAGCGAAGTTGAGTAAGTTGGGCCCGTGAACGTGTCGTTCTTGACGACGGTTCCAGAGTGCCCCTCAATCTGGACCGAGTACCAAACGGACTTGGGACTGAAGCTCGAATTCTCAATGGTCACGTTATTGGCGTCCACCATGACAGTGGCGTTTCCGAAGTTGTATCCGCTGACGACGGCGCCAGCCTGCGTGATGACTACCTCGTTCTCAGCGGCGTTATAGTAGAAGCCCGCAATGGAATTCGTCGAGATCGACGACAGCGGCTTCAATGCCGACGCCGCAAGCGGATTGCCTGTCGGCGTGTCGATTCCCGGGAGTACGGCCTTGGGATCGGCGGCGCGCAGGAGCGCGAGTTCGGTCATTGTGTACATGGGTCAAAGCCTCTTACGCCCTTTTTCGGGGCAGTTTTAAGCGAAACCTATTACAACTCATTGATACCTAGCGTGAACATTTTACTGAATTGGTCGCGCCGATAACGGTTGAGTATTTGTAGTTTATATTGTGTCGCCTAGATGTTGGTCGCCACGGCAATCGAGATGTGTCTCGGCCGCCGACGGCGCGCCGGGCCAGCGAATGTTTGATTTTTGCGCCGCCAGTGGATTTCGCAGTTGTCGCTCTATGGCTCGACCGGTTATGTCACAGGCGGACGAGAAGGGTTCCCTCGGTGGGCGCGCGGGCCGCGCCAGGTTGGGCAACGAAATGAGCACCGTCTATGACTTCCTGACGGTGGCGATGTTCGCCATCCTTGTCGGTTACTTTCTCTTCCTCACCGACCGGCGGCCGCAGCTATTGATGCATTTCCTGGTTTCGGCGGTTGTTTTCGCGGTCGCCGACCAGGTCGGCGACTTCGCCAGCAAGACGGGCAACGTCGGCATGCACGCGCTGGCTGTCGTTCTCGTCGTCGCCGGCGTCGCCTATGCCGGCGTCGTGGCGCGCGGGTGAAGTTATCGCAGCCGGGAGCTTCGTCGGACATATCGATGGTTCACGTCGTCGTTCTCATCGTGGCTTACCGCAATGCGCTGGACGTCGCGCAATGCGTGAGCGCCCTCGCCGCCGCCTGCCCACAGCCTGGCTTCGACGTCTACGTCGCCGAGAACGGTGGCGGCGACGGCATTGCGGCCTTGCTGGCGCGTCTTGCCAGCGAGGAATCCCCCTGTGTCGCCGATCCGACCCTCATTCCGCCCGCCACCCCCGCGGGCGCCCGCAGACTCGCGGGCTATCGCCTGCCGCGACCACAGGGCGGCCCAGAGACGCGCGTATTCGTGGCCCAAGCGCCGGAGAACCTAGGCTACGCTGGCGGAGTCAACTTCTGGCTGCAGCCGTTGCTGCGCGTCGAGGGCTGGGACGCCGCGTGGATCCTCAACCCGGACACGGCGCCGGCGCCGGAAGCGCTGCGGGAACTCGCCGCCTATGCTGAGCGCAGCGGCAAGGGCATGGTGGGCAGCTGCATCGTGCGGGCGGAGCGCCCCGACATCGTAGCAACTCGCGGCCTCGTCTGGCGTAAGTGGCACGGGCGGCCGCTCGCCGTCGACCGGCTCGCGCCAGTCGCGGTCGAGCCCGACGCCGCCGAGGTTGAAGCGCGCCTGTGGGCCCCCTCTGGGGCCTCAGTCTACTCGACCCGCCGGCTGATCGACGAGATCGGCCTCATGGACGAGCGCTATTTCCTCTACTTCGAGGATCTCGAGTGGGGAGACCGGGCTCGGCGGCGCGGCGCGATCGGCTACGCACATCGCTCCGTGGTGCCGCACAAGCAGGGCACGACGATCGGCAGCGCCCCGACGCGGGCCGGCCGCTCGCCGCTATCGGTCTATCTCAGCGCGCGCAACACCGTTTTGTTCGTGCGCGCCTGCTATCCGCGTTGGCTGCCGTGGACGCTGTTAATGCAGGCAATCTACCTTGCCACGTACGGCGCTGCCGGAGCATTTACCAACATGTGCTACGGCTTGCGCGGCCTGCTGGCGGGCCTGCGTGGCGAATCTGGACGGCCGGACGCTCTGTTGGCTCGCCACCGTCCAAAGGCGTAGGCTACGCCCGCCGCCGCTTGACGCCTCAATTGAGGCGATCGGGAGTACGGCTAAGAATGAGGGGAGTCCTGAGTCTGAGCACCCTTCATAGTTGCTGCCTGACGGCTAAATCCATTTGTCAGCAAGGCCACCACGCTCTGCGAGAGCCGCTTGCCAACGCGCGGCCGGCAGTTTAAACACATAAATTATTGTGAACTTGACCAGCGAGCTTGTGACGAGCCGGACAATGGACGCGCGCCCACCTTGCTTTAGGCCAAGGGTCATGCTTGTAGCGTCCGCTGGCGGTCATTGGGTTCAATTGCTCCGACTCCGTCCCGCATGGCAGGGAGACCGTTTAACTTATGTTTCGACAAACAAGGATTACGTACAACATTTGCTAGAAGACGAAGAAGACAAGAATTCGCAGTTCACTTTCTATTCTGCGACAGAAGCGAATAGACAACGTCCGCTTCATGTTGTCATACAATTATTGTACATAGTCTTCATACTCGTCAAGACCAGACCGCACGTCATTATTACAACGGGCGCGTCGATCGGCTATTTGGCGATCAGGCTCGGGAAGCTACTTGGCGCGCGAACGATCTGGATCGACAGTATCGCCAATGTCGAAGAACTCTCTTTATCCGGAAAACTTGCTGGCCCATATGCCGACTTGTGGCTAACTCAGTGGGAGGAACTGGCAAAGCCGTCGGGCCCCCGCTACTGTGGAGCTGTATTTTGATTTTCCTGACTGTCGGATCGCGTGAGCCGTTTGATAGGATGGTTCAGGCCGTTGACACTTGGTGTCTATTACATCCAGACGTCGAAATATTTGGTCAAGTGGCCACAGGGTTGCACAGGCCGACGAACTTTCCTTTTGCCGATTATCTCACTCCAGACAAATACCGGCAGACATTCGGCGAGGCAAAGCTGATTATTTCGCATGCCGGGATTGGAACAATCCTGACAGCTATGACTCAGTCCAAGCGAATCGTCATCATGCCTCGTCGCGCTGACCTGAAGGAGACACGCAGCGACCATCAGATGGCGACGCTGCGGGCTCTCAAGGGCCATCCTGGGATCTATGCTGCGCGCGACGAGGCGGAGCTGGGACCGATACTCAACGAAGTAGCCACGCGGGACAACGACAGCCAGCTAAGCGCGATCCCGCGATTTGCCGATCCCAGGCTGATTTCGGCGATATCCAATTTCATCCACTCGGGCTGACGTGCTAGACGGCGAGCCGCCGGAATTGCGAACCTCGCCTAACCTCAACCGTGATCTGACTCTAATTGTTGTTCTGGGGGCATCAAAATGGTTGCGAGTTCCTTCGAGCGGCTTCACGGGAGGATCGTGTCTCGCACGGCGACGGTCGGAGTAATCGGGTTGGGATACGTCGGTCTTCCACTTGCAACCACAGCGGCGATGCACGGTGTGCGGACCATCGGTTTTGACATCGATTCCGAGAAAATTGAAAAGCTGAAATCTTTTAGCAGTTATATTGACGCAGTCAAAGACTCCGACTTGGTCGAAATCGCCTCGAACGGCAAACTCACCGCGACGACGGATTTCACACATCTGCGCGAGTGCGATGTGATCGTGATCTGCGTGCCGACGCCGCTGACACAAAATCGCGACCCAGACATTTCGTTTATCCAGAAGAGTTGCGAGGTCATTGCGCGGCACATCACCCGAGAAACCATAGTATCGCTCGAATCGACGTCTTATCCCGGTACCGTCAAGGAGGTTGTCGCCCCAATACTCGAAAGCTCGGGATTGAAGATTGACGAGGACATTTTCGTCGCTTTTTCTCCTGAGCGTGAAGATCCAGGAAACGCAAAATTCAGTACATATACAATTCCCAAGATCGTTGGGGCTGACACTGCGAATGCGCGCGCTTTGGCGGTGGAATTTTATGATTCGATCGTTGCAAAGGTGATACCTGTATCCTCTACTATGACGGCCGAAGCCGTAAAACTTACAGAAAATGTATTCAGGTCGGTCAATATCGCACTCGTCAATGAGTTGAAGATCATTTATACACGAATGGGTATCGACATTTGGGAAGTGATCGAAGCGGCGTCGACGAAACCGTTCGGATTCATGCCATTTTATCCTGGACCTGGACTTGGCGGCCATTGTATACCAATAGACCCGTTTTATCTTTCCTGGAAAGCGCGGCAATACGAAATCAGTACGAAATTTATTGAACTTGCGGGAGAAATCAACCTCGGCATGACGGACTACGTCGTCGCTAGATTACGCGAAGGTCTGGATCGTGAATATGGTCGTGGCCTGAAGGGAACCCGTATTCTGGTCGTTGGAGTCGCCTACAAGAAGAACGTTGGCGATGTCCGCGAGAGTCCGGCGGTCAAGATCATTTCTGTGCTCCTGTCAGGCGGCGCCAAGGTTGAGTACCACGACCCTCATGTTTCCCAGTTGCCGAAGATGCGGGCCTATCCCGCGATGCACGGCAAACAATCAGTTGCCGCCGGCAGCTCTGCCATGAGGGAATGCGACGCAATTGTGATTGTTACGGATCATGATGATATTGATTATCGAAACCTTATTGCAATGGATAAATTGATCGTCGACACGCGCAACGCGATCGAAGGGCGTGGATTAACCTGCCGCAAGTTGATCAAAGCATGAGGATACGCTCGCGGGGGATGTCCCGCGGAATGTTGAAAATGGAGGAGCGGCGTTGCTCGCCTTGAACCAGTAGGCTCGGGGTGCTGATTCCACGAGAGGAAAGCAACGCCATGAAGAAGCATATCACATCTACGGCGATTCCCACGCATGCGCTGAAGACCGAGGCGCTGGCGAGCATGTCGGCGAGTTTCG
>Ga0182030_10026341_pt1 | contig 10530 bp, 9 predicted proteins | sample 812S3MmetaG_FD_121299 | JGI IMG/M metagenome (GOLD analysis project Ga0182030, IMG submission 121299) | Permafrost microbial communities from Stordalen Mire, Sweden - 812S3M metaG (Illumina Assembly) | ecosystem: Environmental > Terrestrial > Soil > Wetlands > Permafrost | place: Sweden... | reverse complement strand
CCGTGCCGCCGGCGCCAGCATGCAGCGAAAGAAAGGCGTTACTGGCGTCGAGCTTGCCGCCGAGCAGCGATTGCAGGCGCAGCTTGTGATAAATGTCGTCGGCGTGGTCCAGCATCGCGGCCACGTCTTTCAACGCATGCTGGCGCGACGGGCCTTCCGGCTCGGCAAGCGTCAGCTCGACCATCTCGCCGGCGTCATCAAGCTGGCGCACGAGATCGTCATACGGTTTGACGAACGCACGCTGGGCATTGGTCTGCTCGATTACCTGGCGCGCGGCATTGGGCGCATTCCAGAAATCCGGTGCTGCGGCGCGGGCATCATACTCCTGCAACAAGGCGCGACGTTTGTCCAAGTCAAAGATAACCTCGCATTTCGATCAGTCCCTGTCGCAACTGACTCAACCGACTCTGCACATCTTCAATAGCAATCACGTTTGATGACCTCTTGTTGGATTCTTTCTTTCAGGAAGGCGGCATTATCCCATGCCATCCCCCGCTCGGCAAGCGCGCGAATGGAACAAACGACGAAAAGGACCTAACGCAACCGGCTGGCAGGACGCGCATGGGTAGGGACGGCTCGCCGAGCCGTCCGCCAGAGAGAGACGGCGGTTTCGGCGAAACCGCCCTACCAGCCGAACCAGTCTGACGCGTTCCCGTTCGGTGAACTTCGCCGATCCGCGACACAGGTTCGCCTTTTGGAGACCGATGACCACAAAAAACAGCGCGCCTGTGTCTGCCTCATTCTTTTTCGTTATTTTTCTCACACTGCCGGGTTTTGACGCCTCCGTTTGCGGCGATGCGGAGGTGAAATGAACTACCGGTTTCTGACGCCTCCGTTTTGGAGCCAGTCTGGCTTCTATTTTCTGAATTCTGGCTTCTGTTTTCGAGGCGTCAAAAACGGGTAGTTGGAAAGGCGAAGAAAATTCACCATGAAGAACAGGAAACGCGTGAAGGCGAGGCGTCAGAAACCGGTAGTTGGAAAATTCGTTTGTGCCGAAAAAGAAGACGCAAAAACGTGCATTTTTAAAGCGGATTTCTTCGTTTGTGCAATGTTCAGACCCTACTTCTCTGTACGCTAGCCATTCGCAACTGGAGGCTTTCGCCATTTACGGCGGATCGCCAAGGTGGCGAGACCAGCGAGCGCCAGTCCCGCAGAGCACGGCTCGGGAATGGGCGTATAGGTGCCGGCGTAGATGCCCACGCCGGTGGTTTCGGCGGCGTTGTCGAGCAGCGATAGCGTCGTGCCATCGTAGGAAAGTTCGGCCCAGCCGTAGATCGCGGCACCAGTGAACGGTTTGTTGCTCAGCATTTTATCAACATAAAAACCCAGATAGAAAGGCTGGCCATATTGCAGATTGATGGTTCCGAACGTTCCCTTGTAGCTGTCGAGGAATGCTTGCGCACCTGCCGTGGTCGTTGCGTTGATCGGCGTACCGGCAGAAGTTGCGAACCAGATGGTTCCAGGATCGAGCACGAAAGATTCGGCCAGCAAAGCGGGGTTGTTGCCGTCATCAAATATATTCACATAGATTCCGGCCGTGGTGCCATTATTGCCGTCTCCGCCGGCTATAAAATAATCGGCGAGAGAGCCGCCCGGCCCCACCCATGTAGCTGGCCAGAGCACCGAAGCCGCGTTGGCAAAGGAGCAGAGCGTCAGCAAGCAAGCCACGGCAAGGATTCGGACTTCGATGCGTTTCATTTCAATTCTCCCGGGAGGCGTCGAAAGATCGGACAGACAGTAGCCCTGCCGTTTATTGGTGATATGGTCGGGCGTGATGAATTGCCTGTCAACACCGCAGTATTCTGGCTGCATTTTCGCGATGGAAGCAGCGCCATAGGCTACGATGGGTCGGGCCTTTGGCCCAATGGAAAGTGTGTCAGGCTGGATAGCCCGACGTACCAACTACCCGTTTTCGACGCCTCCGTTTTCCGCCATTTGAACTACCGGGTTCTGACGCCTTGGTTTTTCCGGAATTCTGACGACTGAATCCTGAATTCTGAATCCTTCTTTCGAGGCGTCGAAACCCGGTAGTTGCCTTCACGCCCAATCGCGCCAAAATCGCGGCGTCAAAAATCGGTAGTGTTGCGCCGCCCTGTTTGTTAGGCGCAAATGGTGGGCCGCGATGCCGACGCGGCGGAAAAAGTTGTTATTCATGCCCAGACCTGCTCCGCTTCTTCCTCGATTCGGCTGGTGGAAGAAAGTTTTCGCCCGTCACCACGCTCCTGCCGGTTTTTTCTTCCAACGCCAATCGGGCTTTTTTCGCAATGGTACCGCCTTTTTTCCCGGCGTCCGCATTTTCGGCCATGCCGGTTGCCACCACGCTCTCGGCGATCTGCCGGGTGGAGAGTTCCGCCAGCGCAGTAAAGATCAGTTCCGCCTCGCTCATGTGATCGCGCAGGTTCTGCGTCTTGATCCCCTTGATCTCCTTGTGCTTCTTGACCGAAACCCCGGTCCATTCCTGATGGATGATATTGGTGAGAATGGCATATTCCTCCTCGCCCTTGATTTCGTGATCCTTCCAGTAATCGGTAAGTTTGTTCCGGGTTTCCTGCCCCATCATCCGCCGCTGAATCCATTTCTCGCTCCGGCCGTGCTGTTGCCAGTATTCACGGGCACGATCGAGCCACCGGGCCGGATCGCTCATATCCTGAATGCGCTCGTAACCCACCTTGGCCAGCCAGAGCTTGATCGGCTCCGCCTTTGGGCTGGGAACCGACTGGATAATCCGTAAAAGCGTTTCTGGATCGGCCACATCCGTTGCGTATTTCTTGCCGTCGGCCGCCTCCAATTTCAGTTGGTGACAATTTGTCACCGACTGACTGCCTTCCTTTTTTAGTCGTTCTTTCAGCTTGTTCCAATATTTACGGGCGGCCTGAAAATCCGGCTGCTGAATCAGCGCCGCGATGATGTCCACCACGGAGAAATACCAGGTTTCCGATTTTTCGTCATAAGTCCGGCGGATCTTGAAGTCCTCGAAAACGGCCAAGGCATGCCCTTTGTTCATGGTTGTTGCTCCCATGTGCAGCACTATAAAGTTTGCCGTCACGGCGGACAAGAGTGGAATGCGCAGGCTTGACGGGACGCAGAAAACAGGGTCGCGTGAGATGGTGGCGAGTCGAGCCTCGCCAGAGAAAAGCGGCGTCAAGCCGCCGCAGTCCAAAGCGCCAACGGCGCGAACCATAGTAGCCTTGGGCAACGCCCAAGGAAACGAGACCGAAAATATTTCGAGGGCTGAAGGCCCGACCCATGATGCGTTTGTTTTTCGAGATGGCACGGGCTTTCAGCCCTTGGATTTTCTTTTGCATCACCATTCCTATGGCGTTGCCATAGGCTACGATGGGTTGGGCCTTTGGCCCAATGGAAAGTATGTCAGGCTGGATAGTCCGGCGTACCAACTACCCGTTTTCGACGTCTCCGTTTGTGGTGGCGTGAAGGCGAAACCAACTACCTGTTTCTGACGCCTTGAAAAAGAAGGCCGGATTCAGAAAACAGCAGGCAAAATAAATCCAAAAACCGAGGCGTCGAAACCCGGTAGTTGCGTTCACGCCCAATCGCGCCAAAATCGCGGCGTCAGAAACCGGTAGTTGCATCGGACATTAAAAAAGATAAACAAGACCCAGCAGAACGGTTGTGTCCTTGGAGGTATATTGGCGCATGTATTCTTCGCGCGCCATGATGCCCCAATTCTTCGTCACAAAAACCATCTGGCGCGCCCGGACGACCTGATAAACCTGATCCAGCTCGGAGTTGTCCTGAAGGTAGTACTGGCCGAAGAGGTGCACCATCCGCCAGTCCCAGCGGGCAATCATGCCGGCGACGCTCGTGTTCCAGGCGTCGTTGCCATACGTGGTGTCCAGCATGAGCCGGGCGCAGCCCACATACGGGTTCAGCGCGAGATTGCAGGACGGCACGCGAAACAGCGGACCCACGCGGACAAGCGGTTCATTGATGCGCAGCGACATGCCCGGCATTTCGATTTCGTGCCACGTGTAGCTCCCGCCCGCAGCCCACGTGACCGTTTCCTTGGGATCGCCGTTGACGGACAGCGCAAAGATATCGCCCCAGACCTTGCTGTCATTCGGGTTGGTGTAAAAGAGGATGTTGTTGATGGCCACGCGGGAATCCACATAGGAAGTCATGATCGCGTATTCGCCGGCCGTGGCCTTGTGCGCCACGTTTTCTCCGGTGAGGGGATCGGGCGCTGAATATTCATTGCGGTCAAAACCAACCGCCGGGCAGACCATGAACATCCCGCCGCTGGGATGCGCCGGCACCAGATTCGTTGCCATGCCATCGGCCGCGCGCACTGGATTCATCGCCACCGTCGTTGCAATCATCACGATCAGCCACGCCTTGCGAAACATGGGATTGCCGTTTCCTTTCAAGGTTTGCCCTCCGCAGACATGGCAAGACAATACAACATTATGAGAAGGAAATGAAATGTGAGACTACCGGTTTTCGACGCCTCGGTTTGGCGCAAATACAGTGCGATTTCAACTACCCGTTTTTGACGCCTCGGTTTTCTCCAAATTCTGACAACTGAATTCTGAGTCCTGAATCCTTCTCCCAAGGCGTCAGAAACCAGTAGTTGGTTTCGGCGTCGCGGCGATTCAAACGAAGGCGTCAAAAACCGGTAGTCTGCCCGGCGCGTCGCCTATCCCAGAATTTCAGGCTTGATCACGCCGTGGGGATTCTTGCGCAGCATCCGCGCGGACACGTCGGTGCGTTCGAGGCGCAGGAACACGCCCCACGCCGCGCCGTGCGAACCGAGCGCCACCAGCATTTCGTGCCCGCCAGCCTTGGCGGCAAACGGAATGACCGCGTCTTCCGGTCGCGCCGGATTCGTGCCTTTCGGGTCGCAGAAAAGGGACTTGCGATCCAGCCACACTTTCGCCGGACCGTCGTAACCGAACAGCAGGTTGAGCTTCATCGGCACGGCGCAGCGGAAATTGAAGGCGTAATAAACCAGCGCCTCGCCCGCCGGGCCGAGCTCGAGATGACGGTCGCAAAAATTCGCGGGAAACTGGCGGTCTTGGAGTTTGAGTTTTTCCGGGCAGCCAAGTTTGCGCACGTCCACGCCGGGCAGGATTTCGCTAATGCGCAGATTATTTACGAATGGCGTGACGGCCCGTGGCTCGGACGCCTGAAGCGGCAACGGCCCGAAGGCCGGGATCGAGCGCCCGCCCTTGTCCGTGATGTTGCAGTGCGGAAAAAATCCGCGCCCATAAAACAGTTCGCCTTCGAGCGTTTCCACCGTGCAGCCAAAATGAAGGATCGCTTGGTCGCCCTCGAGGTCTGTGCGATAGGGATGCCGCGCGCAGCCCATCAGGCTGAAGCCGGTCGGCGCGCCTCCCGATGTCAATGCGCCATCCAGGTTTTTGAAACGCACGATCACGTCGGCGCACTTGCTGATTGGGTTGGGCTTGACCTGAACGTCGCGCACCTCGATCGGCGGCAGCCCGGCTTTTTTGCCTCCGCGCAAAAATTCCATCGCCTGCGCCGCGCGACAGCCAAGAATATTTTGCGAAACGCCGCTGAGGTGAATGCCGTCGTCCAGCGCCAGATCCATCACCGGCACGGTCGCCAAGTTCGCGATCACGCCGGGAAGACGCCGCTGTTGCTCTCGCACCGAATCCCAGCTCTCGCCGATACCCGTTTGATCCATCCGGCCAATCTGCACGATCACCACTGGCAGGCGCGCATCCTTGAAATCGCGGCGCATGGACTGCACCAGTTTCTTCATGCGCGGCGTGTACACCGCGGCGGCCCCCGCCGTCGTCTCGTTGCACCCCTGGTACCAGAACACGCCCGCCACCGCGCCGCCGTTCTTTTTCACGCGCCGGCACATCGCGCCATACAGGCTGCCGCCGCCCATTTTTTTCTTTGCCGGATCCCACTGGCTCATGCTTGTGCCGCCATGCCCGCACGCCAGCAATCCCTGCGGAATTCCGGTTTTGCTGAACATTTCCTGGCCAAACGAGACGCCCGGTCCGACGCCGACGTGCCGGTTCTGCTGAACGCGCTTCGCCGCCGGGTTGCCGCCATGCACCGGATCCACCGCGCACCAAAGCGTGTGCAATGGATCAGCCGCCACGTCCCACTCATCGGTCATGTAAAACGCACGGACCGTTTTCATCGGCGGCAGTTTGTCCTTGAGCCAGCCAATGCCTTCCATGTTCGACTGGCCAGCCAGAATCCACACGTCGCCAACCATCACATTCACCACCGACATCGTGTCGAGCACCGCGCCTTTTTTGCTGATGCGCAAATCCACGTCATACGGCCCGCCGGTTTTCAATCCATTGATTTTTCCGAAAAATTTGCGACCGGTGGCGGTGCCGACGCGTTTCCAATTCCAGCCCGGCAGCACGCGGCCATTGGCGCGAACGCGCGCCTCGACCGCGCCCAACGCCTGGCACGCGCCCGCGAACATCGCGCGGCTCTGGTTGGACTTGGTTCGCTGCAGCACCATCTGGCTGAAAAGGCCCTCGGAAATTTGCACGATTGCTTTCTCCTTTTTGTTGAAAATTTAGCATGGCTTTTTCACGCCCGGTTTTCAATGAAATTCTCGGCGACGCGCCGATGCCAATCGAACGGCCCGATTCTGTCGCCTCTCCTTCACGCGCCTCCTGTCCTTCATGGTGATTTTTCTTCCCGTTTCCAACTACCCGTTTTCGACGCCTGCATTTGCGCCGTTGCGGCGGTGAAATGAACTACCGGTTTTTGACGCCGCAAAAACAAAAGACAAAATTCAGGATTCAGTCGTCGGAATGAGGCCAAAACCGAGGCGTCGAAAACGGGTAGTTTCGCCACCGTAATTGCGACCCAAAATTGCGGCGTCAGAATCCGGTAGTTTCCAGTTCATTTGCTAGAAAACGCGAAACGCCATCTGAAAAAAACGCTGGACTTGCCGATGCGATAAGTTCATCATTTACGAATGACGACCTGCAATCATTATCGCCGGATATGCAGAACGCATAGGGGACCAACAAGCTGCAATCTGGAAGTGCGATTACGGAGACGAATTCTGCCTCTGTTGGCGAACCATACCACATCATTTCTTTAAAAACATTCCCACATGCAACCCAAAACCACTTGTATGGAATCTGAGAAGTTTGATATAGTAACCGCCTTTTGATGGAGAGACTTATGCCTGAGGCAAGAACAAATACCGAAATCATCATGTACCGAGAAGGAGTCGCAAGTCTCCTTGAAGCTCATGCCAACAAGATGATCAACAACGGCCTTCCCGAGCATGCGGCTGTTCTGTTCGAGCAGTTTTTCAAAAACGCACAGGAACAAGTCTGCATCTTCTGCAAAAATTTAGCTGCACCTGTTTTCGGGAGGCAATTTGTTGTAGATGCTGCCCGCGAAGCGCTTGGCAGAGGCATCCGCATCGAGATTCTTTTGCAAGATTCGCAACCTGAACAAAGCAGTTTCACAGATTTGCTTCGTAAGGCTCCTAGTGGCGTAACAATTACAACGGCCCAATCAGAGGTTGCAAAAACCTTTAAAGTCAACTTTGCGGTGATGGATTTGCGCGCGTATCGTTTCGAGGAGGACAGGGAACGTTTCAAAGCGACGGCCAATATGTTCGACCCTTGCATCGCCGCAAAACTCTTTCAAAAATTTGTCGAACAACAACAGACCAATAGCACGAAACTAATTTGGGCGGCAGCAAATGGATAACGGTGCCGGGCTTCCGACATTTGTTGAGATTTCTTTCGGTGTGAATCTTTTGACCGGAGCGTTTGAAGGGTTTCGTGGTTTTATCGTACTTAAACTCAAAAGCCAGAATTATATCCGCGTATCAGAACTTCAAACGCTCGAAGTTGTCGAAGACGGAAAACGCCATTTTCTCCCAATTTTGGTCGCCAAAATTAAGTCGTTGAATTGCTGTTGCGACAGAATCCAAGCAACAGTTTGCAAAGCATCAAGAGCCGTCGCGATAATATTTGCGTGTCTTTGTGTTGCTGTTGCCTACTTTGATTTACTTGGAAAGTGGAATTTCGTCCTGATCTTGCCATATCCAATCTATATTCTCGCTTCGCTTGGCGTGTTTGGTTTTTTTTGGGCGAGAGCCCAATGGTTTATCTCTCAGCATAAAGCAGTGCTAAATATGTATCAGGGCGCATCTGCGAATGAAACGCGTCTAAATGTGGACAACTCTTTAGAGTCACTGGAATAAAGCAAATTTCATTCGTTGGCGTTGGTGATTGGTAGAACCACGCCTAAATATTTTCCAAACGCCTTTCGAATGGCGTTTTGAGCACGTCACAAATCCTTGTGCGGTTATTTGCCCTCAGCCTTGGACCGCGATGGCCTTGTCGCTCGACCAGAGGCCGTGGATGTTGCAATAGGCGGTGGCGAAAAGCGTGCCGGAGGTCGTGAGCTTGGCGCGCAGGAGCACGGAGCTGTCAGTGAAGGCCGGGCCTTGGTTCGGGCCGGTGGGCGACTGGCCGTGCGCGCTGAATTCAAAGCGGCCGAGCTCGAACGTGGCCTTGCTGCCGGTGGGCGCGAAGTGGACTGCGATCCAGGCAATGTGGTGCTCGGTGGTGTTGGGGTGGGGAATTTGCTTGCCGACGGTGACGGTGACCGCCGTCCATTCACCGGCGCGGACCGCGTCCGGGGCTTCGATCACCGGCACATGCTTCTCGCTCTTCCAATCGGCCGACCGTACGAATTCGCTCAGGCTGCTCATGATGTTCTCCTCTGTCTTTTTTGATTTCCCGTTTGCGGGATGGTTGTGTTTTACCGTTATTGCACCGATATCCTACCAAAAAACAGGCCGGCAAGGCACGTGGATTTCCTGAGTTTTTGCTGCGAAATCCCTTTGTTTTCGGCGCGGCGGTCTTTATGATTAACCGAGCGAAAAGGGAATTGCATGAAAACACTGATCGTATTTTATTCGCGGAGCGGCTGCACGCGCAAGGTGGCCGAGGCGCTGGCTGGACAACTCGGCGCGGATTTGGAAGAGCTGAAAGAAACCACGGATCGCAGCGGCGCGGGCGGATATGTTCTGGCCGGTCGCGATGCCATGCTGAAACGTTCGTCGGATTTGCTGCCGACCACGCACAATGCGGCGGAGTATGACTTGGTGATTGTGGCGACGCCGGTCTGGGCCTGGACCATGTGCCCGGCGATTCGCACGTGGCTGACGCGCGAGGCGGCGAATTTGCGCAGCGTGGCATTCATCGCCACGCAAGGCGGCAGCGGCGCCGAAAAAACCTTCACGCACATGCAGGAAATCGCCAAGCGCGAACCGGTTGCCACGCTGATCTTGATTGATCGCGACATCAAGGCCGGCACCATCGCCGACGCGCTCGGCGCTTTCGCGGAAAAAATCCGCAAGTGATTGCACGGCGCGCCATCCGCCAACTGCCGGTTTTTGACGCCTTCATCTGGCGCCGATTTTTGCGTCGTGACACTACCGGTTTCTGACGCCGCCAAGAGAAGAAGACAGAATTCAGAAGACAGAAGCCAGCATGATTTGCGACGGAGGCGTCGAAAACCGGTAGTCTTCAGCAGCACGACGGCGATGAAAATCGCGGCGTCAAAAACCGGTAGTTGGCGAAAATTTTAAATCCGAGACGGCCGGGACGGAGCCCGGCCCTCCAGAACGCCAGCAAACGTGCAGTTTTTTCGTGACTGGAGGGCCGGCCTCCGTGCCGGCCGCCGATTTTGAGATAGGTTCTACACCGACTCGGCCAGTTTTTCGGCGAGGCCGAGGTAAGTGGCGGGCGAGAGCGCGAGCAGGCGCTTCTTGTCGGCGGGCGGAATGTCGAGCGTCTCGACAAAGGCCTTGACTGCGGCGGCGTCGAGTTTTTTGCCGCGCGAAAGTTCCTTCAGGCGCTCGTACGGATTGGCGAGGTCGGCCTTGCGCATCACGGTCTGGATCGGCTCGGCGAGAACCTCCCAGGCGTTGTCGAGGTCGGCGGCGAGCTTCACAGGATTGAGCGTCACCTTGCCAAGGCCACGCAGCGTCGAGTGGTAGGCGACGAGGCTGTAACCGGCAGCGACGCCCATGTTGCGCAGCACCGTGGAATCAGTGAGGTCGCGTTGCAGGCGCGAGACCGGCAGCTTGCGCGCCATGTGTTCCAGCAGCGCGTTGGCCACGCCGAGGTTGCCCTCGCTGTTTTCAAAATCAATCGGGTTGACCTTGTGCGGCATGGTCGAGGAGCCGACTTCGTTTTTCACGGTTTTCTGGCCGAGATAACCCATGGAAATATACGCCCAGATGTCGCGGTCGAGCGAAAGCAGCACGGTGTTCCAGCGCGCCAGCGCGTCGAAAAGCTCGGCGATGCCGTCGTGCGATTCGATCTGCGTGGTGAGCGGATTCTGGCGCAGGCCAAAACCGTCCAGCACGCGGCGGCTGAGCGCGGACCAATCCACGTCCGGGTAGGCGGCGACGTGGGCGTTGTAATTGCCGACCGCGCCGTTCATCTTGGTGGGCAGGACGATGGCGTCGAGCTGCGCCGACTGGCGGCGGAGGCGATGCACGAAAACCGCGAGCTCCTTGCCGACGGTGGT
>Ga0182030_10026340_pt1 | contig 10531 bp, 10 predicted proteins | sample 812S3MmetaG_FD_121299 | JGI IMG/M metagenome (GOLD analysis project Ga0182030, IMG submission 121299) | Permafrost microbial communities from Stordalen Mire, Sweden - 812S3M metaG (Illumina Assembly) | ecosystem: Environmental > Terrestrial > Soil > Wetlands > Permafrost | place: Sweden... | reverse complement strand
GCCCCTTCGATCGACGGGGTCACGCCGACCGCCATCGCCGGGGGATGGCCACGGGTCACCAAGGTGACGATGCCGGCCAGGACCAGCACGAGGCCGATGACGGCGGACATCGTGCCCACCGGTCCCTGACCCAGCCGTTCGGCGAAGAGGCAGAGCCCGAGGATCACACTGCCGACCAGGTTGGCGGCATTGCTCGCCGCCAGTGCCGGAGCGAGCACCCCCACCCGGAGCGAGCGCTGCTGGTAGACGAACGTGGCGGCAACGGCGCCGACCAGCACGTACAACTGCCAGGTGCCGAACACGCCGGCCCGGCCGCCGTGGGCGTGGGTGAGGGCCTTCGCCATCCCGGACTGGACGGCGACCGAGAGGCCGCCGGCGCCGCCGAGGAGCGCCGCCGTGACCGCTGGCCGCGTCCGTCGGGCGGCCAGGTCGAGCGCGGCGAGCAGGAGCGCGGTGATGACCAGGCAGATGGCCCACGACTCCGGGGCCACGGTGTTCGTGCCCCCCGTCGGATCGCCACCGAGCAGGAAGAGGATCAGCCCGACCATCGTCATCGAGGCCCCGACCACATCCCAGCGTCCGTACCGCTGGGCGGTGAGCCACACCCCGATCGGCAGGGCGAAGACGAAGCTCGAGATCACGATGGCCTGCACGACGACGAGCGACCCGATCGACAAGGCGGTGATCTGCAGTGCGAACCCCGCTCCCGACAGCAGGCCGCCGAGCAGCCACACCGGATGGCGGAAGAGCTGCACGATGAACGCCAGCCCCTTGCTGGACTCGGGCGCCCTCATCGTCCCCCGCTGCTGCAGCACGAGGCCGAACGCGAAGAGGAGGGAGGCGAGGAAGGCCAATAGCACCGCCATGGTCTCGTCCTCCCTCCCTACCCGCTCACGTCGGCCCGGCACCGGACGGTCGCCCGCACCACGTGCCTAGCGGTCAACGCCGTCCATTGTGCACCCTGGTGTCACCGGGGGTTCGAACCTCGACGCGTGCCCCGGTCGCCGGGTGCCGGCCACCGGGGCATGGCCTCCACCCGACGCCCACTGTGGTTCAGTGGATGGATGGAGCCATCCGGACCGTCCGAGTCACGAGCACGTGCACAGAGGACGCTGACGATCCGCTTGACGTGATGGTCGGACGACCGCTGCCCGCCGAGGACCCGGCGGGACGTGGCGCGCCGTCGGCCCCCGGTGAGATCCTCGATCGGGCCCGGAGCCTCCGGGCATTCCTGACGTCCACGCCGGACCCCGCGCCATGAGCATCTCGGTCGACCACCTCGACAGGACCGCGCTCGAGCAGGTCTCCCGACTGTGCCGACGGGCCATCGTCGATGCACCGTCGTCCGCCGAGCTCGACGACGCCCTCTTCGCGCCCGACCAGCCGGTCGTGCTGCTCGGTGATCCTGGTATCGGCGTGGTGGCCGTCGCCGAGTGCGCCGACGGACCGCACATCCGGCTGCTGGCCGTCGACCCGTCGGTGCGTCGGCAGGGCATCGGTCGGACCCTCCTGCTGTCGGCCGAGGGATGGGCGGCCGCGGCCGGTCACCACAGCCTGGTGACCGGAGCCGATCCTCCGTACCACCTGTGGCCGGGCGTCCCCACCACCGAGACGGCCCTCCTGTGTCTCCTCGAGGGCCACCACTACTTCCGGACGGAGACGAACTTTGACATGCGGGTGGACCTGCGGGCGATCCCCTCCGATCCCGGAGGTCACGCGCGGGCCCGGTCGGGCGAGCGGGCCGAGATCGACGACTGGATGGCGACCCACTGGCCCGACTGGCGCCAGGAGGTGTCGAGGGCGGCCGACAAGGGCAACCTGGTCCTGGCCCGGGAGGCCGGGGACCACGGCGCCGTGGTGGCGTTCTGTGCGTTCGAGGTGAACCGCCGGGGACAGCTGGGGCCGGTGGCGGTGCGCCCCGACCTGATCGGCCGGGGTGCCGGCCGGGCCGTGCTCCTGGGCGCCCTGCACGAACTGCGTCGACGGGGGCGCGACGAGGTGGCGGTGACCTGGGTCGGTCCGGTCGTCCCGTACGCCGTGGTGGGCGGAGTGGTGGCGGAAACGTACTTCGTCTACCGGAGGGAGCTCACGTGAACCTGCTGCCGGTGCCGCGGAGTCTCGACCTGACGGGTGACGTGGTCCCCTTCCGGGCACCCCGCAAGCGACTCGACCCCTCGCTGCCGCCCCAGGGCTACGTGCTGCGGATCGACGACTCCGGCGTCGACCTGGCCGCCGCCGATGCGGCCGGCACCTTCTACGGGGACGCGACGCTCGCCCAACTCGCCCACCTCCATCAGGGCGCACTTCCGGTGGGCACGGTCCGGGACCATCCCGACCTCGAGGTGCGCGGGGTCATGCTGGACGTCTCCCGGGACAAGGTCCCGACGATGCCCACCCTGCGCGCCCTGATCGCCCGGTTGGCGTCGTGGAAGATCAACCAGGTACAGCTGTACACCGAGCACACCTTCGCCTACCGGGACCATCCCGACGTGCACCGGGCGGCGAGCCCGTTCACGGCGGAGGAGATCCTCGACCTGGACGCCTTCTGTTCCGAGCACCACGTCGAACTGGTGCCCAACCAGAATTGTCTGGGCCACATGAACCGCTGGTTGGCCCATGCGCGCTACCGCCCGCTGGCCATCGCCGGTGACGGATTCGTCGACCCCTTCGGCATCTCCCGTGCGCCGATGACCATCGAACCCACCGACCCGGGTTCGATCGCCCTCGTCCGGAACCTGCTGGCCGAGCTCCTGCCGCTGTTCACGAGCCGCCGGGTCCACGTGGGTCTCGACGAGGCCTGGGAGCTGCCCCGCGCGCGGATGGACGACTTCATCACCTGGGTGTCCGACCTGCGTGCCCTCCCCGAGCTGGACGGGCGGGAGATGCTCATGTGGGGTGACATGGTGGCGGGCGACCCCGACGCACTGGCCGCACTGCCACCCGGCGTCACCATCTGCGAGTGGGGCTACGACGACTGGCATCCCTTCGACGACCGCTGCGCCGCGTTGGCATCGGCCGGCATCCCGTTCTGGGTGGCACCGGGGACCTCGAGCTGGCTGAGCATCCTCGGCCGGCTGACGAACGCCCGCACCAACTGCCGCAACGCGGTGGAGGCCGCCGTCACCTACGGGGCGACCGGATTCCTCATCACCGACTGGGGGGACCAGGGGCACCTCCAGCAGCCGATCATCAGTGAGCCCGCGCTGGCCTACGGCGCCGCGGTGTCCTGGTGTCTGGCGTCGAACGCCGACCTGGACCTCGCGGCGGCCCTGAGCACCCACGTGTTCGACGACCCGACGGGCCGACTGGCGGACGCCGTCCTCGCCCTCGGTGACGCGCACCGCCTGGTCACGCCCCAGTTCCCGAACCTGGCCACCATCGTCACGAACCTCTACTACCCGCAGCTGTCGGTGGGAAGGGGCCTGACCGCGGGGCTCACCGCCGAGGAACTCGACGTCGTCGACCGGCATCTCGGCGAGGCGCGCCGGGCCGCCGGGTCAGCGGACTCCGGCCGACCCGACGGTGACCGACTGGTGGCCGAGACGATCTTCAGCATCGACCTGGTCGAGCTCCTCGTGCGCGACGCCCGGTGGCGACTGCGCGGCGACGGCACCCTCGGTTCGATCGCGGCGTCGGACCGCCTGGAGCTGGCGAACGACCTCCGCGACCTCACCGACCGGTACCGCGCCCTCTGGCTGGAGCGGAACCGTCCCGGCGGACTGGTCGACAGCGTGGCCTGGCTCGACAATCTGCGGTCCGCCTACGAGACGGGTCGACCCGATCCCACCTGGGGAGGCCTGTCGGTGGCCACGCCCTGACCGGCGACGTCGGCGGGGACGGTGGTGACCCCCATGACGGTGGCGGGGCGATGGGACGGTGATCGCACCCGGGCCGGCGACCGGGCCGATGGTGGCGGCGTGGAGGCAGCGGGGACCGTACCGGGGGCGAGATCAGCCGGGAGGGTAGATGTCCACCAGATGTCCCATGAGTCGGGGGAACAGGGGGGTGAAGCGGCCTTCGCCCCAGGGGAGTTCGGGCTCGTTGGCCATGGACTGGGTGAGTGCACCCGTGATGAGGATCGACACCAGGAAGACGGCCTCGTCGCTGTCGGCGGCGGGACCGAGCTGGCCGGCGGCGACGGCAGCGGCCAGTGCCTCCCGCTGGATGCGCACCATCTCCGGGCTCGGCGCGAACGCCTCCGGTGACGGGACGAAGTTCGGCACCGGTCGCCAGAACAGCAGCTGGGCGAGGGCGCGGTGCTCGAGCAGCCAGCGGCCACTCGCCTCCAGGCCGCCGGTCAGTGCTTCGAGGCCGGTCCCGCCGTCGGCCATGCCGGCCCGGAGGACCTCGAGGTGCTCGACCTGGCCCCGTAGGAAGAGCGCGTCGTAGACGGCCATGATCGACGCGAAGTACTTGTAGATGGACGGGGGCTGGACTCCCAGCCGGCGCGCCACCTCGGCCAGGCTGAGTCCGTTGACCCCCTCCTCGGTCATCACGTCCAGCGCGATGTCGAGGATCTCCGTGATGGTCTCCTGGCGCCGTCGGGCACGACGGTCGCCGGGTGGTGGTCCGGTCGGAATGCGTTCCACCTGTTCATCGAGCATTTCTGCATCGTAGCATATCATGTGCTTGACACCATTAGCTAATAGTAATAACTTAAGCAACGCAGAGAACAACGGCCCGGTCGTCCCATCCGGACGACCGGAGAGGATGGAGGACGCCATGCCCCCCAAGAACGGACGCTGGTGGCTGACGACGGACCGTCGCCAGACCACGATCCAGGCCACGGCCGACGAGGTCTACGGCCTCGTGGCCGACCTGCCCCGCATGGGGGAGTGGAGCCCGGAGTGCCAGACGGTCGAGTGGACCGACGGTTCGACGGCCCCGGTGGTGGGCGCCACCTTCGTGGGCCACAACAAGGGTGGCCCGGCCGGGCTCATGCGCTGGTCACGCCGCGGGCGGGTCCTGGTCGCCGAGCGGGGACGCTCGTTCGCCTTCGTCACCGAGGAGGGCGGCCGCGAGTCGACCGAGTGGCGCTACGACTTCGAACCGGTCGAGGGCGGCACCCTCGTGACCGAGTCCTACCACGTGCGGTGGATCCCGACATGGGCCCGGATCGTCGACGTCCCGACCAACCGGTGCAAGGAACTGGCCGAGGCCATGGAGCACACCCTCGGTCAGCTGAAGGCCGCCGCCGAATCGCCGACCGTGCCCGGAACAGTGGCGTGACCGACGGCCCCGACGCGGCCGCCCCGGTCGCCGGGCTCGTCCCGTCGACGGGCTGAGCCGGCCCTCTCCAGCTCCACCTCCCACCGACCATCATCCGCCCACCCGGGCCCCACCCCTTGGGAGCGCGCGGCCCGACGCGGGTCGGCGCCCCACGCACCCCGGCTCCACGCCCGGGCCACGACCACCGACCACCTCCGACTGACCACCGACCACCGACCACCGACCACAAGGAGCACCGAGATGATCACCACCTACGAGGCCGCACCCGGCATCGACGTCCTGACGTCCGCCTTCCCCATCCCGGGACTGGGTTCCGTCCCGATCAACGCCTTCGTCCTGCACGGCGACGAGCCCGTCCTGGTCGACGCCGGCGCCGTGGTCGAACGTGACGAATTCCTGGAGGTCCTGCGCACGGTCGTCGACGTGGCCGCCCTCAGGTGGATCTGGCTCACCCACACCGACGCCGACCACATCGGTGCGCTGCACGCGCTGCTCGACGAGAACGTCGACCTGGAGGTCGTGACGACGTTCCTGGGGGTGGGCGCCATGAGCCTGGCCGATCCGTTGCCGCTCGACCGGGTGCACCTGGTCAATCCCGGCCAACAACTGGTGGCCGGTGGCCGGACGTTGACCGCCCTGCGCCCACCGACCTTCGACAACCCGTGCACCACGGGCTTCCACGACGAGCGCTCCGGCGCCCTGTTCAGTGCCGACTCCTTCGGTGCCCTGCTGGCTGATGTTCCCCGGTCGGCGGAAGACCTGACCGAGACCGAGCTGCGGGAGGGCCAGGCCCTGTGGGCCACCATCGACTCCCCCTGGCTCCATTCGGTCGACGCCGAAACGTTCGCCGACCGGCTCGACGCGATCCGACGCCTCGACCCGTCGATGATCCTGAGCAGTCACCTGCCGGCGGCGTCGCCCGCCCTCACCGGGCGGATGCTGGACACGCTGGCGTCCGTGCCCGCCCGTGCGCCGTTCGCCGGGCCCGACCAGGCCGCACTCGAGTCGTTGCTGGCCGGCATGACGTCCGGCGCGCCGGTGTAGGGCAGCGTCGACCGCGGCGATCGGTGCTCGGCCTATCCGCCGGTCGCACCGCCGGCCACGGTCCTCCGACCGGCGCGTCGGGCCACCGTCCGGGGAACCCCGGTCCCGCCGGGCCCGGCGTTCCGATTCAGCGGTGCGCGGTGTACCCGCCGTCGATGGTGAACGTCTGGCCGGTGACGAATGCGGCGTCGTCGGACAGGAGGTACGTGACCGCCGTGGCGATCTCCTCGGGGTAGCCGAGCCGACCGACGAGGTGACCGGCGGTGATCGGCGCCAGGGTGTCGCCGAGGGGACCGCCGAGGCTGTCCTGGAGAGCACGGTCGACGACGACTCCGGGAGCGACAGCGTTGACGCGGATGTTGCGGTCGGCGTAGCCGGTGGCCACATAGCGCGTGAGGGCGACGACGCCGGCCTTGCTGGTGCCGTAGGCGGCCAGGGAACGACTGCCGTAGGTCGCCGCGACGGAGGCGGTGTTGACGATCGCACCGCCGCCGCGTTCCAGCATGGCCGGGATCGCGAAGCGGCAGCCGAGCATGACGCCGTCGAGGTTGACCCGCATCACGGTGCGCCAGGTGTCGAGGGGCATGGTGACGACGTCCTGGTCGGTGAGGTTGAGCTTGATCGCGGCGGCGTTGTTGTGCAGCAGGTCGAGTCCGCCGTAGGCGGCGAGGGTGTCGGCGACCATGCGCTCGACTTCGTCGGGCTCGGCGACGTCGGTGACCTGTACGCGGGCGTCGCCTCCGTCGGCGCGGATCACCTCGACGGTCGAGCCGGCGGCGGCCTCATCGATGTCGGCGACGGTGACCGCGGCACCCTCGGCAGCGAGGCGTCGTGCCGTCGCTCGTCCGATGCCCGAGCCGGCACCCGTCACGATGGCGACCTTGTCGCGGAATCGTTGCATCCTCGAAGTGTCGCGCGGGTTGCGACCGGAGTCCTCCCGGCCCGCGGGCAGTCGGTACGGCAGGTGACCGCCCGCGGTGGGTCATCCGCCTCCGAGGGCACTCACGGGGCCGCGGTGTTTCCCGCGAGCGTCCATCCGACGAGGGCGTTGGCGTGACCGTGACCCATCCCGTACTCGGACTTGAGGTGGCCGACGATCGCCATGTGCTTCTCGAGGCCGCAGTCGGCGATGATCTTCTGCCACGCCGCGATCGAGCGACCGTACTTCGTCTCGATCGAAGGAAAGTACGACGCGGGTCCCTGCTTCGGCCATGGTGCAGTCTGGTCGGGCATGTCGTGTCCTCCTCGGGCCAGGGCGGGGGCGCCCCGTGGTCGGTGTCGTCCAGGTTCCTCAGCCGGCGCTGATGTTGACCTGCCAGCCGATCCCGAACCTGTCGATGACGGCGCCGAAGATGTCACCCCAGAACATCTTCTCGAGGGGGGCCTTCACGGTCCCGCCCTCACCCAGACCATCGAAGATCCTGCGCAGGCCGGCTTCATCGGTCCCGACGATGGTCAGTTCGATCCTGGTCTGGACGTCGTTCGTCGCGTCGTCCCGGTCGCTCGCCCGCAGTGTGAACGTTCCGGCGTCCAGCGCCGCGTTGATGACCAGGGGCTTCTCGTCCTCGGACGCCGTCGGGTCGACATCGCCGCGACGGGTGATCGACAGGTCGCCTCCGAGGATGCCCTGGTAGTGGTGCATCGCTTCTTCGGTGTTGCCCGGAAAGAACAGGTATGCCTCGAGATTCATGACTGACCTCCTACGATGGTTTGTGGGAACTGGACCGTATAGTACTTCATCAGTACTGGTCCGTCTAGTACTATCTCGGAGATGACGGCCACCACTCCACCGGAGCCGACTGAGCGCAGTTCGGACCGACGCCACCGCGAGATCCGTGAGGCAGCCGTCGGCGCGTTCCTCGCCCGTGGCTACGAAGGAACCACGATGGAGGAGATCGCGGCACGTGCCGGGGTCTCCAAGCAGACCGTCTACAAGCACTTCACCGACAAGCAGCACCTCTTCGCCGACATCGTGCTGTCGACGACGGACGACATGAGTGCCCTGATCGGCATGATCGCCGAGCAGCTGCCGGCGACCACCGATCTCTCCCGGGACATCGAGCACCTGGCCGAGACGTTCCTCGTGGCGTTGATGCAGCCACGCGTGCTGCGACTCCGGCGCCTGGTGATCTCCTCGGCGGATCGTTTCCCCGAGATCTCGAGCGCCTGGTACGAGGAGGGGTTCGAACGGGTCCTGGCGGCGCTCGCCAGCAGCTTCCGGGCACTGGCGGATCGCCACGTGCTCGCCGTCGACGACGCGACTGCGGCGGCGGAGCACTTCGTCGGCATGTTGTTCTGGATTCCGGTCAACAAGGCCATGTTCACCGGTGACGACGACTACGCGGTGACCCACGATCTTGTTCCGGTGGCCCGGGCGGCAGCTGCGGCGTTCACGAGTGCCTACGGGACCCGTTGATCCGACGGGCGGGCACGCGACGTCGGGATGGTGCTGGATCGAGGACCGGACCTCCGAGCACCACGAACAGGGCGGAGCGTCGGCCCGGAGGTCTCGGCCCGACGCCGGAGGGATACGGTGAACGCCGTGGATCTCCCAGAGCTCCTGGTCGGGGACGCCGGCGAATGGCGAAGGTGGTTGAGCGACCATCACGCCGATGCACCGGGTGTCTGGCTGGTACTGGCCAAGAAGGGAACGGTCGATCCGACGACCGTCTCGTACGACGAGGCGCTCGACGAGGCGATCTGCTTCGGCTGGATCGATGGTCAACTGGGGCGTCGGGACGGCGTGACGTTCCGACGACGGTTCACGCCTCGGAAAGCTCGCAGCCCGTGGTCACGACGGAACGCTGCCATCGCCGAACGGCTGATCGCCACCGGCCGGATGCATCGATCCGGCGAAGACGAGGTGCGGCAGGCGAAAGCGGACGGTCGATGGGAGGCCGCCTACGCCGGGCAAGCCAGCATCGAGGTGCCGGAGGATCTCGCCAGCGCGCTGAGTGCCGATCCTCGCGCCCGGGCGATGTTCGAGACGCTCACGAGTGCGAATCGGTACGCCATCCTCTACAGGATCGGAAACGCCAAGAAACCCGAAACCCGCTCCAGGCGCATCGACCAGTTCGTCGAGATGCTGGCCCGAGGCGAGACGATCCACCCACAGGCTCCCTGATCACTGCCGGCGACGGCTACGACGACGCCCCGGTGGAGTCGTCCCGGGGCTCGATGCGGATCGAGCTGCTCGACCGGCGGAAGTGGCGGACCACGCTCGAACTGGCCATCGCCATGGCCGACCACATCCAGCACTTCTGCAGTTCGGCGCGACGACACGGTCCGCTCGGTCGCTTCCGCTGAGATCGGGGCACGCCCCGGGCGCGGAGTGGCCCGAATCCACCAGCGGTGGCGAGACCTTCTCGGGAGCGAAGCCAATGTTGCGGTCGAGAAGGGTGATCTGCCGCCAGGCACCGACCCCGGGCAGCTCGCATTCGATCTCGGTGCCATCCATGCCGGGACGAACATCGTGAGCGTCCTTCACGAAGATCACGCCGTCGTCGCCCGTGCCCGTACCGCGGTCAGGAGTCGACTGTTCGAACCGGCCGGAGTGTTCCGGAGACTCAACTCGTTCCCGGTGAGGGTGGCGACGCGGGGCGGGCCACGGGGTTGATTGCCGCACGCAGATCATCGAGTGCTGCGTAGATGAGGGACGGAAAGTCGGCTGACCCGTCCGTATGGGCCCAGCGTTCAAACGCCGTCTGGAATACCGCTACCCCTACCCGCGCGGTCAGGCCCGCCCCCGATCCCGGGACACTCCGCGATTGCAGTGCCACTCCTATGGCGTCCTTCAGGGCGGCCGTCTTGATCATCTCGCGCTCCTGGAGGTCACTCGAGGACTCGATGAGCCGTTGGGCGCCGATCTGTCGGCCATCGAGGCGATGGGTGAGGTGTTGGCCGGGACGGGAAACCCGTTCGTCGGGACATCGGGAACCATTCCTCTGGCCTTCGGGGGCGTGGAGGGAGTGGGAACCGAAATCGACATCCCGCCCGCCGGCCCTGGCATCGACGCCGAGAATGCCGTGATCGCCTTTGCCGACCGCGGTATCCGGTCGTCCGTCGTGCGGCCACCTCCCCTGGTGCACAGTCAGTTCGACCACACTGGCTATACGCCGGCCCTGATCTCGTTCGCCCGGGCCAAGGGCAAGGCCGGCTACCCCGGTGACGGCTCGAATCGTTGGCCCGCCGTGCACTCGGTCGACGCCGCGCGCCTCTACCGCCTCGCGCTCGAAGGTGCCCCGGCTGGGACCCGACT
>Ga0182030_10026338_pt1 | contig 10531 bp, 7 predicted proteins | sample 812S3MmetaG_FD_121299 | JGI IMG/M metagenome (GOLD analysis project Ga0182030, IMG submission 121299) | Permafrost microbial communities from Stordalen Mire, Sweden - 812S3M metaG (Illumina Assembly) | ecosystem: Environmental > Terrestrial > Soil > Wetlands > Permafrost | place: Sweden... | reverse complement strand
TCACCGCGTCGACCCAGATGGACGTGGCCAACGCTGCCGCGACACAGGGGCTCTCGGGCGCCGGCGGTGCGTCCGTGCCGCAGGTCACCACCGTCCTGACCCAGTACGAAAAAGCGTTGCAGACGTTCGTGTTCGCCGTTCACGGCCTCCACTGGACCGGGTCTACGCAAGCCTCGAGCGAGCAACTGACCATGGTGATCCAGACCATGGTGACCTATTTGGGGACCGTTTCCACCGTGAACTCGGGCACCTTGCACGGGTGGCTCGTCGTGTTCCACTCCCACGCGACGAGCATCCAGTCTGCGGACAACACCGTCCGGGGGCAGCTCGGGATACCCACCACCACGTCCTACCCGTAAGAACCTCTACTCGATGGCGATGGGATACCGGCCGATCACCGCGGTCTCCATGCTGTGCCGGTGCGCCCTCCACGCCGCGGCCGCCTGGTGTCGATCGATGGGGACGAGCCGCACCGTCATCCCCGGTGCGCACTGGCCGAGTCGGCCGTGATCGACGGAGGCGACGACCGCGATCACCGGATATCCGCCGAGTGTGGCGTGGTCGACCAGCAGGATCACCGGGCTACCGTCGTGGGGGACCTGCACCGCGCCGTGGACCACACCCTGGGAGTCCAGCTCGACCACCGGACCCGGGGCCATGCGTATCGGCGCCGCTCGACGGTCTCGCCGCAGCCGCAGGCCCACCCGGTTGCTCTCATCCGCCACAGTGAACTCCATCGTCCCCAGTGACGCGAACGCCCCCGGGGCGAACCGCTCGGCATGGGGTCCGGCCAGCACGCGTAGGGAGATCGGCTCGCCCTCGACCCACTCGGTCGAGATCCCCTCCCGTAGGTGGTCTCCCAACGGTGGCGTCATACCGGCCGCCCATAGTCGCTGCCCCGGAGCGATCGGTCCCGGACCGATACCGCTGAGTTGGTCGGTGGCCAAACTTCCGAGCACCCTGGGTCCCTCCAACCCGCCGGCCACCGCCACATAGGATCGGATACCGCCGCGAACCGTGCCGAGGGCCAACCGCTGGCCGGCACTGACCGGCAAAACCCGTCCTGGTTCAACCGGTTGGCCCTGCAGGCGAAGTTCGGGGGATGCCCCGACCACGGCCACGAACGTCGAGTCGACGCAGCGGAGGACGGGACCACGTGCGGTCGCTTCGAGCGCGCCTGCATCGTCGACATTGCCCACGAGCCGGTTCGCCAGCTGGAAGGAACAGGGGTCGGCAGGACCCGCCGCCGGTACACCGAGGGCCGCCATGTGGCGGCGCCCCGCGTCCTGCAGCACCGTCCGAAAGCCGCCGTCTTCCACGACGAAGAGGGGACGTGCGCCCGGAACCGGAGGGGAGAGGGGTGGCGGCCCGGCCGTCGACCCCGACTCGTCCTCTCCGACCGCCATGGTGGCGCGGACGAACTGCACCCGGTGCCCGGCCTCGAGTCGGGCATAGGGGGGAACATCGGGCCTGAACAGCCGCTCAGCCGTCCGGCCGATGAGCTGCCATCCGCCCGGCGACGCGAGTGGATAGACGGCGGCATAGCCGTTGGCCAGGGCCAACGATCCACCCGGAACCGACGGACGCGGTCGAGGGCGCCGGGGGATGTGGCGTAGTTGCTCGGGGAGGCCCGTCAGGTACGCGAAGCCAGGGGAGAACCCGACCATGGCCACGGTCAGCGTCTGCGCGGTCAGCAGTTCAACCACTCTCTCGGGCGTGCACCCGGCGCGTTCGGCCACCTCGTCGAGGTCGGGACCGTCGAAGGCACAGGGGAGGACGACGAGACGAGCCCCGTCGTCGGCTTCTACCGGACGACGGAGCACCTCTTCGACGAGTTGCGCCACCTCGGGCAGCCGAGACTCGAGGTCGTCATCCGCACCGTCGAAGAGCACCATGACGGTGGCCAGTCCCCCGACGACGTCGTTCAGCCCGTTGACGCGCGCCGCGTGAAGGGCCTGTACGAGCAAACGGGCGCCCGCGGGATCTTCCACTCCGATGAGCAACGCACGCTCGCCCAGGCGACGGATCTCTCCGACCGGTACCGACCGGGGCGGGGCGTCGTCGCTCATTTCAGGGACGGCGTGTCGACGGCGCCCTTACCGCCACGCCGGCCTCGGCCAGCGCACGCAGAACGGCTTCGGCCATGGCGACGGCGTGCGGGGAGTCGCCGTGGATGCAAAGAGTGTCCACCTCTAACGAAAGGGTCACGCCGTCTTGCGTGGTCACCTCTCCCTCGACGGCCAAGCCGAGCGCTTGGATGGCGGCCTGCGTCGGGTCGCTGTATACCGAACCGGCTACCTGGCGCGCCACGAGCTCACCATTGCGCAGGTAGGAGCGGTCGGCAAAGCCTTCTCGGAGAACGTGCACGCCCGCGTCTTGCGCCATCACCACGGCCGGCGCACCGGACGGGAGCACGAGCGAGACCTCCGGCCCACAGAGCTCGAGGATCACTGCGAGGAGCGCGTCGCAGGCAGCTGTCCCGCGTGAGACCTCGCTGTAGAGCGCGCCGTGCGGCTTGATCGACTGCACGGTCGCCTCGAGCGACGTCGCCACGTCGATGAGCGCGCCGATCTGCGACGCCAGGGCGGACGACAAGTCGCGGGATGCCATCTTCATCGGCCGGCGGCCGAACCCATCGAGGTCGGGGAAGGACGGGTGGGCACCGACACGCACACCGTTGTCCCGCGCGGCCCGGACCGTGTCCCGCATCGATGCTTCGTCGCCCGCATGCCCGCCACACGCGATGTGGGCTGAGGTGACAAGTCCGAGGAGGGCGCGCTCGACGGCGATGCCGGCCGTGTCAGTCGCTTCGCCGACATCGGCGTTCAGGTCGATGGCGCGCCCTTCATCCGGCACAGAGATCGTCCACCACGACGCCGTCGCGGAACGTCACGCGCTGGTTGCGTCTCGTGGGGACTCGCGTCCCACCCATGATGGACCCCGTCACGTTGAGAGGATCAGCCCCGGCCACCGCCAACTGCTCACCACTCGGCGCCCGCCGGTGCACCTTGAGGAGCTCCGCTGCTGCATCAGGCAACGCGTACTGCTCGCCCGAGAGGCCGACGACAAAGCGTCCACCGAGGGCGAGCCCGCGCGCTTCGAGCCGGCGCAGGGCCCACACCACTTCTCGCCACGGGACGTGGAACGACTCGCGACTCCACACCTCCCAGGCCACGACGCCCCAGCGGGCCAGAAGCTGCCACGCCACCGCCTCGGCCAGCTCCTCATTGGCCGGCAGTGTCAATTGGTTGGCCACGTCGTCGTCGACCTCGTGTTCGCCGGTGGGAAGGAGCGACCAACGCCCTTCCCCGATGCCCGATCCCATGGGTGCCCGTCGACGGGCGAGTCCGGGCCGGGCCGGGCGTCCGGTCGCCGGCCGGCCGTTCGGCGTGCGATAGGTCCGCGTGCGCCAGCGGTCGCGAGCCGACAGCAAGGACCGCACGGCCGAGAAGGCGTCCGCCGTCACGATGCCCCGGGCGACCAGATCCCACAGCCCTTCGTCCACCTCGGCCGGGAGGCGGCCGGCGAGTGTGGCGAGCTCGGGCCGGAAGCAAGCACCGCGGGCCCGCAACGCAGCCAGCACGTCTGCGGGCGCTCCGACGTCGGGCTCGGTTGCCACGGCACCGGCCCGAACCGCGCGCAGCATCCATGGCAGGTCCTCACGCAGGACGAAGGCCAGCGGCGTCGCCGGCGACGGCGTGCCCGTGCGACCCTGGCGCTCGGCCCGGGGCGTCAGCCGGCCCCAGACCACCTCACCGGAGAGGCAGAGCTCGTCCAACCAGCGGGCGTCGTAACCCTCGACGCGGGCCGGCAGGATGTGGGCCTCCCATTCGGCGGCCGGCGCCTCGATCCCTTGCAGCTGTTCGAGTACGGAGAGCAATCCGGCGCGACCTTGCGCGCGGGTGGACGGGGTGGCGTGCTGCCACTCGCCGAGGAAACGAACGAAGTCGGCAATGGGCACCGGGTCGACCAGACCGCGCCGACGTTGACGGCTGGCGCCGTGCAAGCGCACCAGCAGATGGCGCGCACACCAGCGGCCGTCGGGCAGTTCGATCGCCGAGCCCTGGGCCTCGAGGCGCGCCAGTGCCGTACGGGCCCGGGCCGGCGTGACCGGCGCCCCCATGGGCACACCGGGAGGGAGCGGCAGCGCTGAGGTCAGCTCGTCGACCGAGACCGGTCCGGCGAGTTCGAGATGGCCGCCCACGCACGCCGCGGCGGCCACGTCATCTTCCTGCAGTGCCGCAGCAGCGTTCCTTTGCTCGGCGGCCGCCCACCACTCGCCGATGCACGCGGCCCGCCCCGCCGCGACAAGCGTGTCGAACCATGTTCTCCATTCGGGCACCGGCCGGCAGGCGACCAGGGAGAGCAACAGGTCGTGGAGCTCATCGGCATTGCGCGGCCGCGGGCGCACCTGGTCGAGCACGAGGGACACGGCGTCGGGATCCAAAGCACCCAGTTCGTCGGTGGGCACGGGAAGGCCATTGGGGCCGAGGGCGCCCAGGCCGCGGCGCAACGAGAGCGCACGCGTCCGGCGTTCCTCCAGCGGTGCGCCGTCGAGGAACGTGAAGGGGCGGCCGCTCAGAATCCCGTGCGCCAGTGGTGAGGGCTCGGACGACTCCACCGTGTGCACGGCAATCGCACCTGATTCCACCTGTGACCACAGATCGATCAGGCCTTCCACCGAGAGGCCTTCGTGCAGACAATCGTCGACCGTCTGGCGTACCAGGACGTGATCGGGCACCGCCACCGGGCCGGCGCCGGCATTCTCCTGGCACGCGGCCAACGACGGCCACACGGCGGCCAGAAGGTCGTCGGCTTCCATCCGCTGCAGATGGATGGGCCGTCGCTTCCCGCCGCGTTGGCGCGGCAGCACCAGCGCCCGGTTCAAGTTCCAGCGCCAGCGGGCCGCCAGCATCGGGTGGGGCAGCACGGCTTGGGTCAATACGTCGGGCACATCCTTGGACCGGAGCATGGACGCGACACCGGTAAGGGGGAAGCTGTGCTGGGGTCCTAACGAAAGCACCACGGTGTCGTCGTCCGCCGCCGCCTGGAGCTCGAAGTCGAACGAGACGCAGAAGCGCTTGCGCAGTGCCAGGCCGAGGGCGCGGTTGATGCGTCCGCCGAACGGTGCGTGCAGGATGAGCTGCGTCCCTTCACTGTCGTCGAAGCAGCGTTCCACCACAATGCGTTGCCGGGTGGGCAAGTAGCCCAGCGCCGCCAACCCGGCGGCGCAGTACGCCACCACTTGTTGCGCCACGTCGTCGCCGACGCCGGCCCGTTCCATGACCAGCCTGCGTGCTCCATCCCCATCCTGTTCGCGCAGGAGGGGCTCGAGCTCGGTCCGCAGCGCACTCACGGCTTGGGAGAGCTCGGTCGTCCGCGCCGGCGCCTCGCCCAACCAGAAGGGCACCGACGGCGGGAGATCCCCGGCATCGTGCACGCGCACCGTGCCCACCTCCACCTTGGCCACCCGCCACGAATGTGTGCCGAGAAGGAAGATGTCGCCTGCCATCGCCTCGACCGCGAAGTCCTCGTGGACGGACCCCACCGTCACCCCTTCGGGGTCGAGCACCACGCGGTAGTCGCCCGTCTCGGGAATCGCCCCGCCACTGGTGAGGGCGGCGAGACGCGCCCCGCGGCGCGCCCGCAGGCGGCCATTGACCGCATCGTGATGCAGGTGCGCGCCTCGCCGCCCGCGCCCCGTCTCGATGCCCCAGCTGGCCAGGGCGACCACCTCGTCGAAATCCGACCGTGGCATGTCCGCGTAGGGGGCGGCCTGCCGGGTCATCCGCCACATCTCCTCGACCCCGCGCTCTTCCGCGGCGGCGACTTCGGCCACGAGCTGCTGGGTCAGCACATCGAGCGGGGCGATCGGGGGCTCCAGCAGGTCGAGCCGGCCGTCCCGCACCGCGGCCAGCAACGCGGTGCATTCGACCAGTTCGTCCCGCGTCATGGGATAGAGACGGCCCGCCGGGATCCCGTGGCGCTGGTGGTTGGCCCGGCCGACCCGTTGGAGGAACGTCCCGATGGCGCGCGGCGAACCGATCTGGCACACCAGCTCCACCGGCCCCACGTCGATGCCCAGTTCCAACGAGGCGGTGGCCACCAGCGCGCGCAGGTCGCCGGCGCGCAGTCGCGTCTCGACGATGCGCCGGCGCGCGGCAGAGAGACTGCCATGGTGCGCCGCCACGAGCAGCGAAGCGTCCACGTCATCGCCATGGCCGTCCGCACTCCCCAACCGTTCCGCCAGTTGATGCGCCACCCTTTCGGCCATCTTTCGAGTGTTGACGAAGATCAGCGTGGTGCGGTGCTGGCGCGTGTGGTCGGCGATGCGGTCCAAGATGTCGGAGAACTGCAGGCCGCTGGCCACCGCCTCGAGCTCGCTGTCGGGCAGCTCGATCGCCACGTTCAGCTGGCGGGAGTGGCCGCAGTCGACGATCACCGTGGGTGGGCGCTCGTGATGCACGCCCGAGAGCAGGCGGGCCACCACGTCGAGTGGGCGCTGCGTGGCCGAGAGCCCGATGCGCTGCAGACGGCCGCCGCTCTCGGTGACCAGACCGTCCAAACGCTCGAGGCTCAAGGCCAGATGGCTGCCGCGCTTGTCGCGGGCCAACGTGTGCACCTCGTCGACGATGACCGTGTGCACGCGCCGCAACAACGCGCGCGACGAAGGAGCGGTGAGGAGCAGATAGAGCGACTCCGGTGTGGTGACGAGGATGTCAGGCGCGTGCTTGCGCATGGCGGCACGCTCGGCTGCCGGGGTATCGCCGGTGCGCACGGCCACGCGCAGGCCGGGGTCGGCGTACCCCATCCGCTCCGCCTCTTCCTTGATTTCCGCCAGCGGGATGTGCAGGTTCTCGTGCACGTCGACGGCCAGGGCGCGCAGCGGTGAGACGTAGAGAACCTCGGGCAGCCCGTCCTGGCGGGTCCCGGCCCCGGCCGCCTTGTAGGCGGCATCGATGGCGACGAGGAAGCCGGTCAGCGTCTTTCCGGTCCCGGTGGGCGATGCCACCAGAACGTCCCTACCTTCGGCGATGTGGGGCCAGGCCTCGCGTTGTGGCGCCGTCGGGCCGTCGGGGAACCGCCGGGTGAACCACGCCGCCACCGCCGGATGGAACATGCTCGTCATGTCCGGAGCCGGAGCGGTCATCCCTCTATTTCACCAGGATGCTGTGACAGGTGTGCACCGATGTGACAAGTGGACGCAGGCAAACGGGCGCGGCCGCCGCCGAGGCGACTTAGGTCGGGCGGCGCCCCCAGGCGGCGATCATCGGTGGTTGGGTGAGATCGAGGGTCCCGGCCGCGACGTTGGCCAGGTGAAGGGCAATTTCTTCAGGGCTGGCGATGTCATTCTCTATCAACTGGGCGGCGATGAGGCTGATCGTTGCCGTCTCCAGACGGGCACACGCCGGGTGCGCCACGGGGAACGATGCATCGGACCGCACCTCGGTCAGCCCCGCTTCCCGGAGGAGTCGAGGCAGGGTGCGCCCGTAGGCGAGGTCCGCCCCCCTGCTCGCCATCAGCGCCCTGAAGCCGCTCCGTAACCGGTTGGCCAGCTCCTGCTCGGGCCCTCGCACCTCCAGGGAGCTGAGCGGCTGCAATGCCGGGTCCGCGTCCTCGATGAACAGCCACCCTCCGGGCGCCAGCGCGCCGACCATCGCTTCCATCGCCCTGGCCCGCTCCGGGACATGGACCAGCACCAGGCGGGCGTGGACCAGGTCGAATTGGCCGGCGGGGGGTGGGTCGAGTGCCACATCGTGGGCGCGCACCTCCACCTGGGGGCTCGTCCCACCCGCCGCGGCCCCGGCCCACGTCACGTCGATGTCGGTAGCGAGGACGTACCCCTGCGCTCCCACCCGTCCAGCCAGCCACTGCACCACCGAGGTGCCACCCGCACCCACCTCCCAGCAGCGCCAGCCGGGGGCGATGCCGAGCTTCTCCATGTGGGCGAACGTGGAAGGGTCGAAGAGCTCGATGAAGGCGGCAAATCGCGCCGCGGCCGCGGTTGTGGCGTTGGGGAGGAGATAACCGCTCTCAGTCACTGGGTGGAAGCCGGCGTGGGAGTGGCGGAGGAGGCGCTCACGGGCCGGGGGCGGGCGGCACGTCGCGCTCGGTCCCGGCCATCCGGTTGGCCTGCCGCTGCTTCCACTGGTCGCGGCCCTGGCGGTCGCGCCGGACGGCCCAGCGCAGGACGATCACGATGAGGGCGAGCAGTGCCACCACGAAGATCCCGAAGATGACCCCGAAAGCGACCGAGTCCGAAGCCAGCAGTGAGAGGACGGGTGTCATGCCACCAGCCAGGCTAAGGGAGCGAGCGGCGGGTACGTGACACACCCCTCGGGCACACTGCTCGCATGGTTCTCGTGACGCCCCGACCGGATTCCCTCGCACCGTGGGAGCTTCCCGGCACGGCGGTCAACCAACAGGTCGATGAGCGGGCAGCCGGTCCGAGGGCGGCGCGCGACGAGGTTCTCGCCCTTCTGCGCGACGGCTCGGGGCGGCGACCCCGGTTCGACCCTGGGCTGTCCGGCGGCTTGCGAGCATGGTTGGAGGACGGGGCGAGCGAATTGGCTTCCGTCCGTGGTGACGATGCCGCTCCTCTTTATCTCGGACCGCGGCTTCTGTGGGGCACATCGGCCGCGGCGGTCCACCCGGCTTCCGCAGTGGCCGCCGATCCCTTTCCCCCCGAGTTGGTGACGTCCTGCCTCATCCGTGCCCTGTTCCGCCAATTGGTGACGACCGGCCGCTGGGGAGATCCGCTCGCCGATGCGCTCGACGCCCTTCGCGTCGAGCCGGATCGCCTCGCCCTGGTCACGTGGATCGACGAGATGTCCGATCCGGCACGCGCCGCGCTGTCCGCCACACTGGTCCCTCACGTCGCTCACCTGAGGAACCTCACTCCCCGTTTCGCCACCAGCTGGCTGCCGCGGACCAACGATCGCGTCGCCATCCCGCTCGCCGGGGGCAGGGTCGTGCTCTCCGGCGTCTTCGATCTCCTGGTGGGTGCTCCGGTGCCGGGCACGGCCACGTTGTGCGCCCTCGGACTGACGACCGGCGGCCGATGGGCCCAGGCCCGAACCGCGTTGCACTATCTCGCTCTGCTAGAGACGCTACGGAGTGGCACCCCACCCTTCCGCGTGGCCTTGCTGCACTCCGCATTCGGCCGCTACGGCGTCGAGGACGTCATCGAAGAGCACCTGCGGGCCATCGTGTCCCACGTCGTCCTTCGACTCTCCGAGCTCGCGCACTCGGAGGCGAGCGACCCGGAGACAGGTGACGCCGATGTCTGACGGACCGACGCCGGCCCGGACCAGGGCGGGCCTCCCCGGATCGAGTCTGCTGACGAACGAGCTGCTGGACCCGGCGACGACGCTCACGGTGCCAGGTCGCGCCGCGTTGGTCGACGCCGCAGCGAGACTCCCGCGCGCCCTGGCCGACCTGGGAGCGCCCCGCAGCGGAGGCCCGTCCCTCCGGATTACCGATCACCAGGTGCGCCTGGCTCTCGGGCCGGCCACGCATGCCCCAGCCACCCCGTTCGCCTGGTCGGCCCGGACAGCCCGACGCGCACTGGGGTTGCGTGCGATTCAAGCCCTCGTGGCCCGAAGAGCACACGCACCCGTTGACGGAGCACGGATGGCCATTGCCGACGCAATCGAATCAGCACGTGCGGGTGATCACCTCGCCTCGCCCATGGGCCGTTGGCTGGCCACGCTGCCTGCTGCGGGAAGAGCCGCCGTAGAGGCCGATGCCGCCACCTGGGCCACCCGACTCTGGTGCGCGCTCGACTGGGACGCCTTCAAGGAACCCCCCCTGATCGGGCGCGACCGCTGGTGGGACAGCCCGCATTCTGCCCTTTTAGCCATTCGCAGCCGGGCCGAGGTGCGCTCCGTCGTCGCTGGCGAGGGGGGCGGCGCCTTCTCCGTGCACCTGGTCGTACTCGGTGGCCCCCGGCGACCGACCATCAGATCGGAGCTGAGTGTCCTGGCCATGGTGGAGGCGATGCAGGCTCCACACTCCCTCCCGCCGGGACGGATCGTTGGCTGGTGGCCGGACTCCGGCCACCTGGTCAAGCTCGAAGTAGATGAGGTCGCGTTGGCCGCAGGGGTGGCCGCGATCGCCCGAACCTTGGCCCGCGCCGGCGGGACGTCGGCGCCTTTTGAGGGGGTCGCGCTGGCCGCGGCATGAGAGGCCGTTGACCTCGCCTATCGTTGTAGCCCCCATGCAGAACCGCGAAGACATCAGGAATGTGGCCATCGTGGCCCACGTCGACCACGGCAAGACGACGCTCGTCGACGCCATGCTGCGCCAGACCGGAGCATTCGGCGCCCACCAGGAAGTGACCGACCGGGTCATGGACTCCGGTGACCTCGAGCGCGAGAAGGGCATCACCATCCTCGCCAAGAACACGGCCGTGCGGTGGGGCGGCGTGAAGATGAACATCGTCGACACGCCTGGCCACGCCGACTTCGGTGGCGAGGTGGAGCGCGGTCTGACCATGGTCGACGGCGTTCTCCTGCTGGTGGACGCGTCC
>Ga0182030_10026337_pt1 | contig 10532 bp, 5 predicted proteins | sample 812S3MmetaG_FD_121299 | JGI IMG/M metagenome (GOLD analysis project Ga0182030, IMG submission 121299) | Permafrost microbial communities from Stordalen Mire, Sweden - 812S3M metaG (Illumina Assembly) | ecosystem: Environmental > Terrestrial > Soil > Wetlands > Permafrost | place: Sweden... | reverse complement strand
GGCGCTCCGGGACGGTGGATGCCGCTCGCGAAGAGGGTCGAGATGAGTCTCGACCCAGCAGGCAGGAGTGCCTGCGCCACGAAAACGGGCTCATCCCAAATTCCACGACGTCAGGAGTTCTGATAGTGCGGAACTCGCCATAGCCAGAAGCAATAAAGAAAAACAGCATTCACCGCGGAGGCGCAGAGAAGGCAGAGGGCGCAGAGATTACACGGCTGCGGGCGGCTTCTCGGATCGGCCACCTTCTTTGGATAGCGCCGGAGGCGCTTCAAGAGAGCCAACAGCCCCGTCGCAGTCAGCGGCTCCCATGGACCGGCCTCGCTGCGACGCCCGGCTGAATGCCGACCGCTCTCCGGAGAGGTGGGGCAGGCGGTGCTCGCCTGCCCCACCTCCGGCTCTCTCGCCATGTTCGCAGTCCACCCGATCCGCAGACTCCCATGGACCGCGCCTCGACGCGACACCCCGGCTGAATGCTGACCGCTCGCGGCGAAGCCGCGTTACGCCGGTACCAGGCAGCCCTTGCAGTAGGCCACGCACTTGGCGATCTCCGCCATGCGCGTGGAGCCCTCCGGAATGGGGTACTCAAACTCGATGGTCGCCTGGAATTTCCACTTCTCCTTCTGCATCAACTGAAGGACTTCCTTGATCGGCGTGTCCCCCTGGCCGAAGGGCACGTTCGGGCCGTTGTGCATCTTGCGGTCTTTCACGTGGATGTGCGTGATGCGGTCGTGGTGTTTCTTGAGGAAGTCCACGGGAGAGATGCTGTTGGCGGCAACAAAGTGGCCGATATCCAGGTTGATGCCGTTGTATTTCGCGTAGGTGAGGGCAGTCTCCCAGCTTTCCGGCTTGCCGAACGCCTCCGGATCCGTGATATTGGTGTGGCCGTGATAGCCCACCATCATCTTGTGTTTGTCGGCGAAGGCTCCCATCCGCTTGGTCCGGCTGAGCGGGATCTCGCAGGAGATGGCGTGCGCTCCCACGGTCTTCGCCAGAACGAAGCAGTAATCCACCACGGCGTCATCCATGTCGTTGAGGGTATCGACCTTGACGATCTGGATGGCCAGTCCGGCGTCTTCGAATTTCTTGCGGGCGGCCTTGAACTGGTCGGTGGTGCGTGAGAGCCGCCACTTTCTCAACTCCTCGGCCAACGCGGCTCTCTCGGCCTGCTGCTCGGGAGTTAACGGCGCGCGCCCGCGTCCTGCCGGGACAGGCGGCTTTCCAGCGGCCGGCGATCCAAGGAAGGACTCGATGGGCTGCGTTCGCAGTTCCATGGCGCTGAGCCCGAGCTGCACCGTATTGGCGATTGTCTCGTCGGCGCTCAGATTATTGTTGCCGTAACTGTACGGCACGTTGATGCCGACCTGCACACCGCCCCATTTGGAATTCGGTTGCGCCAGCAGCCTGGCTGCGGGAATAGCGGCAAGAGCCAGCTTTCCCATGTCGCGTCTGGTATAGATCATTTTGTGCCTCTTTCAAAGCTTCAGTTCCCAACCTTTGCGCATCCGCGGCCGGACGTAATTATTGGCCTCGCGATTGTTAGTAAAGCGCAGATTCCTGCTATCCCATTCGAGCTTGCCGGGAACGCGCCAGGCGAGGACGGCCAGCGACAACCACTCGGCAAACGGCGCCGTGACGCGGAAGTCTGCGCAGGATGGATCGCCGCCTTTACAGGCGCGGACCCAGTCGGCCATGTGGCCGGGGGAACGCGTCAGCAACTGGGGCGGGAGAACGTAGTCCTGCCACTTCGCGGCGGGCAGCAGGTGGACACCCTCGCCGCGTTCGCAGGTGGCCATGATGCCCTTCGTGCCGATGAAGACGGCTCCGTTGCCGGAAAGAATGCCGGGCCGCGGAGGGCTGACTGGAGGTCCGAAGACCGCCACGCCGGGGCCTCCCGGGCTGGTCCGCGGCCTGGGGCCACCAGCCCGTGCGGCGGGTGCCGCTCCAGGAGCCGCTCCGGGAGTCGCGCCCCGCCCTCTGCCCCTGCCGGGCGCGCCGTTGCCCATCGGCCGGCCCTTATCGGCGAGATTGTTAGCGGGCGGGAGAATGGTCTCGTTTTCCATGCCCGGCACGCGATAGGCGCCAGGATCGTCGGACTGCGCCGAATCGTGATAGTAGACCGTCACCGCAGGCATTCCTTCGCGCGCAGGAAACTCCAGCTTGACCACGCCGCGATTCGGGTAGGAAATGGTGCTCTTGCCCTCCTGGCTGACGCATTCCACGCTGTTGGGCGCGGTGAGCTGCAGAGCGAATTGCACCGGCGATGCGCAATGGGTGGCCCAGTTCCCGATCTGGCCGGTGCCGTAATCCAAAAAGCCGCGCCAGTTGTAGGGCACATACTGTTCGCTGAAGGGGCGCGGCTCGCTGCGGCCCTGCCAGAGCTCCCAATCCACGCCCTTGGGAACCGGCGATGTTGGCGGGGGCTGCTGCAAGCCGGTGGGATGAGTACCCGGCGATGTGGAGATATGCACTTCCGTGACGTCGCCGATGGCGCCCGACCAAATCATCTCCGCCGCCACGCGAATGGATTCGTGGGAGAAACCCTGGTTGCCCATCTGGGTGGCGACCTTGTATTTCAGGGCTGCGTCGTGCAACAGGCGTGCTTCCCAGGGAGTGGTGGTGAGCGGCTTCTCCACGTAGACGTGCTTGCCGCGCTCCATGCAGGCCAAAGCCACGGTGGCGTGCATGAAGTCCGGCACGCCGATGGTGACGGCGTCGATGTTCTTGCCTTCCTTGTCCAGCATGACGCGGAAGTCTTTGTACTTCGGCGCCTTACTGAAGCGCGCCAGATTGTCGGCGGCGCGGTTATCGTCTACGTCGCAGAGGGCCACGATATTTTCGGTGCGCGACGCGGCGATCAGATCGATGCCGCCCTGGCCGCCACAGCCCACGGACGCTACGTTGAGCTTTTCATTGTAAGGTTTGTGTCCCAACGCTGGAAGTGAGGGCACGCTTCCGAAGCCTCCTGCCGGGACCGCGCCCGCAAGGAGGGCTCCGTAAAAGAAATGCCGTCTGGAGACGCCGTTTTCCGACATAAAACTGGTCCTCCCTGGGTGCGTTGGCAACGTGGCGCAACCCTTCTCGTTCCGATGGCGACTGTAACACGCGGCTGGCGAGGTCTGCAACCGCCAACGCATGGGCAGTTGGGGCTCTCCGAAAGCGCGCCGGGAAAACCACAAGAGCGCCGTTCCCGATCGGAGGGCAGGCGAGCACCGCCTTGCCCCACCCCAACAGCCGCGCGGGACGCTTGTCATCCAGGCGGCGAGGTGCAAAGATCGAATGAAGTAAAGATATGACCAGACGATCCGCGTTACAAACGATCCCTGCCGGTCTGGCAGCCGCCCAGGCCGGCCGCGCCGCACCGGCTTCCGCCGGGAGGCTGAAGCAATCGCTGGCACGGTGGTGCTATGCCAGGATTCCGCTCGACGATCTGTGCCGCCAGGCTGCGGCCATGGGCGTCAGCGGCATCGATCTTGTAGAGCCGGCGGATTGGCCGACCATCCGCAAATACGGGTTGGTTCCGACCATCACGCAAGGCGATGCGAAAATTCCCGATGGCTGGAATCGCAAGGAGAGTCATGACCGGCTGGAGCAGGAGATTCGCGGCCGCATCACGCGCGCGGCCGAAGCCAACGTGCCCAACGTCATCGCATTCTCCGGCAACCGCAAAGGCATGCCGGATGACGAAGGCAGGGAGAATTGCGTGACCGGCCTGAAGCGGATCGCGAAATTCGCGGAAGACAAGGGCGTGACGGTTTGTCTGGAGTTGCTCAACAGCAAAGTGAACCATAAGGATTACCAGTGCGATCATACGGCCTGGGGAGTGGATGTGATCCGGGGCGTGGATTCACCCCGGATCAAACTGCTCTATGACATCTACCACATGCAGATCATGGAAGGCGATATCATCCGCACCATCCGCGACAATATTGCGTACATCGCCCACTTCCACACTGGCGGAGTTCCCGGACGGCATGAACTGGACGACACCCAGGAGTTACAGTGGCGCACCATTGCCAAGGCCATCGCAGACCTGAATTTCCAGGGATTCTTGGGGCACGAATTCGAGCCGGCCAAAGACCCCATGGCCTCGTTGAAGCAGGCCGTGGAGCTTTGTACCGTCTAGTCGCTCCGCAGTTTTGGCGGGAGGCCGCAAGAGTGGCGCTCAGGCCTGCACAGTAAGACAGCTCGGAATGGCGGGAGATTGGAGTACGTGCGAAGTAGTAAGTCGCATTGCGTTGAAGCGCGTCACATCGGCAACGCGGGGTGAAGGTGGCGGCGCGACTAACTCGAGGACAGGCAGCGGACCTCCTCGACGCGCGTCTTCTTGTTCAGCGCCTCTCTTGGGGGAAGTTTCGCCGGGTTGAACGGGTCTATCGGCAGGAGTCCCTGCGCCGAAAGGTTCTTCAACTTCAGAACTCCTGATGTCGCCCTGCAATTTCAGCCCGGCGGGGAAAATGGGCTGAGCCATTCCTTTCGATGGCGAGAGCTTCGCGGGTGGGGGGCAGGCGAGCACCGCCTGCCCCACCTGCGGGCTCACTGCAAATTCCACGACATCAGGAGTTCTGAACTTCTCGATGCGATCGGGCAATACTGCCGCGGCGAGATTCCCGTTCCCACCGGGAAGACTTCTGACGGCCGGCAGGTACTTCTGCGCCACTTTCAGTGCGTCGGCGGCGTACTTCTTGACGTCGTTGAGCTTGTGCTTCGCAACGGCGTCGCCGCATTTCTCCAGCAGCGGGCCGTAGCCTCTATCGAAGCTCTTGAGCGCCTCCTTGAGCGGCTTGGCATCCGCGCCGCCTCTCGTCTTGGTATCCTCCAGCCTTCTGGGTGAGGCCGGCTTTGGCGCGATCCCACTCCGCGTGCATCTGGTTTTTCCGTAAGTCTTTCAGACGACTCGATCCGCCGGACTGGTCAGGCTGGTACCGGTAGTCTGGACGGCCGACTGCACCTTTAGATACTCTTGCCATGCGGAAAGACAAGGTGTATTGTTTTAGGGTCTTCTTATCCTTAAAACCGCAGGTCTAAGGGCAGCACGGAGGCCCGGTTGGGGGTGTCTTTTGACGACGAAATGCCGCGGGATCCAGTTTGTCTCGACACTGGCAGTCCTCTTCTTTGCTGGAGTTGCCAGCGCTCAAACCTTGACGATCACATCCGGCCCTAACTTTGGCAGTTTCCCTTTAGGTACCGTCGAAATTCCTTTGACAGCGACGGGCGGCACGGGTACGGGATATACGTGGTCGATAACCAGCGGTTCACTGCCGCCCGGGTTGAGCTTGCGGACGGACGGCGGGCCACCGTCTTTTCCGGCGGGGACCACGGCCGGAATCATCGGCGTGGCCACCAGCACGGTACACGCAGCCGGCTTCACAATCAACGTCACCGACAGCGGATCGAATCACATTTCGCTGGCCTGCACGATGAGCATCGTTTCGCTGGCAATTACCGACCCCAACCAATTGGAAGACGGTTTCGTCAACGTGGCATATTCGTACACGCCAACAGCCACGGGCGCTTCCGGTAGCGTCACCTGGTCGCTGCTTAACGGTGGCCTGCCCGCGGGCTTGTCCTTGAATTCGTCCACCGGCGAGATCTCCGGCACCCCCGCCGCGCAAGGTAACTTTAGCTTCACTGTGTCGGCCGCCGATTCCATCGGGACTGTCAACCGCTTTTTCAACTTCCAGGTTTTCGGCGTGGGCTTTACGGGATCTGGCGATTTGGGGAATTACAACCAAGGCTCTTCGGTGAACGCGACACTTTACGGCGCCGGCGGCACCGGGCCGTATACATTTTCCGCAGGAGGACTGCCGCCGGGAGTGAGTCTGAGTTCGAGCGGTCAACTCTCGGGAACCGTGACATCGGGCAACGGTACGTACCGGTTTGGCGTCATGGTGACGGACCACAACGGCAGCAGTTACAACAAGACTTTCGCGCTGAACGTCATCGGCATGCCCACGTTGCCGAATCTCAACTATCCCAACCCTGGCGCCGACAGCGCTCTGGGTGAAGCGCAAAACTACCCGTTCAACATAAGCGGCGGCAAGAGTCCCTATACATGGTCTATCTCGGTGGGTTCGCTGCCGCCGGGAATGCGGCTACTAAGCAACAATCTGCCAACCAGTTTCAATGAAGGCCCGGACGACGCCGTGGTTTTAGGCGCCCCGACGCAGTTGGGCGCGTTCAACTTCACGGTGAGCGTAACGGATAGCTCCACGCCGCCGGTCACGGTATCCCGGCCGATGACGATCAACGTCAAGGCTATGACCCTGAATTTCCCCAACAGCAACCCGACCGTGGGACTACCTTACAGTTTCTATCTGCAGCCCGTGGGCGGCAGCACTCCCTACAGTTGGAGCATTGCCAGCGGGAATCTCCCCAACGGGCTGTCCTTGAACACCAGCACCGGCGTGTTCAGCGGAACTCCTTTAGAGGATGGCAATTTCAATGTCCTGGTGACCGTTTCGGGAGGCGGTATCAGCATCAACCGGTACCTTACGTTCAATGTCAATTCAGCGACCAGCCCGCAGATTTCGATCAATACCTCGACGGCTCTGCCGGATGGAGTGGTCAACAACCAGTACAACTATTTCTTCAACGCCTGCTGTGCTCCGAACGGCGTGACTTTTTCGGTGGTGGGCTCCCTGCCGACGGGGTTGAATCTGAATTCGAATGGGCAACTGTCGGGCACCCCCACGGTCGCCAAACAGTACACGATCGAGATTCAAGCCACGGACAATAGCAATTCCTCCAACTTCGGAAGAAGATTTTTGACTCTGAATATCTCTCCGCTCCAGCCCACTACTCCGATGCCCAATGGAACGGCCAGTTCCTCTTACAGCACGACATTTACGGCGTCCGGCGGAACAGGAACCTTGACGTGGGCGCTGGGGCCGGGGAGCCAGATTCCTCCGGGACTATCGCTGTCATCTAACGGAACGCTGTCGGGCACACCCAGTTCGCCGGGCAGTTACAACCTGAACTACACGGTGACCGATGGCTCGGGGAATAGCTTCACGGGATACTTCGGCATGCAGATATATGCGGCCGGCAGTGTCTCACCGCCCAACATCACGTTCGGCAACAATCTTGGCGCCTGGTCGATTGGCCAGCTTCAGTACGCGCTGACAGCCAACGGCGGAAACGGAACCTACGTCTGGAGCTTGGCGGGCGGCGCTCTGCCGCCGGGATTGGCGATGCGCACGGACGTTCCGTCTTTCTTCCCGGCCGGGACCGCGGCCGGCCTGATCGGGCTCGCCACTACGCCGGGAAACTATAGCTTCACACTGGCGGTGACCAGCGGCGGGCAGACATCCTACCAGTACTGCACCATGCGGATCACGGCGCTGCTGCTGAAGGAGAACCAACTGCCGCAGGCCTTCATCGGCGCCGCTTATAGCTATACCTTGACGGCCTTGAATCCCGCCGGGACGGTGACCTGGACAGCCAACGGCTCCATGCCGTCGGGCCTGAACCTGAGCAGTTCCGGGGTGCTCTCCGGCACGCCCACCCAAGCTGGGAATTTCAACATCAACTTCAATTTCACCGACGGTGTCGATACCGTGAACCGGGGGCTGAACCTCAATGTCTCGGCCTTACAATTCACGAATGCCGGCCTCCTACCCAACGGACAGCAGAACAGCGCTTACAATGTCACTTTCAATGCAACGGGAGGAACTGCACCGTACACTTATTCCCTTCAGAACTCAGCCCCCTCCGGACTGAGCCTCAACAACGGAACCCTCTCGGGAACCCTCAATCAGGGAACGGGCAATTTCAGTTTTAACGTCCAGGTAACCGATAGCCGGTCCAATTCCTATGTCAAGACGTTTTCCATCGATATCGTCAACCCTTCTTCGGTTCTGCCATCCATTGCTCTAAACCAGATGGTTTACAACATCGCTTCCCTGGGCAGTTTCTTCTCGCAGAACGTGAGCGCGTACAATGGCGGCACGGCGCCGTTCACTTGGAACGTGACGGGCCTGCCGCAGGGTCTGTCGGCGCGCACCTACGAGGTCTCCGCGCGACCGAATATGGCTCCCGACGATGTGGAAGTCTGGGGCACGCCCACCGCCTTGGGGACGTATAACGTGCAGTACACGGTCACCGATGCCAACGGCGTTTCCTCGACGGTGCAGTGCCCGCTGGTAGTTTCGGCGATAACGCCGGATTACGCCTCTCAACTCCCCAACGGCACACTCGGGGTTGCGTACCCGGCGAGCAAGCTTCGTGTGCTGGGCGGCACGGGCCCCTATACCGTCAGTCAATTCAACGTTTCTTATAATCCGCTGCCGGATGGCTTGACACTCAACACCGGAACGTTCACGGTGAGCGGAACGCCACAAGAGAATGGCTATTTCTATCCCATCTTCCAATTCGCCGACTCGGCCGGCAACAGCATCCAGATGCCGCTCGGATTCTACATAGCGGGCGGGGCTTCTTCCACCATCTCTATTAATCAGAATGACAATCTGGGCTCGATCACGGTCGGCTTTAATTACTCCATGCAGTTCAACGCGTGTTGCACGAGTTCCGGGTTGTACACCTGGACGCAGCCCGGCGGGACCTTGCCTCCAGGGCTGACGCTCACCGCGGGAGGCAAACTGAGCGGGACGCCGACGGCTCCCGGAACTTACACGTTCCTGCTGCAGGCTGCCGATTCGACTAACTTGCCGAACGTGGGGCTGAGGCAGTTTGTGCTTAACGTAACGACGCTTTCCCTGCCCGCCCCGAATATGCCCTCCGGCACCGTCAACGTTCCGTACAGCACGCAACTCTCGGCATCGGGGGGCACCGGCGCGCTGACCTTCACTCTGGGACTCAACTCCACCCTGCCTCCCGGGATTACCTTGAACAGTACCACCGGCGTGCTGAGTGGAACGCCCACTTCAACCGGGATATACGGCTTCAACGTAATCTTCGCCGACACCGCCGGCCACACGATCTCCGGTAATTACGGTCTGTCGATTTTTGGCGCCAACGGCCCCCCGCTAGTAATTACAGTCAACCAGAACCTGGGCACTTTTTCGCTGGGTCCGATTCAAATTCCGTTGACCGCGACCGGCGGTACGGGCGGGTATACCTGGTCGATTACCAGCGGCTCGCTGCCGGCGGGACTGGTGCTGCGGACAGATGGCATGCCCTCGTATTTCCCGACGGGAACAACCGCCGGAATCGTCGGGGTAGGCACCGCCGCGGCGACCGGAGCCAGCTTTACGATTAAGGTTACGGACAGCAGCTCCAACACGGCGTCGCTCATCTGTAACATGAGTGTGAGTCCGCTGATTGTCACGGAACCCCTCCAACTGAATGACGGCTTCGTCAACCTGTCTTATTCGTATACGCTAACTACGTCCGGCGCTTCCGGCGGCGTCACCTGGTCCGTGAACAACGGGAATAGTCTTCCGCAGGGGCTCTCGCTGTCGTCCGCAGGCCAGATTTCGGGAACGCCTACCAGCCAGGGTAACTACAACTTTAACCTGACCGCTACCGACGCCCACGGCTCCGTGGGGCGTCAATTCAACATCCAGGTCTGGGCGGTGGGTCTCAACGGTTCAGCCGACTTGGGAAATGTTCTTCAAGGTGCGGCATTCAACACGACACTTACAGGTGCCGGTGGGACGCCTGCTTACACATTCTCGGCGGGCAACCTCCCGCCGGGACTTAGTTTGAGTCCAGCAGGCCAGCTTTCCGGAACCGTGACCGCGGGTATCGGCACGTACCGATTTAATGTCACGATTACCGACCACACCGGCGGGAGCTACAGCAAGCAATTTGCGTTGGACATCGTCAGCACGCCGACCCTGCCTAACCTCGGGTATCCCAACCCGCCGGAAGATGTCACGCTGGGAGAACCGCGCAATTATTCATTCAGTGTAAACGGCGGCAAGAGCCCCTACACGTGGTCGATCACCGGTTCACTGCCGCCGGGGATGAGGCTGGCGACCGCCAATCTGCCAAACAATCTCAATGTAGGGCCGGACGACGCCGTTATTTGGGGCAGCCCGACGCAATTGGGAACATTCAACTTCACCATTAACGTGAAGGACAGTTCGCCGACACCGGTAACTGTCTCGCAGCCGATGATCCTGAACGTCCAGGCGATGACCAACGATTTCCCGCCCGGCCCCACCCGTGGAACCCCCTACAGCTATTACGTACGGCCCATCGGCGGCGCGCCTCCGTACACTTGGACCATCCTCAGCGGAAATCTGCCGACGGGCCTGACGCTGAACTCGACGACCGGGATCGTCAGCGGGATGCCGCTGGACGACGCGAACTTCGGCATCACGGTGAAGATCGCCGGCTCCGGTTTGAGCGTGACCCGCAACCTCGGATTCAACGTCAGTTCGCCGACCAACCCTCCGATTTCCATGAACAGCCAGACGGCGCTGCCCGACGTGACCGTCAACAATCAGTACAACTTCTTCTTCAACGCCTGCTGCGGAGCGGGCGGTTTGACTTATTCCCTGGTGGGAAGCGCGCCGCCGGGGCTGACCTTGAGCGGAAACGGGCAACTGACGGGAACGGCCACCACG
>Ga0182030_10026336_pt1 | contig 10532 bp, 8 predicted proteins | sample 812S3MmetaG_FD_121299 | JGI IMG/M metagenome (GOLD analysis project Ga0182030, IMG submission 121299) | Permafrost microbial communities from Stordalen Mire, Sweden - 812S3M metaG (Illumina Assembly) | ecosystem: Environmental > Terrestrial > Soil > Wetlands > Permafrost | place: Sweden... | reverse complement strand
CTGTGGAAATGTGGACAAGGCAAGCGCCTTGACCACAGTCCCACAGGAGAACAAAAACAGAAGAAGCGGACATTTCATGTGCTACCAAAACCGGACAAGTTAATTAGCTGTCGACAGACGGCGGAGGGGCGATTCGGCGCCGCGAGACCGGCCAGGAGACGATTGTTCCGGCGCCGTGGCCAAAATGCCACAGTCGGGCGGCCGCGAAGCGGCGCTAAACCTCGCCCGTATTGGCGTAATTGACCAGCCGCGAGGCGCGGATCGGATGATCCGCATTTTCTCGGCGGCGCGCTGGCAGGTGGTCGCGGCGCGCTCCATATCCTTCGGCGCGCCTTCGCGAAACTGGCGCCGCACCGAAGCGACGCTGGCCAGCGCGATCAGGTCGAGTTCGGCGACGAAGGTCTCGAAGCGGCGGCGGAACGAGGGACTCAGGCGGTCGTAGGCGTCCAGCGCGGAGTCGCGTCCCGGCAGCTTCGAATTGCGAAAATACTCCTGATAGCTCACCGGCTTCCACGCCAGCAGATCTTCGAGCAGCTCCGGCATTTGCGGGATCTGCTCCAGCATCATCACCAGTTCGTTGAATAGGTTGAGATAATCATTGGCGAGGCCGGACACGGGATTGACCAGAGTCTTGCTCTGCAGCGCCTCGACGGCCTGCTCGCGTGTCAGCTGGGGTTCAATGAACTGCAAATCGAAGGACATGACGCCTCGCGGTGAATTCGTCACGACTATCAATCGCAATTCATAATTTTCTGTTGACACACGCTAACCATTTTCGCCACGGCAAACGAACGATGAATCAACCGCCTCGAATAATGCGCGAAAATATAATGTCGACATAGACTTGGGACGCCAGGACGACGCGGCGAGACCCCTCAGCCAAGCCTCGCGTTTGCAAGGGCCGGTTGAGGGCCGCCGGGCGCCTCACCCCTCGTAAAAGTCCCGCACCAGCCGGTCGAGCAGGCGCACGCCCCAGCCGGAGCCCCAGCTCTGGTTGATGTCGCCGGCGGGCGAACTCATGGCGGTGCCGGCGATGTCGAGATGCGCCCAGGGCGTCTTGTCGACGAAACGCTGAAGAAACTGCGCGGCGGTGATCGAGCCGGCATGGCGTCCGCCGGTGTTCTTCATATCGGCGAAGCGCGAGTCGACCATCTTGTCGTAGACGGGCCCCATCGGCATGCGCCACAGCTTTTCGCCGGTGGCTTCGCCCGCCTTGGTCAGGCGCCCGGCGAGTTCGTCGTTGTTGGAGAACAGCCCGGCGTATTCCTGGCCGAGCGCGACGAGAATGGCGCCGGTCAGCGTCGCGAGATCGATCATGAAGGCCGGCTTGTATTTCTCCTTCACGTACCAAAGCGCGTCGGCGAGCACCAGCCGGCCTTCGGCGTCGGTGTTGATGATCTCGATGGTCTGGCCGGACAGCGATTTAACGATGTCGCCGGGCCGCTGCGCCTTGGCGTCCGGCATGTTTTCGACGAGCCCGAGCACGCCGATCACATTGGCCTTGGCCTTGCGCGACGCCAGCGCGTGCATGAGGCCGGTGACGGCGGCGGCGCCGGCCATGTCGCCCTTCATTTCCTCCATCGAGGCGCCCGGCTTGATCGAAATGCCGCCGCTGTCGAACACCACGCCCTTGCCGACGAAGGCCAGCGGCGTCGAGGTCGCCGCCCCGCCGTTCCAGCGCAGCACGACGACGAGGGTCTCCTGCACGGAGCCCTGGCCGACCGCCAGCAGCGCCCGCATGCCAATATCCGCCAGCGCCTGTTCGTCGAAAACCTCGACCTCGACGCCGAGCGCCGTCAACTCCTTGGCGCGGCGTGCGAATTCGTACGGAGTCAGCACATTGGCGGGCTCATTGACCAGCGTGCGCGCGAGCAGCACGCCCTCGGCGAGGCTGGCGGTCTCCGCCAGCGCAGGCTTCGCGGCCTCGACATTGGCGACGCCTAGAACGATCTCGCTGGCGCCCTCGCGCTCCACGTCGTCCTTCTTCTTCTTGGTCTTGTACTGCTCGAATTTATAGCCGCGCAGCGCGACGCCAAGCGTGAACTGGCCCGCCGCCGCGCCGGCGTCGGCCGGCGTCTGCGGCGGATCGAACAGCACGACGGCGTTGGCGCCTGCGCCGAGCTTGCCCATGGTCTGGCCGCCGAGCGTCAGAAAATCGTCGAAATTCTTGGGGTCGAGAGTCTTGATGTCGAGAGTCTTGGTGTCGAAAGTCTTGGGCTTTTCCGCCTGCGCGCCGTCGCCGGCGGCCGGAGCCGTCCCGAGGACCAGCAGGCGCGAGGCGCCGGGAACGCCGGCGGGCGCCAAAATCTCCAGCGCCGATCCGCTTTTGCCGGTGAATTTGGCGTAAGCCGCCGCCCGCGCGATCTGTTCGCCCGCGCCCGCCAGCAGCGCCTTGGTCGTCGCGCCAAACGCCAGTTCGGCGCCGGCGAAGACGACGAGCGTGCGCGGGCTGGCCTTGTCTTCCGGGCCGGCGAGGCGGCTTTTGGCGTCGTCAAAGGACAGCGGCTCGAATTTAACATCAACGGACATTGCGACCTCGCGGGAGGCGCGGCGGGCGACCAAAAGCCGCGCGCCGCGCAAAGAGAAGGCGCGCAATATCATCTTCCTGCCGCGCGGGGTCAATTCGAGGCGAGGCGCTTTTTTGCGCGCCGCCGGTTTCGCCCTCGAAAAGCCGCGATAAAGGAGCGAAACTTCAGGAGCTGCGCAGCCCGTCGAGTGTCGCGGAACGCCCGTTGTTAGGTTTGGCGCGGGAAACCAATATTGAATGGACAAACGTCGCCTTTTCGCGGAAAAGAGGGCGGATTGGGGTCAGTCGCAGTAAGGCTTCGCGTGAGCGTGGACAGTTATAGACCGATGGCGCACGACAGCTTTCCTTCCCGCTCGCCGCAACGCGCCTTTGGAGCGCGGCCATGATCGGATTCACGCTGTCGCGTTACTTCGCCTGGCGATTTCTGCGGACGATTCTTGCAATCTTCCTGACGATCTTTTGTTTGATGTTCGTCATCGTTTTCGTCGAACTGCTGCGCCGGGTGAGCGACAATCCGGACACCGGCCCCGGGACGGTCGCGCTGATGTCGATCATGCGGGCGCCCTATTCGACCGAGATGATTCTGCCCTTCGCGGTTTTGTTCGGCTCCATGGCGACCTTCGTCGATCTCACCCGCAAACTGGAACTCGTCGTCGCACGCGCGTCGGGCATGTCGGTATGGCAGTTTCTGGCCCCTCCTCTGCTCGCCGCCTTCTTCCTCGGCGTGTTTTCAGTGACCGTCTATAATCCTGTGTCGACGACCTTGAAGCAGCGCTCCGACAAGATGGAGTTCGATCTGTTCGGCGTGCCGGGCAGCGTGCGCATCGACCACGGCATTTGGTTGCGCGAGCACGGCGTCGACGGGCTGTCGGTCATTCACGCGACAGGCACGGCGCAAGGCGGCGCCGAACTCACCGGCGTGAGCGCCTATATTTATTCGTCCGAAGGCGCATTCATCGAGCGGGTCGAAGCGGTCAGCGGCAAACTACAGCCGGGCGCCTGGATGCTGGAGGATGTGCGCGTCAGCACCCCCGGGGAGCCGCCGGCCATCGTCGGCCACTATCTTCTGGCGACCGATCTGACGCCGGAGCAACTCGCCGCGGCCGCCGCGCCGCCGCAAGGCGTGCCGTTCTGGGACTTGCCCGAACTGACCGAGAAAACACAGGAAGCCGGGCTCGACGCGCTGGGCTACCGCCTGCAGTTTCAGAGATTGTTGGCGCGGCCGCTGCTGCTGGTCGCCATGGTTCTGGTGGCGGCGGCGTTTTCGTTAAGATTTTTTCGATTTGGCGGCATCGCCAAGACGCTGGCGGGTGGCGTCGCCGCCGGCTTCGTGCTTTATATCGCTACCGAAGTTTTTTCCGACCTCGGCGGCGCGGGCACAATAAACCCGACGCTCGCCGCATGGTCGCCTGCGCTTGTCGGGAGTATGTTGGGTACCTTGTCGCTCTTGCATTCGGAAGACGGCTGATGCCGCGCCAGCTCAGCCAACGGCGCGCTATGTCGCGCGTTTCCGCAACACCAGGGCCTCAGCGTCGCCCTGACTGGCGTAGCGTGCTTTTCTCCGCGGCGTTCGCATTGTTCGCCGTCGGCGTCCCCGCGGCGGCGCAGACCCCCGCCGCGGCGCCGAAGGCTGAAGGGCCAGCCGCGCGCATGGTCGTCGAGGCGCGCGAACTCGTCAATGACGAGAACAAGAACACCATCACCGCCAAGGGAGATGTGCAGATCTATTACAAAGGCCGACATCTGGAGGCCGATCGCGTCGTCTACGACCGCAACACCGAGCGGGTCTTCGCCGAGGGCCATGCTCGACTGACCGAAGCGGACGGGACGGTTTCGCGGGCCGAACGCTTCGACCTGACCGACGATTTCAAAAATGGATTCGCCGAAAGCCTGCAAGTCGACTCCGCCGACAACACGCATTTCAGCGCGCCGCGCGGCGAACGTTCCGGCGGCGAGACCAGCGTGTTCGACCTTGGGTCCTATACCGCCTGCGAGGCCTGCAAGGACAATCCGCTGCGTCCGCGCCTGTGGCAGGTGCGCGCCAAGCGGATCATCCACGACAGTACGGAAAAGATGATCTATTTCGAGGACGCGAGCCTCGATTTCATCGGCATTCCGATCGCCTATGTGCCGTTCCTGTCCGCGCCCGACCCGACGAAGAAGCGCCAATCCGGCTTCCTGATGCCGGTGGCCTATTCGCAGACGGCGCTGGGCTTCGGCGTCAGCACGCCGTTCTTTTGGGCGATCGCGCCCGACTACGATCTCACCATCACCCCCACTTATTTCTCGCGGCAGGGTCCGTTCCTCGCCGCCGAGTTCCGCGAGCGTTTCGAAAGCGGGAGCTATTCGATCAAAGTCGAAGGCACGCATGTCGGCGACAAGAGCGCCTTCGCACAACCGCCGTCCGGCGCCGGGGATCGAAGCTATCGCGGCTCCGCGCAGAGCAACGGCGAGTTTTCGATCAGCGACTTTTGGCGGTTTGGCTGGGACGTCACCGCGCTGAGCGATCGTTATTTCCTGCAAGATTACAAACAGCATAACACGCTCTACAACAACTACTATTTCCGCGAGTCGTCCTCGACGGTCTATCTGACCGGCGAAGGGCCGCGCAGCTACTTCGATTTGCGCGGCTATTATTTCCAGGTTCTGTCGCCCAGCGACGTGCAATCGCAACAGCCGATCACCCATCCCGTTCTGGACTACAATCGCGCCTTCGACATCGACCCTTTGAAGACATACGGCATCGGCGGCCAGTTCGACCTCGACACCAATTTCACCAGCACATCGGCGCAAACGGCGAATTACGAGTCGATCCAGCCGCGCACGATGGACAGCATCAACGGGCTCTATAACGTCTGCCAGATTTACGCGCCGGCGGCGAACCGGGCGCTCAGCGGCTGTCTGCTGCGCGGCATCGGCGGCGCCTATGATTCTGCCACCGTCGAGACCTCGTGGAAACGCAAGGTGATCGACCCGCTCGGCGGCGTCTGGACGCCCTTCGCCTTCGGGCGTTTTTCGGGCTCCTATCTGAATTACGACAATTCGGGCACGACGCCCATTTACAACAACAGCTATCAGCCGATTCCCAACGGCGCCCAGGGTCTGTTCGTGAACGGCGTCGACAACGCCTTCCGCGGTCAGGCGACGCCGGGCTTTGGCGCCGAGTGGCGCTACCCGCTGCTGGCCCGCGGCAACCTCGGCGACATGGTGCTGGAGCCGATCGCGCAGGTCGTGGCGCGCCCCAATCAGTCGTCGATCCCCTCGCTCGTCAACATGGACGCGCAAAGCCTCGTCTTCGACGACACGAATCTGTTCGAATGGAGCAAATATTCGGGCTACGACCGCTTCGAGACCGGCACGCGCGTCAATTACGGCGGCCAGGCGACCATGACCACGAATGGCGGCGCCTATATCAACGCGCTGGTGGGGCAGTCGCGTCAGGTCGCCGGCGCCAACCCCTACGCCATCGCCGACGCCGCCAATGTCGGACTGGCCTCCGGCCTCGATACGCGTGTCTCGGACATTGTCGGACGTCTGGCCGTCGCGCCCACGACCTACCTCACCTTTGTCGGCAAGGGCCGTTTCGATAGCGAGAGCCTGGCGCCAAGACGCCTCGATCTGTTCGCCTCGTACCGGATGCCGCCGCTGACGCTGGAACTGCACTACGCCAATTACACGGCCCAGCCGCAGATCGGCTTCGACGTGCGGCGGCAGGGCCTGGCGGCCAACGCCCGTTACGACTTCACGAAAAACTACTTCGTGGCCGGCAATATCACTTTCGACATGAGCCGCTACCTCTACAATTCGCTGACCACCAATCAGTTGCTCACCGACGCCTTGACCGGCATCAACACCACCACGCTGACCGGCATCAATCTGACCGGCACGGCGCCGGTGTTCTCGATCGCCGCGCTTGGCGTGGGCGCCGGCTACCACGACGAATGCACGGAGTTGACGATCAACTACACCTCGATTTACTCGCCTCAAGCCTCGACAGGACTGCCGGCGCGCAATCAGACGATCCTTCTGTCGCTGAAGTTGCGCACGCTTGGCGAAATCAAGACCGGCATCGGCCTCGGCACACTGATGGTCAACGACGGCGTGCGCTCCGAGCCTTGATCGACGACGCAATGTGCTGTTAGCAATCCGCGCCGGTCGGGCGCGTTTGAACAAAAGGCGATATGTTAGGGCATTTCTCGCCGAGCAACGTGAACGCGCCGCCTCGCGCGGTCCGGTGTGCTTTCATGTTTCGCGGAAACATGAAAGCACACCGGATTTTTGTTTTAACGCGTCTTCCCAACGCGAACCGGAATCCACTTCGCTCGAAAACGGTCTCAGAGAGGATAATAATGCGCTTCAACGACTGGACTTCCACCGCTTGCGCCTTGCTGCTGGCCGCATGCGCCTTGTTCCTCGCGACGCCGTTGCGCGCCGCCGAGTTCACCAGCGAACAGAAAGCCGAGATCGGCAAGATCGTCAAAGAATACCTCCTGGCCAATCCGGAGGTGATTAAGGAAACCATCGACGTGTTGGACACGCGGGAGAAAGCGGCCGAAGCCAGCGCTCGCGAAAAGACGCTGACCAAAGAAGCCGACAAATTGTTCAATTCGCCCAATCAGGCAGTGGTCGGCAATCCCGACGGCGACGTCACGCTGGTCGAATTTTTCGACTATAATTGCGGCTACTGCAAGCAATCGCTGGCCAATGTCGCCAAGCTGATCGAGGTCGATCCGAAGCTGCGCGTGGTGCTTAAGGATTTCGCCATTCTGGGGCCGGAATCGGTCGAGGTGGCCGAGGTCGCGACCGCCCTGCGCCATCAGTTCAAGGGCCCGAAATTCTGGGAGTTTCACAAGAAGCTGCTGGGCGCGCGCGGTCATATCGGCAAAGCGCAGGCGCTCGCCGCGGCCAAGGAGCTCGGCGCCGACATGGACCTGCTCGACAAGGATTTGAAGAGCCCGTCTATTCACGAGTCCCTGCTGGAAGTCAGCAAGCTGGCGGACGACTTGCATTTCAACGGCACGCCCTCCTGGCTGCTCGGCAAGGAGGCGATTGTTGGCGGGCTCTCTTACGCGGAGATGAAGTCGAAGGTCGACAACACCCGCAAATGCGGCAAAGCGACCTGCTGATCCGCGCCGCGTTGCTTTGGCCGACGCGGTGGGGCTTTCATTACGGCGCCGACGGGGTTAAGAGGTTTGCATTGGCGCGAAGCGCTTCTCTCCGGGTGCTTTCATGTTAGCCGTCCACGTCCTCAACGGCCCCAACCTCAATCTGCTCGGCGCCCGCGAACCGGAAATTTATGGCGCGGCGACGCTGGACGACATCCGCGCGTCGCTCGCCGAGCGATGCGCCGCGCAAGGCGTCGAGTTGGCGTTCAAGCAATCGAATTTCGAGGGCGATCTCGTCACCTGGATTCAGGAGGCGGGCGCCGCCGGAGCGCCGGTGATTTTGAACGCCGGCGCGCTGACCCACACGTCGATCGCGCTCTACGACGCGATCAAAGGATCGAAGGCGAGCGTCATCGAGGTTCATCTCTCCAACGTCCATGCGCGCGAAAGTTTTCGTCATCACTCCTATATCGCGCCTGCCGCGCGCGGCGTGATCGCGGGCTTTGGCCCGCTCTCCTATCTGCTGGCCCTCGAGGCTCTCTTCGCCAACGCAACGAGAAAGACCTGAGCATCCATGGCGCGCAAAATCTCAACCTCCGGTCCCGCCGCAAAGTCCGCCAAACCCGCTTTGAACGTCGCCGCCTCGCCGCCCGAACATGAGACCGTCTCGCGCGAGGAGAAGTTGTTGCGGCTCGTCGCCGGGCTTCTCGCCGACAGCGACCTCACCGAGATCGAAATTGAAAAGGGCGATCTGCGCGTCCGCGCGGCGCGCGGCGGGACCGCGGCGGCCGCCCCCGCGACCTTCGCGCCGACCTATTATCAAACGGCGCCCGCGCCGGTAGCGGCGCCGGCCGCAAAACCGGGCCCGATCGTCGAAGCGGCCGCCGCCCATACCGACAACGCCAACGCGGTCAAATCGCCGATGGTCGGCACCGCTTATTTGCGGCCGAACCCGGAAGCCAAGGCCTTTATCGAAATCGGCGTGCGCGTAGCCGTCGGCGACAAGCTGTTGCTGATCGAGGCGATGAAGACTTTTAACGACATCGTAGCTCACAAGGCGGGCGTCGTGACCGCCATTCTCGTCGAGGACGGGCAGCCGGTCGAATATGGCGAGCCTTTGCTCATAATCGAATAGGCGACGCCGCAAGATGATCGACAAAATTCTCATCGCCAATCGCGGCGAAATCGCTCTGCGCATTTTGCGCGCGGCGAAGGAGCTCGGCATCGCCACCGTCGCCGTGCATTCCACCGCCGACGCCCATGCGATGCATGTGAAGCTCGCCGACGAATCGGTCTGCATCGGCCCGGCGCCGGCGCGCGACTCCTATCTCAACATTCCCGCCCTGCTCTCGGCCTGCGAGATCACCGGCGCCGACGCCGTGCATCCCGGCTATGGCTTTCTCTCCGAGAACGCCCGCTTCGCCGAAATTCTCGAAGAACACGGCATCACCTTCATCGGCCCCAAGGCCGAGCACATCCGCTTGATGGGCGACAAGATTGAGGCCAAGCTGACGGCGAAGCGCCTGGGGATTCCTTGCGTGCCGGGCTCGGAAGGGGCGATCAGCGGCGAACGCGAGGGGCTGCTCGCCGCCGAGAAGATCGGCTATCCCGTGCTGGTCAAGGCGGCCTCTGGCGGCGGCGGTCGCGGCATGAAGGTCGCGAACGACAGCCATGAACTCGCGCAAGCCATTATTTCCGCGCGCACCGAGGCCAAGGCGGCGTTCGGCGACGACACCGTCTATCTCGAAAAATATCTGCAAAAGCCGCGTCACATCGAGATTCAGGTGTTCGGCGACGGCAAGGGCGAAGCCATCCATCTTGGCGAGCGCGACTGTTCGCTGCAAAGGCGCCACCAGAAGGTCTGGGAGGAGAGCCCCTCCCCCGCGCTCAACGACACGCAGCGCCGGGAGATCGGCGAAGTCTGCGCCAAGGCGATGCGCGAAATGCACTATTCGGGCGCCGGCACGATCGAGTTTTTATACGAGAACGGCGGCTTCTATTTCATCGAAATGAACACGCGCATTCAGGTCGAGCATCCGGTGACGGAATCGATCACCGGCGTCGATCTCGTCGCCGAGCAGATCCGCGTCGCCGCCGGTTCGCCGCTGTCGATGAAGCAGGAGGATGTAACCTTTTTCGGCCACGCCATCGAGTGCCGCGTCAACGCCGAGCACCATTCGACCTTCCGCCCTTCGCCCGGCCGCATCGCCTATTATCATCCGCCGGGCGGCGTCGGCGTGCGCGTCGATTCGGCGGTCTATCAGGGCTACACGATCCCGCCCAATTACGATTCATTGATCGGCAAGCTGATCGTGCATGGCCGCAACCGCACGGAAGCCTTGATGCGCCTGCGCCGCACGCTCGACGAATTCATCGTCGACGGCGTGGACACGACGCTGCCGCTGTTTCGCACGCTGGTGCGCAACGCCGACGTGCAGAACGGCATTTACGACATCCACTGGCTGGAGCATTTTCTGGCGACCGGCGGCATAGAGCCGAGTTTTTAACGCGGCGGCGCACTTTAAACGCTCGCGGCGCGCTTGCCACTCAAGAGGCGGCGGTCTATAAAACGCCCCGTCACGCTCCCTTCGTCTAGCGGTCTAGGACGTCGCCCTCTCACGGCGAAAACAGGGGTTCGATTCCCCTAGGGAGCGCCAATAAAATCAATTAGTTATGACTTATTTTTGGTAACCGGGGCAAATTCCCGGGCGGAGAGGCATGGGAATCGGGTGAAGGAAAATCATGCCGTGACGAGGCTTGCGAGGAATTCGTCGTCACAGGCGGCGGTTTTGCGCCTCATGCGTTGCGAGTCCTTTCCGGGCGCCTTGCGGATCAGATTTTGCGCCCTGTGTTTTACCGTCGCGAAGTTGGCCGGCGCATTTTCGGTGCGCACCCGGCAG
>Ga0182030_10026335_pt1 | contig 10532 bp, 11 predicted proteins | sample 812S3MmetaG_FD_121299 | JGI IMG/M metagenome (GOLD analysis project Ga0182030, IMG submission 121299) | Permafrost microbial communities from Stordalen Mire, Sweden - 812S3M metaG (Illumina Assembly) | ecosystem: Environmental > Terrestrial > Soil > Wetlands > Permafrost | place: Sweden... | reverse complement strand
TAAAAACGGACAAAACGCGGACAAATCCAAGAAGGCCGCTTACTTGGTCGGCCCCAAGTCTATGATTGCGTTGGTTGCGGGGGGTGGATTTGAACCACCGACCTTTGGGTTATGAGCCCAACGGGACAATGCTAACCCGTTGTAATTTCAATGGGGTTAGCGGCCGCGAAGCCCAAAAAACAGCCCTCAGAAAGCGAGTTTTGGTGCCAACTTGGTGCTAAATTCAAGATTCACAAATCCAAGCTTGCCGGGGGTTGCCTCACAACTTCCCACCTTGGGCGACAATCAAAAAACTATCGGGCGCAAGGCGTAGCCGCGCTTATGGGCCTCCTATTGATGTGTAACAGTGGTAAGTTCAGCGCGCTTGATGTCGTCTAGTAGTCGTTTCAGGTCAGCATGATCGCGAAGGTATTCAGGTATGGCGCGTCGCAGTTCCTCATAAACTTCTCGAAACCATTGTGCTTGATCTCGCGGTGCAACCCACCTGCGGATATAGCTGATCATCTGGCTGCCGAAAATGTGCAATGGGTGAAGCGTCGCGGTTTTGGAGCCTCCCATTTGCGCTCGTAGAATCTTTAGCGCGTCTTGTTGGAGGCTATCTGCGGCGGCGGCGGTGGGTGCCTCAACGGCCTTCTTCAACAACAAATGCGCGGTTGCGGTGTCCACTTGGTCGTTGTAAGGCATTAGAGCAGCTGCTTGTTTCAGATGGTTCTCTGCCAAATCCATTTCTGAGTCATATTCAATCTCGTATGAGGCGTATTGAAGCCAGTAGTGGCCATCATCTCTGTATAAAGACCTGATCTCGTCATAAATGTTGCGAACGAGGTCAGGCCGCTGAAGAAAGAGTGAGTGCAAGCGCCGATGGTTGATCGCATCGCGGTAAACCCGAAACGCTCGACTTAATCGTCGCTCGCGTCCCACCGCGGGCAACACTGCCGACAACGTTGTCAGGAATGCAACCATGCCTTGGGCCAGCAATTCTCGTGGAACCGCCTCCAGGATGAAATGGGCGATCGCGGGATGGCGAATGAAATACTTGGGCGGGTCCGCTTCGTTTGAAACCAGTATGCCCGCCAAACTCTTTTCGGCGAATGCCATCGTCTCAATGGGAGGCAATCCCATAGCGGTTATCATCTGCTGAAGCGTGAGTCCGTACTCCCCATCAGAGGCTATAGCAGCGAGAACATATAGAAGGCGGGCCTCAGCCGGAGTGACTGACGCGAACTCGTCTCGAATGATATCGTCGAAACCTCGCCCACTAGTCGCCTCCCGCATCGCGACCAATATTTGCTTGCGGGCCTTCGTGTGAAAGACCTCGACTCTTTCCGAATGGGTCTTCGCCTTCAAGTCACCGAGGAGATCGTGTTCCTCAAGAGTCGCTAGTATCGCGTCGATGTCTGCATCTGTTAGGTTCGGAACGGCAATTTCCTTGTAGAGTTCCCCTGCTCTGTAGAGGTTGTGCCCGCGGTAGGCCATCTCATTCGTGCGGACCATCACCACGATGACCGGGCGGTTTGGTAACAACCGAATCCCTTCCCATAGCTCCGTGATGAGCCAGAGGTCGTCGCCAGCACTGTCGAAGAACAAAAAGGCTCGTTCCTGGAGGGTTTTGAGATGAGCGGTGATTTTCTCTGGATCCGGTCTGTTCTCTCCTTCCGAAAAAAAGACTGAGTATCCGTCGTCCGTTAACTCTGTTGCCACTCGCTTTGCGATTGTCGATTTCCCGCCCCCGGCAGCCGATGTGAGCGCCAGCAGGTCGGCAGTACCATCCTCGACTGCGGACACGAGTGCATCCTTAAAGGCAGTGTTCACGTCTCTGTGTGCATCTATTCTCGCCGCGATGTCCTCCCATGTCGGCTTAATCCCGAGCAGGAACGACGCCCTATCACTTACATGCACTGGTTTAACTGGGGCTCGAAAGATTGAATAGAAGTACTCGATAATCGCGACGTCTCGTGCTGGCATGCCGCCTTCAGCCGCCAAAAGCGCAGGTTCGAGAGTGGGATCAATTAAGCGCAGCACAGCCTCCCGCGGTGGTGCTTGTGCCTGTTCATCCAGCCACCTGAAAAACTCATGCGCGTCCGCCCGAATGGGTACGATGTAATACTGGCTGAGCACCTCTTCGTGAGGCTTAGATATTTCAGGCGAGACTAAGAAGCATTTAGGTCTCCTGGGCTTCACGTCGCGTTCGCTCTGAGTGCCACGTAGTTCGATGTACTGCCAAAAGAGTGGCTCGTCAAGCTGCGTACCCACGAACAGAGTCGGCATCGTCGAATAGTCTTCAACAAAATGCAAATACCATACATCGACGTGTGCAGCGCGAGTGCCGTATTCGCGCATTCCAAGAGTCAGTTCCTTGTCGTGGTCAATCGAGCCGTGCAGCTTCACGTATTGAATACGCCGCAAGAACGCGTCCCACTCTTGATAATGGTCGGGTGCCACTATTATGTCGAGCCGGGGACCTACCAGTCTCCCGTAGATCTGCTCCAGAACGTCATCGACATTGAATGTATAGATGCGCTTCCAAAACCATTTCGCGACGCATGAGTACCACTCTGGAATTTGCTCCGCATGCAGCTGCGTTTGCAAGAAATCGCGGACTGCGGCGCGACCTTTCCTGTGAGTTTTCGCAGCCTCGTACACCGTTCTCAGACTTGTTTTTTCATCGTAATCGGAATCGTAGAGAAAACGCCACAATGCCCGTGTCAAGGCACCACCGAGTGGCAGGTGTTGTCCAACCCGATTGATCGCGTCGGCAGAGAATCCCGCGCCGGTGACGAGAACCACCCTGTTACGACTCAGGTTTCTCAGCAGATTTTGCTTGTCATTTTCCGACAGCATTTCCACCTCGCAACGTGGCCGGACGCCCCGGCCTTTCTTCCGAGAAGTATATCTGGAAAAACACATGATCGGCTGGTGTCCTTGCCTATCACCTGAAGGATTGGCATGCACAAACGCCTTACGCTAAGGTGACGAACTTCGCATTCGCGTTGCTGACGGCAGAAGGCCGTGTGCCGCTATCCCCCGCCGTCTTTGTTGCAGACCATGTTCGGCCGGCAGCTCATAAAGCGGGTGTGCAGATTCCTGATGGGCATCGCTTTGGCCTTCACAATATGAAGCACAGCCTCAGCCATTGGTTGGTGAGCAAAACCAAGAGCATGTTGCGTCGTAATATCGCACGGTATTCTCGCGTAGAGTCAAGAAAAACCCGCGCCAGCGAGGACGCCAGCGCGGGTTTGGCGCTGGTCAGTACTCGCTGGGCAAGTGGATCACGTTGTTAGCGAAGTACAGAGTGATTTCATCCAGCGGGAAATCGGTATGCTCGATTTGCTTGGTGAAGACGATGTTGCCGTTGCCATCATCGCATGTCAGAGTGGCGCTCCGGTCGGGACGCACGGCGAGTTTCCAGACTTGAAATTCCTCGGCGGCGACAGCCTTATTGTAGGGCTGGAGGATCGCGATTTCGTCCAGGAGCCAATACGCTCCGCCGTGCTCGGCAACGTGTTGCGCGCCGTCGGTATAGAGAACATTGCGGTTGATCCCATGCCGATACCAATTTTCGCTGCCGGTGAACTGCGCGAGATCGCTTGTGCTGAGAGTCTTCGTCGTCATGATTTGTGCCTCGTTTCTTGAAGTGGCCCCCAAGGACGGGGCCGAGAGAGGCAACAAAAACAGCCGCGTTGAAGGCGCGGCGTCACAGGCAACGTGGAATAAATGAGGGGTAGCCCGCAGGGGAGGCTTGTTTATGCCGCGAAAGGCCTTGACGCAAGCCTGCGGCTGTTAGGTTGACTCCGAACCCGTCCGTGAGTGGTCACGGAAAGAGGCACATCGTGACGAAGACGGCGCAGAGAGATTCGGCGAGAGGACAGGGGGGCAGTCACGTGGAAGAACGGTTATCGCGTACGTTAACGTTTTTGAACATGGCGGTCAACCGTTCCATCAGGCGCTTGCCAATGTTATCGCCTCACTCGAACAGCAAGCCGTGCGCCGCTGGCAGATCGACGGGAGTGGAACGCTCTGGGCCATCATTAGCTACCCGGTTGACCAACGGGCTTACAGGGAATCGCCGCATGAGGGTCGAGTCGAACGATAATCCTCGCCCGTGACAATGGCTCGGTTCCGTTGATCTTCAGGTTGCCGCCGACGCAGCCAGAAATTTCTTCGAAGATGGATCGAGTGACCGGCCCTTGCAAGCTGCCGTCAACTTACTGGCATAAACTGACGCGTCCCGAGGACAAAGTTGGTTAATGAACCTCAACTGTCCGACCAACCCGAGGATGTAATGTTCTACGTCAGTTTGACTTACCAATCCACTTTCCAGTTTGTGAATACCGGATCGGACACGAGATAGTTTGTCCTTCGGCGCACGGACCCCACTTGTACCGAGCCGCGTTCCGGTCAGCAACTTGATGGCGTTCGGCCCCATTATTTTTATCTTCTTTCTCTTCACCCGCAGGCCGTGAGCGGCAAGAGTTTCGACAGCAAGTTGGATCACATCTCTGGCCCTATCCCCCGAGAAAGCAAGATCGTCTATCCAGGTAGAATACACCACCGCCAGTTCCCCGCACTTGTTTCTGACTGGCTCATCAACCATCCAGATAAATAGGTTTGCCAACAACGGGCTGGTGGCCGCACCCTGCGGCAAATGTCTGCGGAACGTGGTCAGCTGCGTGAGTAACTTCGCAACTGGCGGAGAACAGCCGAGTAGGTCCGCCCAGACGCGATATACATGGAGGTTCGTGATGCTTGGAAAGCATTGCCTCACGTCGAGCGCCACCAGCAGGTCGGAGCCCAGGTGACGCGAGGCATTGTCGAAGACACTGCGCTTTGGAACAGCTCCGAGGATGTGCTTGGGAAAGCAAATAGGTTTAAGCAGCCGTCGATAGATTCGCTGTTGAACCCATTTCAAGTTTTGTCCAGGATTGTCGATTGGGCGGGGATTGGACGGGGGTAACGTTTGAAATGGGCGCAGCGGCTTCACCAACTCGAACGGGCTATAGTTCTGTACCGGTGTCGATGCGAGGCTAACCAGTTTTTCTTTGGGAACCTTCAGTTTGTCGGCGAGCCGATTGACGCTCAAAATCTGGAGCTTTTCGACCGCCGGCTCGACCTCCATCGTCCTCATCTTCTTCTCCAGTCAACAGGAGCTTGGCAAGCCCCGCAGCTAGCCTTTGAACCGTTTTAGGATCGGCGTTCCGCACATCCTCGGCTTCAGATGCAAGCAGAGTAAAAAGATGAAAAGGAATACCGAGAGCAGCGGCGATCTTCTCCAGCGTATCGAGACTGGGCTTGCGCTTTCCACTTTCGAGCATCGAAATTAGGCTTGCATCAATGGAAACCCGTTGCGCGAGTTCCCGCTGGGGCATGTCAGCGAGCGCCCTCGCAACTCGAATTGCTTTAGAGTAGTCCATAGCAGCTCCAGAATTCTTGGAAGTGAGTCTTCCTCGGAACTCAAAACAATAGACGGCCTAAATAGCAAAGCTAAGTCAACCGACGAAGTTCTTGATGATTGCCTCGGCTACTTCCCTCACCGCCTCGAAACTTTCGTCTCGGCTCGGATTCGGTTTTCGACGAAGGTGCTTCAACTTGACCTTCGCTTTCTCTAATGCTCTTCTTTGTTCCGGTTCGAGTCTGTCTCGATCACGCATGGATTGAAGAAGATCCATGCAGAATTGCAAGTTCTTATTCTTCTTCATACTGTCCTCTTTCTCCGGCAATTCATGCCGGTGCCGCATAGGCAGCGCCCGAGAAAGAACGGACCCGAACCAGAAAACTCACCCAACGTGTGCCGCACTATCTTGCAACATGCACACCCAACAACACCAGGGGATATACACGTCAACAATCTGCAATACACGCCAACACCGATCCTCGGGCCCCCCTAGGGAGTCTCCAAGCATGCAGCGTCGGAATGATGGGCTAACTTCTTTCCATCGCCGTGAGCGACTACAACGCCCACCGCTTTACGTCCCTCGCCAGATGACGAGGGACTCACTCGTGGAAGCGACCAAATGCTAGAGAACAGTTGTCAAAGAACCTGCTGAATCGCGCGTAACGGCGACCCAGTTACAGATTAGTACAAAGAGAGTCATCTGTCAATATAAATGACAAGGAGTCATCTTCCTATTTTGGTCGGATCTCGGTGTCGGTTACAATCATCGCCATGAAACTCACCGACGTTCTCGCCACTCTTCGCGCCGAACACCGTCGCATCACCGGCCTGGTTGACACTCTCGACAGCGCCATCGGCGTGCTCTCACGTCTTGGTGGCGGACGCGCAGCGGGCGCGCGAAAAACGCGGACAATCTCTGCCGCAGGCAGGGCGAGGATCGCGGCGGCACAGCGAGCGAGATGGGCGAAAGTACAAGGGCGGAAGGTTGTTTCGGTTGCTCGAAAGGGCCGCACGATGTCAGCGGCCGCCCGTAAGAGGATCGTCACAGCGCAGAAAGCTCGCTGGGCGAAGTGGCGGAAAGAGCACCAGTGATGACGGCATGCTGGAGGTCACGTTCGTGCTATAGCTGACCGCACGCTGATTTGTTAGCTTGAGTTTCTTCGGGCTTGTGTTTACTCCGAGCGCCGATCCAGTCGTACCGTCCTGGCGACGTTAAACCCAAATGATTTGGATCGGCGCGCAGCGTAGCGCCAGCTCCGGTGCGTGGCTCAAGGGTTAACGGAGGACGGCAATGAAGCACTGCGCTGTAGTTCTACTACCGCTGTTAGTAGCCGCCTGCTTTCTGTCGCCAATGGCGATGGCGCAGGACACATTTCGGCTTACCGTGCTCGGCTACCAGTGGACGACGACGCATAACACAATGACGTTTACTTGGCCGGGACATTCCAGCACATCCTGTAACGGCAACACCTACGTGAACGGCAACATCTCCAATAACGGTGACATCTACGCAAACGGAACCAGCTCCAGTACCTGCTCAACCACGTTCACGCCGCCGTCCTCTCAAAACATCGACATCCGTAAGCCGGTAGTCTACATCCTCGCCGAGTCGGACACGAGCCGCATGGTGATGACATGCACCCGTAACGTGCGCTGGAGTCAGTGCCACGCGTTGAACCCCGGTGCATTCCTTGGTCGTATCGAAAAGGGACACCTTGAAGTGCAAGCGACGTTGGGGAAGAAAGATGAGTGGATCAAGTTTGACGTAGTTCAGCAGACGGCCATCAGCGGACAGTCAAGCAACGCCGCTACACCTGCATCTCCCAGCGACGGCACTATGTCTGCCGCGCGCGTTGTCGAAATACTCAACTCCAGGTTCGTCGCCGACAAAGTTGTGGGCTACGCGGAAAGCGCCGGAGACACGCTGACCATCCACAGCGAGCGTGCCAGCGGGATGCGTTTCCACATGATGCTGGCCGACAAGCGAGAGTTGGAAACCTTACGAGCGGCGGGATTCAAGACGGTGTTGTACACGAACGACGCCGACGTGAACCTCAAGGGCGACGTTGAGAGCGGGCGGATCGAAACGCAACAGGCGTCGAAATAGGAGACGGGCCACGGGTTCTATGCTGGTCCAGCCGCCAACATGCTGTACATCTTTTTGAGGCGGACGGCACGTTGGATGGGACGCTGGCGAGATATTAGATGTGATCCATGTCCATGCAGCAGGTTGTTCCAGGGGAGTAGGATGTCACCGCCAGTTACCTTCCCCATACACAATCATATGGACCAGCCAAATGGATACTTTTTCGCCGTCGTGTTATTTGCCAGCTTCGCAGTCGCCCAGGAACGGATTTGACGATTACAGGAAGAAGGGAGGAAGGGATGCCGGAAGTGAACTATGCCGAAAGGTATTGCGGCATGAGCGAGGATGAACTGCTTCGCTTGATTGCCGAGAAGGACTCGCTCATAGAACCGGCTCGAATAGCTCTTGAGCATGAAATTCAGGCCAGGGGTATCGACCGCAGGGCATCTCCGGTTGGACAGATTGAAGTAGCCGATAGACCCAGGCCAAGAAACGCCGGAGCATCACGGTGGGCGAGATTGGGAATCTTTCTCTGTGTGGCACTTGTCTCGGTGTTTGTTGCTGCGCGCGTGTTCGGGGCCGGAACCAGCTCTTCGTTCGTGGAACAGCTAACAAAGATGTCTCTATATCTGGCCCTGGCTGCTTGGGGACTTAGCAGTGTCGTTTCGGGACCGTGGCTAACCGCTAAGAGAACCTGGATCGCTGCAATTGCACTCTACGGCATTGCCTTTGTTTTAGTGGCGGTTTTCCTTGGGAAGCCAGCCGCTGCCAAACTAGAAGAACTGAACGAAGAACAGACCCGTTTGGATCGGCAGTTTGCGGAGACTACTACAGGTAGGAGTTTGCTTCAGCCCGCGTCCTTTGCAAGTCCACAGGTAGCGGCGAATTCACTAGCGGAATTCGAGCAGTACGCTAATGCCACGGAAACACTAGACAGGCAAAAAGAAGCACTGCTTCAGCCGGACTCGTCTCGTAATACACTAGCCGCCTTCTTCGAAGCCACGCGCGTTGCGGTTTCCGCGACGGAGGAACTTTATCGTTTTACTGCCGACCCTTCGCGTAATGTTCACGTCGAAAACGGCGTTGTCGTCATTGCAGACCCAGACGGGTACAACAAGCGAATTGATGCCGCTAACGAGGCGATGGATAAACTCAGGCTCGCAACTGCCGCATTGAAACAAGGAGGGAGCGCGGCTGGTCAAAGGTGAAGATCAGGATACCTGGGGGAGGAACAAAATGAAATTTCAGTTTACTGACAAAGGTATGCTGGTTGCGGGAGTTGTCTGTCTTGCGTTCATCGTGTACGCGGTGGTCCAGCCAGACAAACCACAAATTGTCAGACCGGCGCAATCCAGTTCGGTGCAGCCGGAGTCGTCGGATCAGGATAGGCCATACAACAATTCCTTCCACGGCTACGACTGCACCGTTGATTGCAGCGGACATAAGGCGGGCTACGAGTGGGCCGAGCAGCACACGATAGATGACGGCGAAGACTGCGACAGGGCGGGCGAACACTCTAATTCGCCGTCCTTTGCCGAGGGGTGCCATGCTTACGTGGACGGCGACACTGCTCCGGACGACGATGACGACAATTCTAGCGAATAAGGGAGAGCAAGGATGCCCAAGAAACTAACACCGGAGCAAAAACAGCATCGTCGCGAAGTCAGGGAGCAGCGCAAGGAAGACAAGGCGAACGCGCGACTGGCCAAGAAGAGTGGAACGGTCGAGGAATTGTTTGACAGGGTCAAAGAGCGGATAAAGAACACGGAGGGCGAATGAATCTGACTGATCTGCTTCGCAAGAATGACATCGACCCCAAGCAGGTACTTGTCTTCCGCCATCGCCCGACCGAACCCGCGCTTAATCGGGCTTTGCCGTTGCTGGCGTCGGAGAGACCGGAGCTGTTCAACGCCTACCAGCAGACGCAAGGCAAGACGCTGGAAAAGGTGATGGCTGGCGGCAAGGCGCGATATATCGCCTCGTTCATCGGACACGAAGCGGGAAAGGCCCTGTTCATCGGGCTGTATTCGATTGCTGGATCGAAGCCACTGACAGCTAGGCAGTTCTGGCAGGTTCCGGCTCATATTGAGCTAAAGGAATTCGGCATGACCGGCCTCGATCCCGAGGAAGAGTCCAGATCGTCTGTCCTTTTCTTCGACCTCGGGTTAACTGACTTCCGCGCCGACTGGATGGGCAAGTTGGTAGTTGGCTGGCCCCCACCCGAGCGTGCCTGGTGGCGCTGGGCTGATCGCAACGATTTCCCGGTGCTCGCGATCTCCGAAGACAGCGCACTCGATCCGACTGTGAAGCCGTGGAACGAAATTGCCTTGCGATGGAAGGAGCTAAGCGTGCTTCCGACCCGCTATAAGTCCGTACTCTCGCAGTGGCGCGGCATCTACTACATCTTCGATGAGTCGGATCACAAAGGCTATGTCGGCTCTGCCTACGGAGAGAAGAACCTGCTTGGTCGGTGGTCGAACTACGAGGCTACCGGAGATGGAGGCAACACGCTACTGCGAAAGCGCGACCCGAAGAATTTCCAGTTCACGATTCTGGAGCTACTCTCGCCAGCCGCCGACCCCACGGACGTGATCCGCCTGGAGGCCAACTGGAAGGACAGGCTGCATACGCGGGCACCGCACGGGCTGAACGATAACTGAGGCCCACCACGACTCTATGAAAAAGTCAGAAATCATCACAGCGATCATAGCCATATACGGCGCTGTGTTGTCCACCATCACGATCCTGAGACAATACTTCAGCGACCGGATAAAAGTGACGGTGACCGTCGGGAAGAACAGGCAGGTGGTCGGTGATCCCCGCTACCACAAGATGACGCTGACGGTGATTACAGTCACGAACATCGGGAAGAGACCCGTCACGATCACGACGTTCGGTGCGATAGGGCTTCACCCACACCGCAATATGGTTGTGTCCTGCCTCAGCTGGAAATGGAGAAAGCGTTCGTCCGTTAAGATAGCGGAGCGAACGTATGAAGAAAGAGCGCAAGCACTACACTGCTGAGGAGAAGGTGGCCATTCTACGGCGCCATCT
>Ga0182030_10026333_pt1 | contig 10533 bp, 9 predicted proteins | sample 812S3MmetaG_FD_121299 | JGI IMG/M metagenome (GOLD analysis project Ga0182030, IMG submission 121299) | Permafrost microbial communities from Stordalen Mire, Sweden - 812S3M metaG (Illumina Assembly) | ecosystem: Environmental > Terrestrial > Soil > Wetlands > Permafrost | place: Sweden... | reverse complement strand
TCTCAAAGAACAGCACCCCGGCAGGGGTGCCACCTCGGTGCGACCCCTGCCGGGGTCGGTTGCAGAGGAAATCAATTACCGGTGGTGTCGCGCCACGCGAGCGTGTCGCTCAACCACCGGCTAGGATTGTGCAATCCCTGCGGGATTACCGAAACGACATTGATTGAGTTTCGCAGAGGTCTCCGCTGGGACGGCAATGCAATTGGAGTAAATGTTTCCGCATTCCACCAGCTCATGATAAAGATGGCGCGGAAATGAAAGCATCCCCCTCCCCCATTCACCCGGCGGACGAATTGGCCTCTATCATGGAGCGCATCTACCGCTATCGCATGACGACGACATCGGGGGGGAATCTTTCGATTCGCGATGACGGAGGCTCTCTCTGGATTACGCCCGCCGCGACCGACAAGGGCAGCCTGGGCCCTCGGGACATCGTTTGCGTGCGGCCCGATGGCGTGGTGGAAGGCAGGCACAAGCCCTCTTCGGAGCACCCCTTTCACCGGTTGATCCATGCGGCGCGACCGGATCTCCGGGCCATCGTGCATGCGCACCCCGTGGCGCTCGTCGCGTTCAGCATTTGTGGCGAGCGACCCAACACCCGGGCCTTTAATCGGGCCCACGCGGTCTGCGGGGAGGTGGGATTCGCCCCCTACGCCCTGCCTGGCAGCGTCAAGCTCGGCGAGAATATCGCGGCGGAATTTGCCCGCGGATTTAATTGCGTGATGTTGGAAAATCATGGCGTGGTGGTCGGAGGTTCCAGTCTTCAAGAAGCCTTCGAACGCTTCGAGACTCTCGAATTCACCGCGCGCATTGTCCTTAAAGCGAAGGGCCTCGGCACCAAAATCAAATACCTGACGCCCAGTCAACTGGAACTGGCCCAAGGCCAGAAAGAGAATTTTTCGACTTTTACTCCCTCTGTCGCCGATGCCCGCGAGTACGGCCTGCGCCAGGAGCTATGCCAATTTATCCAGCGCGGTTATCGGCAGCGGCTCCTGACGGCCACGCAGGGAAGTTTTTCCGCCAGGCTGGATGAAAACCGTTTCGTCATCACGCCGCGGCAAGTGGACCGCGCAACCATCAAGGCCTCGGACCTGGTGCTGATCAAGGAATCAGGACAGGAAGAGGGCAAGGAACCGAGCCGGTCGCTTGCTCTCCACGCCGCCATTTACCGGAAACATCCCCAGGTTCACTCCATCGTCCTGGCGACGCCGCCGAATGCCGCCGCCTTCAGCATCACGTTTCAGGCGCTTGACTCGAAAACCATTCCGGAAAGCTACATCTTTTTGCGGGATGTGCAGCGCATCCCTTATGCCGCGGTTTACGGGAATGGCGACGAAGTTGCCGCGACCCTGTCCTCTTCTTCCCCCACGGCCATTTTGGAAAACAGCGGCGTTCTCGTCATCGGGAAAACCGTCCTCGACGCCTTTGACCGCCTGGAGGTTTTGGAATCAACCGCCGATGCGCTCATTAACGCCCTGATTCTGGGCTCGGTTCACCCCATGAGCCCGGAAGCCATCCTCGAGCTCGAAAAGGCATTCTTTGCGTAAAGGATTTGATATTGCTGACAGACGTCAGGGGCCGTTCCCGTGGAAGATTTCGAGAGGCAGGCCGGTCAGCTCTTTCACCAGGGCCGCGATGCGATCGAGCTCGTCATCGGAAAGCGCCGTGGCCCAGGTCACGGGCGCCGGTCGCGCCATCGTGTAAAGTTGCAGACGCAGGATTTTCCCGCCCTGCGCCTGTATTTCGTTGAGCCGGGCGGCATAGGCGAGGATTTCGCTTTGCGCCGGAGGCTCGCCGGAGACTCGCAGAAAGAGCGATTGAATGACGAGGGGGCACCAACGCGCCGTCTGGGCAATATTTTTTAGAATCCGCGCGTAAGGGACCTTGCTGCGATTGACGAGCCGGTAATAGGCTTGCGTCCCGGCATCGAGCTTGGCCCAAATTTCGTGCGCCCCCTCCTGCATCCGGCGGATGCCCCGCCGCACGCCGGGACGCCCCAGGCAGGCGGCATCCGTGATGAGGACGAGCTTGGCCGTTTCGAGTCCCAACTCCTCGCGCACCTGCCAGGCCGCTTCCACCGCCCGTTCAAAGACCGGGCAGGCGGTCGGCTCGCCCTCTCCGCTGAAAGCGATGTCATTGAGCGCGCGCCAGGATGGGGGCGCATGGGCAAAAGGCTCGCGCGCAAACAGGGTGCCGTCCTGATAAATCCGCAGCATGTCCCGCAGTTCCCGCCTGAGCACGCCGATATCGACGTCCTTGCGTCGCGCGGGGCTTGCGCGGTCCACCTCGCAGTAGATGCAATTGAAATTGCAGTTCTTGCCCGGATTCAAATTGATGCCGATGGACACGCCGCGGGACCGGCGGGAAATGACCGGGTAAACGTAATAAAAATCGTCGTAGGACCGGCGATGATCCAAATGCGCTGCGATTAAATTCCCGACCGCCATAATTCAAGTATCCTTCATCGTTAGTTCAAACGCAATCAACGCGCAAGAAACGGGGGTATTTGGACAATTAAGGTGTAGTTGATCGTTGATTTAAGCCTAAACTCATGACGGGGAAGCCTCCCTGCCAAGTCGAAACAATACCTTATGTTAATCCATGATCTCGTGCCTGTTCTTCAATTGTCCGTAAGCCCCGTTATCGTCATATCCGGCGTTGGACTGGTGCTCCTTTCGATGGTCAACCGGTATGGACATATCACCAACAAGACACGCGATCTTTCGAATGTGCTGAAAAAATCGGGCGACGATGGCGAGGGGCATCTTCACGCGCAGTTGCACATCATGTTCAGGAGAGCCCGGAGGATTCGCCTGGCCATCTTTCTTGCCTGTCTGAGCCTGCTCTGCGCCGCCATTCTCATCAGCGCGTTGTTCCTGATGTGTCTGATGCAACTGGAAGGCGCGCTGGTGATCGTCGTGCTGTTCATCGGTTGCATGTTCGCGTTGAGCGCCTCGCTTATCGTCTTCCTGACCGACATCAATATGTCCCTGAACGCGCTTTCGCTCGAGTTCGAGTCGCACTCCAGAAATGCCGGCGAAACATCGGTTGCCGGCAACGCCGAAGATCAGGCCGAGGACGCGCTTTCAGAGTAGGCCAAGGCCGCGTTGCGAGTCGAATTTGGGCCGTACCGAGGCGCGAGGAGGGCGTCGGAGAGAAACGAATTTATACCGCTTTGGAATGTAATTTGGCGCAAACAAATCCGTCATCCCTCGACAAGCTCGGGATGACGGCGTTTTAGGGCCTGTTAAGGTTAAAAGGCCCGGTCATCGAGGCAAGCTTTGGCGGTAGAGGGTCGGCGATTTGCCGACCACCCGCTTGAAGATGCGATTGAAGTGGGTGAGCGAGAGAAAGCCGCAGTCATAAGCAACCTCGCTGATCCGCACATTGGGATTGAGAAGCAAATTCTTGGCCCTTTCGATGCGGGTGCGGGCAAAGTAATCGGTAAAGGTAAGACCCGTGGCCTTCTTAAACAACTTGCAGAAATAAAAGGTGCTGACGTTGAGGGTCTTCGCGATTTGATCCAGGGAAATCGACTCGGCTTGGTGTTCCCCGATAAAGCTCTTGGCCCGTGAAATGAGGGGGGGTTCCTCATTCTCCTGCTGAACCAGGATCTGGTTCGCGATGACGGACAGGTGCTTGGCGAAAATTTCAAGCAGGCGCACCATCGCCTCGTACTGCTCTTGGGAAAGCACCCTGCTGTGGAAATAAGCGTCCTCGAGCTTGTTCAAGTCCACCTTCGCGCCCCACGCCGTCAGTTGTTGCGTCACCCTGGCAAAACCCGCGGCGGTCGGTTTACGCAGGGCCACCTGGCCGGTTTGAAGAAATCCAATCACTTTATTTGCAACGCTGACAGGAACGGCCGTCTCGCAAAGACCCGCAAAGCAAGTCAGGGTCTGGGCCTCATCCGCCTCGCCATCGATGAGCTCCTGTTGAGCCCGGAGGCAGGAGGCGCAACTCCGGCTCGATTCGGCCATAAGAGCGCAAAAGGGACTCTCATGCTTCTTGCCCTGAAGGGCGTGACGCCACACCTCATGGGGCCGAAGCGCCAGCGGCAGGCGCGTCGTCTCATTGAAGGCAGCCTCATAATCGCGGAAAATTTGCGATTTTGAGAGTTGTTGGACGATTTCCGCCTCTTTTGGCATGGCAAAATCAAAGGATATGATCTTCCCTGCTCGGGTCAATCCAAATCAGAGCCAAAATCGGGCTACTATTCACCAAGCAACGCGTAGCTGGAGCGCGCACTTGTCTTTAACTTGTGATATCAAGAGGCTCTTATGAAATCCGGCGATGCCGCTCCTTCCGCTCCTCCAACAACCCTTCCCCCTGATTTTTGCGGCCGGCCCGGGCGTATCAACCTTGATCAAATGGTTGCCGTGAAGGGGCTCGGCAAACTCATTCTCCGCCCTATTCGACTCGATGATGAGCAGGAGATGGTGGACTTTCATCGACGCATTTCGGATGAGAGCATTTACATGCGCTATTTCGAGTACCTTGGGCTCGACCGGCGAACCGCCCATGAGCGCCTGGTTGGGATTTGCACGAACACGCCGGAGTCTTATGCCATCGTCGTCGAGCGCCCCGCCGCCGCGCATCGGCCCGCGGCGATTATGGCGGTGGGACGTCTCACCAAGACCTCCCAACCTTACGCGGCCACCTTTGACACTTTGATCACCGACGACGCGCAGGTGACCAAGCTGCCCAAAGTGCTTCTGGCCCGGTTGATCAAAATTGCGCGCGCCTTTGGTTTTCAGGCGCTGACCGGCGAACTTCTCGTTGCGGATCACGATGCCTTGAACTTGTGCCGCGCGCTCGGTTTCTCCGTGCATACCCTTCTTGAGGATGGCCTGGTCCGGGTCACTCTCAATCTCTGATGGTAGCCGTCGCGCGCCGCGCGACGGTCCGCCGCAGGGCCTGCGGCGGCTACCTAATCAAGCTGATCATTCGCCAAGGCCTCTTGCAGGGGAGCCAAGGTCCGCGCCGTGGGCCTGAAACTTGATGTCGTATTTCGGAAGGATGCAATCGATCTCCTCGATTTCGGTTTCAATCACGGCAAAGCCCCGTCCATCGGTGGCAATGCTCAAAAAATAAGCTTTCGACTTGTCTTCGAGCAGCTTCCAAACCTGCTGCATCTTCCCGGCATCATTGGAGATCCGCGCCTTCCCGCGAATATTGATGATGATGTTCAGTTCGTCGTTGGAAAACATCCAACTGACGCCGGGGTTGCGCCTGATGTGTTGGACCTTCCGGCTGGCAGGCGAGGTGATGGTGTAAAGCAGGGGCCAATCGCGCAGGGAAAGCGTCGCCATCCAGCGCACATGGGGCATGCCATGCTCATCGACGGTTGCCAACACGCCGGGTCGCGTTCCATCAGCCAGCTTTTTGGCCAGGTCGATGACAAATTCGGCATGCTTCGCGGCCTCATTCGGCGGCTTGAGGGGATCGGGCGAGGATTTCATGGATGCGGCCTGGAGGGCTGATAACGGATTAATAGCCGCAAAGGAACGCGAAAACCACAAAGAACTAAGGAATGCATTAGCCACGAAAAAACGCAGAGAACTCAAAGATGTTGAGAAGACAAAGCAGGCTGTTCTTCAGTTCTTTTTTGAGTTCTTTGTGTTCTTTTGTGGCTAAACCCAGTCGCCTACCCCGCCGCGGCCATCGCGGACTTCGCGGGCGAAGCGGAAGGCGCCGCCAATTCCAACACGCCAGCCAGGCGGAACCGGGCCAGGTTGCGCGCGGCTTCCATCGGGTTCATGTTCACCCGTTGCGCGATTTCGCGCACCGTGCGGCGGCCATCCGCCAGGGCCAGCAGCCCCAAATCGGCGGAAGTCACCTCGACCGAGGCGAGCCCCTCGCCGCCCGCGTAACACAAAACCGAATCGAGGGAGGGAATCGCCTCGTGAAGCAGGGTCAGCTCATCCACCTTGAAGGCCACCCCGGTGATCAGCACCTCCGGGTCGTATACCGCGAGATCGCGCGACAGATCCGCTGGCATGGGCCGCTCGTGAAAGTCAAACCGGGCCTGGCGCCAGCCGACAAACTGAAAGAGCGCATGCAAGCCCGTGTCGGACCCGGCGCGGGCCTGGAGAATAACCCCATTTTCAACCGCCAGCCACCCTTCCTGTCCGCCCTCCTTCATTTTCAAATAACCGGTCTGTTTCGCATCCACGACGACCCGCAAAATTTCCGTTAAAGTCGATGTCCCAAAAGTTCCCGATAACAGAGGCATAATCAAAATCAAGTGATAGATGTAAAAGAGGGTTGAAGACCGTGGCTAGGAACGCGTGAGCACGTTATATGCCACGGCGGGTCCCGCGCAGGTAGGGACGCGAGTCCCTTCGCGTCCCAAAATAAATGGGACGGCAGAGACTGCCGTCCCTACCCCTCGCGAAAAGAAAAGCCTGCCTTGTTTTCGGATGGCTTCCACGTTAAGATCGGGCGTCATAATGGCATTGCGCACCCGATCTAACACCCATGCATTGGCCTGACATTTTCTTTAAGGCCAGGAAACCCCGCCCGGGCTCCGAGCTTCCTCCCTCCTTCCCACCTGCGCCCAAGAGCCGGAAGCCTGCCCCCGCCGAGCCCCAACCGCCTGCGATCAAGCCGCCTCCCGCCACGCCCGGGCCGCAAGCCGCGACGGCTTCCGCGCCGCTTACAACCGAGCCTGTGGAAACGGTAATGCCCACCTTGCCCGCCATGCGTGGCGTCGTCCTGCGCCCTCCCGCCCGGCTCGCCGCGCCCACCCCACCCATGAAAAATATCGAGCAATTGATGGCGGAGGCCGATCCCGTGTACACGCTCAGACAAACGGGCAATCTTCGCATATTAAAACCGCTTGCTCCCGAATCCGCGCCGACGAAGGAGCCAACGGAAACGCCCGCCGAACCTGCGCCGATGAAATCGCAACCCGGCCCGTCAAGCCCGGCTTCGCCATCGACCCCGCCGCCCTTCCAACCCGCGGCGGCTCACCTTCCCCCCGAAGCCAAAAAGACCGATCCCGCCCCGGCGCCCCAGGCGCCTGCCTCATCCCCCGGTTCAACCGGGGCCCCGAAGCCGGAGCACGAAGACTCCCCCTTCATCCTGAAACCCGCCGCCTCTCCCGCGACCGCCCCGAAGATCACTCCGCCGCCGGCCTCGGCGGCCACCCGGCCCCTGATGCCTTTTGGTTCCATCTTCCGTCGCAAAGCGAAGATGACCGAGTTGGCCCGCATTGTCCTGCCGCCCAAACGGGAAGAGCCGGAGCCGCCGCCCGCCCCTTCCGACTCGTCCCCCACCGTCGTCCCCCCCGCGTTCCCCGTTGCGGGTGCTGCGCACGGCGGTAAACCGGAAATCTCGCTTGCCAGCGTAGTGCCGCGCATCGATCCGGACGCGGCCGCTCCCGGACCCGCGCCAATCCCCCTCGCCGGGGAAAAACCATCCGCGCCGTTGCCCGATTTATCCGACGCGCCGAAAGTCGATCCCGAGGCCCACAAACCGGAACCCTCCGCCACGCCCCCGCCCAAGGTCGATCCCGAAGCGCATAAACCGCCGCCAAAGCCCGCCGCTCCGGTTCCATCCACCGAGCTGGGCACTCCGACCGCCACGCCGGAAAAGCGCGAGTTTCACCTGGCCAACGGCGAGCGCGTGGCCGGGATCGTCCTCTCCGAAACGCCCGAGGCCGTCTACATCGACCACGGCACCCTCGGCGTCCTCACCATCCCGCGCGCGCAAATCGCCAAGCGCCTCGTCGAAATCATCCTCATCAACGGCGACCGCATCGTGGGCGACATCATGGCCGAAACCGCCGACACGCTCTACGTGCGCCACGCCAGCCTCGGCATGCTGACCGTCCCGCGCGCGCAACGCAGCACCCGCGTGGTCGAGGCCATCCTCAAGGACGGCGACCGCATCCTCGGCGAAGTGCTCACCGAAACCGACACGTTTACGGTCATTCGCAGCGCCACCCTCGGCACCATCACCGTCCCGCACGGCAAAGTGGCGATGCTCAACCGCAAAATCGAACAGATCGAACTCAAGGCGCTCCCGCCCCCCGCGCCCCAAATCATGGAGGGTCAGCCTCCGGCCTGACCCTGACTTCCCTCGTTTTCAAGTTGTGACGAGGGCGACAAGCAAAGCTTGACCAACCAGCTTTTTTTTCGCACAAAATACGTTATAATTTCGCTACCCCCATTGAAAACGAGCAATGGGGGTAGCGAAGATGTGGGCTTTCTCGTTCTCAAGTTGGGAACGATGCATTCCTACGCAAGCCTACCCATCTTCAAGATCCCACGCGGGAAAAGGATCGGGCAGCGCCGTCCACTCTTTGAGCGGCCGCGCGTATTCCTCCTCCGTCAGCAGACACGCGTCGAGCTGGCGGCGCATCGCGGTGGAAAGCGGCTCCGCCTCGCCGATCAGAACCAATTCCTGGCGGCGATCCCCATACGGTTCGCGCCACGTCTCCTGCATCCGCATCAGCGCCTCGGGTTCCCGCGGCCACTCTTCCCTCGGCAGGGCGGCCCACCAAATGCCCGCCGGGCCGCAGGCGTTTTGCCGGCGTGTGCGCGACACGCCGCCGACAAGGAGATTCCGCGTCGCCAGCCAGACGAGTCCCTTCACGCGCAGCAGGCCGGGATGGTCCGCGTTGAACCAATCCCAGAAACGCCCCGGATGAAACGGACGGTGCACGCGATAAAGCGCGCTGGAGAGCGGGGGAAGTTCGGTCAGCGGCAAATCGGAGCGTCGCTCGAACGCGGCGGCCAGTTCGGACCGTGCCGCCGGTTTTGCCCATATCTCCACGGGGATCTCGCCGTAGGCGGTCTCAGCGACTTGTGCCAGTGGATGCGCCTTACGCAGCTTCGCCGAACACATGGCAAGCTCGGGCTCTTCGAGTAAATCACATTTGTTCAGCACCACCAGGGTCGAGCTGGCGACCTGCTCGTCCTGAAAACTTCCCCATGATTTGCTGATTTCGGCTCCGCTGCGAAAATAATCGAGCGCGTCGACCACGCAGATGATTTGCTCCAAATGGCCCCAGGGATTGAGTGGGCCGCCAGCCAAAAAATAGTCGGCGAGCCACGCCGGATTCGCAGTCCCGGCGACCTCGATCAGAATTCGCTCGTATCGGCCCGCCTCGGCGAGATCGCGCAGGCAGGCGGCAACGGCCTGAACCTGCGCGGCCCCTTCGCCATCGGGAATCTCGAACACCGCGTCGTTCATTCTCCGCATCGCGCCGCAAAGACCCCGCAACGCTTTCGCATCGAGATTGAGCGCGCCCGGATTTTCCACCAGCACGGCCAGGTGTCCCCCGCGATGCTCGCTGATGACGTGGTGCAGGAGCGACGTTTTGCCCGCGCCGAGAAAACCTCCGACGAGCGTGACGGGCAGGCGGCGGTTCATTCCAGCCCTCCCGGCCGCGCATACCTCAGGCCGTCCAGATTCGCCGGCGCGTTCTTCGCTTGCAGCAGCGCGAAAAAGTCCGCGCCCAGATGTTCGGGATGCGTCAGCGTATTCCAGGCGCCGAGATTCTCCCGGATCTTCACCCGCGGACCGCCCGCTTCGCTCAGTTCGTCGTGCGCGACGCCCATCAGGAACCGCTGTTGATCGAGGAAACCGAGAGTGGCCAGCCCCGCCTTCCCGCCGGCTTGCGCCAGCGCCGTAAAATCGATGTGCGCGGTGATGTCGCGCATGCCCGGCTCGGCCAAAACATCGTCGACGCCGTGGTGCTTCACATACGCCGTCAGCGTGCCGCCGGAACGAAAGGGCGCGTAATAAATCGAGGCCGGATAGCCGTAGTCGATGGTCAGCACGTAGCCCCGGTCCATGGCCCGGCCGACCTCCTCCATCCAGCCGCGCGCGCGCAAATTGATCTCGGTGGTGTAGCCCTCGATCGCCGGCAAAGGCAGCGCGTCGATGGCCGCCGTCAATTCCGCGTCCTTGAGCGGAAGATCGATCCAGCGCAGCGCGTCGGCTTTGATATCCACATGCTGTTCCAGCCATCGGCCGGCGCGATGCGTGACGGCCCGGACGGGAAAGGCATCGACGAGTTCGTTGGAGAAAAAGACGCCCGCCGGCTGTTCCGCGGCGAGCTCCGCCAGGTTTTCAAACCAGGTCATGCAGGAGACAAGTCCCGCTTCCGGAGCGCATTGTTGGTGAATGCTCGCGGCCCCGGAGGGCTGCACGATGGCGTAACGGATCGCATCGAAAAAATCGGGCCATTCGGGCGATTGCGCGCGGCACCATTCGAGGATGTCGCAGGCAAGCTGGCCGTCATGCGCCCCCTGCTCGATGATCCAAAACGGATTTGGATTGGCCAGCAGCCGCCACATCTGGAAAAATTGCCGGGCCAGCAGGCGGCCAAAGAGCGGCCCGACGCTGACGCTGGTGAAAAAATCCCCGCTCCGTCCGATGGGGGATGGCCCGCCGGTTTTCGCGTAATAGCCGGAGCCGGGATGATAAAGCGCCATCTCCATGAACCGGTCGAACCGCATCGAACCGCCGGCGCGAATTTCAGCGCGGATGATTTCCTCGAGTTTCATCATGGGGTTGAAAGTA
>Ga0182030_10026332_pt1 | contig 10533 bp, 9 predicted proteins | sample 812S3MmetaG_FD_121299 | JGI IMG/M metagenome (GOLD analysis project Ga0182030, IMG submission 121299) | Permafrost microbial communities from Stordalen Mire, Sweden - 812S3M metaG (Illumina Assembly) | ecosystem: Environmental > Terrestrial > Soil > Wetlands > Permafrost | place: Sweden... | reverse complement strand
GATAGTCGAAATTATCGCCAATGGGCCGGGGGAGCTGTTTGTCGAGATCATCGGCGAATCGGCGATGCAGCGAGTCGAGTCGCGGGCCATAACCGTCGACTGGCTGCGTCACCTCGCCGAGCGCGTCGCCGGTTACTCGAACCAAAGCGTGAATGCCGAGCATCCCCTTCTCTCGGCGGCTCTCGCCACGGGGGAGCGGTTTCAAGGCGTATTGCCGCCGGCGACCACGAACGGCGGCGCCTTCGCCATTCGCAAACAAGTCATCAAGGAAATGTCGCTGGATGACTACCGCAAGATGGGATCATTCGATCGGGTGAGGGTTTCGACAGGAGATGAACTCTCCGACCTCGATCGCGAGCTTTGTGAATTGCTCGACGCGGGAAAGATCGAGGATTTCATTCGTGCGGCGGTGAAGCATCGCTACACGATCCTGCTCTCTGGCGGAACGTCGTCGGGTAAGACGACCTTCTTGAACGCGATTTTGAAAGAGGTTCCGTTTGACGAGCGGATCATCACCATCGAGGACACGCGCGAAGTTAAGCCGTTGCAGAGAAACTTCCTGCCGCTGGTGGCGTCGAAGGGCGATCAAGGGCAGGCGCGCGTGACGATTGAAAGCCTCCTTCAGGCGGCGATGCGCTTGCGTCCCGATCGCATTTTCCTTGGCGAGATTCGCGGCGCGGAAGCCTATTCGTTCTTGCGCGCCGTCAACACGGGCCATCCCGGCTCAATCACCACAATCCACGCGGACAGTCCCTCTGGCGCATTCGAGCAAGTCGCGCTCTGCGTCATGCAAGCGGGGGCTGGCCTGCGCAAAGATGAGATTGTCAGCTACGTGAAAACCGTGTTGCCGATTGTCATTCAACAAAGCCGCCTCGGCGGATGGCGCGGCACCAACGAAATCTATTTTTCGCGCATGGCCGCATGGAAAGCCGAACGACGCGGCCTTGAAACACGGGAGAGCCGATAATGTCGATGCGCCTTATATCAAAGTTTGGGTTCGTGCTTTTCGGACTGCTGGCGTTTGGCCTTCTTTGGGTTGTCCCTTACGCGGCGATCACCGGCTACCGCTCGGGTTATAAGGAGCCCGCGAAGCGATGGGAACTTCTTAAAAGGGCGACAACGGAAAAAATCGAATTCGATATTGAGAAAATGCCGCCGCTGTCGTTCGATCGCGGCTTTCCATTGGTCTACAAGCAATTCGCGGTTTACATGCAAGACCCTCGCTATCGCGAGAGGGTTGCCGAAAATGGCGCAATGGCCGGCGGCCTGGTCCTGACCTTCTTCGGCGGCCTTGCGTTCGCGCTTTTCCTAACGCGCCGCTCCAATCAATATGGCGACGCAAGATTTGGCACATTGTCTGAGGCGAGCGATGCGCGGTTGCTTTCAAAACAGGGATTGATCGTCGGAAAAATGGCTGGCCACACGTTAATTTCGAACGATCCCGGTCATGTGCTGGTCGTTGGGCCGACACGAACCGGCAAGGGCGTCAGCTTCGTCATTCCCAATGGATTGACCTGGGGCGGCTCTATGGTGGTGTTGGACATTAAGGGCGAAAACGCGCGGCTGTTCGGACAGGCGCGCGCGGCGCGCGGCGACAAGGTTTTCGTATTCGCACCCGGCTCCTCATATTCACACCGATACAATCCGCTCGACTTCGTTCGAACCGGGCCGGAAATGGCGACGGATTGCGCGAATATCGCTGGCTTCCTTGTCGGTGGTTCCGGCGTTGAAAACGAGTGGACGATGGCCGCTCGAAAAGTTGTCGGGGCGCTGCTCGGCTACGTGATGACGAGCGCCCATTTTCAGAGCCAGCGTTACATTCGGTCGGCGGTCAGGCTGATTTCGACGGGACACGACATAGCAAACGTGCTCCGCGCCATCGTCATCAATGAAAGTGGGGGCCTGGTCCCTCAATGGGTAATCGACGACTTCAACCAATTCGTCGCTATTCCAGACCGCACGCGCGGCTCGGTAATGTTCAACGTCTCGAACGCCTTTGCGCCCTGGAGCTCCGAGTTGATCTCGGCGGCGACGCAATCGAGCGATTTTGATATAAGAGCCCTCAGACGGGAGCGCATGTCGATTTTCATTGGAACGCCGCTGGCCGATTTGGAAAGTTATCGACCGATAGTCCGGATTCTTTTCCAGCAAATTCACGACGTGCTTATGCGGGAAATGCCCGGCGCCGGCGAGCGCTATCAAGTGCTCTTGCTGCTCGATGAGTTTTTCGCGCTTGGAAAAATGAGCTCGCTCGCCTCGAAAATTGCTGTGAGCGCCGGCTATGGTTTTAAAATGGCGATCATCCTGCAAAATATTTCACAGCTCGACGAAATTTACGGAAGAGCGACGCGGGAAACGATGGTCTCGGGAACGGCGGTCAAGCTCTTTGTCGCGATCAACGATAATGAAACCGCAAAATATGTTTCGAACGCTCTCGGAACATATACGGCCACGACGACGACGAAAATCCCAGGCCTGGGGTTCAGTCAGTCCCGCGTGTCTATCGGTCAGATGGCGGCGCCGCTTCGGCGCGCGGAAGAGCTGACGAGAATGGCGGCCGACAAGTCAATTGTTCTCGTCGCAAACGCTCGCCCTTTCGAGGTTCGAAAGCTGTTCTATTATCGTAGCGGCTCCTTGAAGCGGCTGATGGCGCGCGGCAAGAAAGTTGCTGTGCGCATCCCGAAACTCCGGGACTGGATCGACTCTCCGATTTGGACGGATGGCGCGCGGGTGGAGCTTCCTTCGGCGTCGCAGGCCGCTCCTGTCCCAACCGCGCCCATCGTTGTGTTTCCGAAGGTGGAACGGTCGGCAGCGCCCGCTCTCAAAACTGCGTCGGTGGCCGTGGAAGACAAGAATAGGACGAGCGCAGACCTTAAGCGCGCCGAAATGGAAGCGAGACCGCAAATTTCGGCTCTGAATGAAGAGATCGAGGCGAAACTGGCGACGGCGCTCTCGACGATTGACGAGGAGCTCGGCAGCGCCGGGCCGGAAACCGTGGCGCCGCTCAAGGAAGCGCGGGACAAACTCGAAGCGACGGCGCAAAGAATTAGGACCGAATGGGTGCAGGCGTGAGGCGAGGGGTCGAATTATTGTTCGGCCTCGATCTCCGCTTCCGACACGTTCGCGCGATCTTGGATCAGCGTTTTGAGCGTCTTACTCTCTCCGCTGTCAGTCACGACTGGAGAAGCAGGACGCGTGTCACGTTTGGCCGATTGCGACGCCTTCCCCGCAAACAGCGGCACGGGGTCAAACATCCTCGTCGCTTTCAAGTTCGACTGATGCCGCGCCACCAAGCGCATCATAACGCCGAGACGCAAGCCACTGAAGGCGCATAGCTTGCGTCAGAAGTACGCGTCGTAATCCACCCTGAACCTTCCGCTCGGAGATCACTTGCGCAAGACGCGAAATAATGAGCGATCTGCGGGCGATCCTAAAATCCGGGTGTGACCGGAGTTCATGAACACGGTCAGAAACTATTCTCCCGCGAAATGATCGGGGCGCTTCAACGAGCAGAGACCCCGGCGGCGGATCTTTCTCATTCAAAATTGCCTTGAACTCCGATTGCTCAATTGCGCGTTGCGTTATCAAGCGCTCCAGAGCATCCAAATGCTGGCGGGTGTTGATATCCGCACGGTTTGTTTCCTGAAACTGCGGTAACGGCCAGACCTCGATTTCGAGAACCTCGAATGGATCGAGAACCGACATCGCTACGGCATCGGTGCGCTGATTAGTCAAATGACGGCGAATTCGAGTTCGCAACATCTCGTTGGTCTGCCCGACGTAGATTGGTTCGCCGTCGTAATCGAAGAAGGCATAGACGCCCCATTTGTAATTGCCAACTTTCGGCGTTTGCCCTGAACCCTCTTCGAAGGGCGTGTCGAGAAATTTCGTTAAATTTGCCCGCAGATCATCCGTTTCGAACGGTGGAAAGTTCACGTAGTCCGGATTGCGAGGGGGACTATGATTGCTTGAGTCAGGCACGTCGCATCGCCGTCATATCGGAGGAATGCTGCACGACGCCGCCGCGTTCGATTGTCGTGCGCCTCATTGTCTCTTCGCCAAGAGAAGCGATTTCGAAACTCACATGATTGATCTCGTCGTCCCGGCCTCCGAAACAAGAATGGAATGCAGCCAGGAGTTCGACGTTCGTCAGCGATTGAGCGCTCACTTTCGGAGCTTCGGCAGATGGAATCGAAGCGGGGAAAAGATAGATGCAGGGCGGCGGCGCGCAGAACGGGCCGATAACTGTCGTTCTGTCGACATCGCCCTCGGGCAACAGCTTCGGACAAGCCCGCCCAATTGTTCCACACACCATATCCCAGATTACGAGGCCGTCGACGCGCTGATTGCGAGTGATTATCTGAGCGCTTATGCGCGTATGAACCCCAGACCAGGCGTTACGCCGCGGGTCGGCGCCGACGTTTGTGCACAAGCTCCAAATGACAAATTCATCCGCGCCTCCCGGGCGCTCGAAAATTTTGGAGTTGTCGCCGTCCAAACAGCCTTTCAAATCGATAATGGCGGTCCGCCCGCTTTTTAGATGCACAACATAATCATGCAACACACCACGTTTTGCGCGGTCCCAATTCGCTATAAATCCGCCATCTTCCATATGATTGAGCACATGCTGGACAAACTCTCGCTTATCTCGCATCGTCGCGGAAAATTCTCCGCGCACCTGCTGGATGGCGCCACGCAATATCGGGGAAGCATAGAAGTCTTTCTCAGTAAGCCCGTGATCTCCGAGTTTATGGGCTTGCGTCTTAAGCACTTCAGCGAACCGTTCGATCTGAAGGCGCAGGCTTGGATCCTGCTCGCATGGGATGACGCTCACGCAGCTTTCTCCGCTGCGGCACAAACGTCAAGAAGCGGCTCGAACAGATAATTCGCCAAATGCCGCACGACGTCGACCGCGACGCCATCGCCGGTCAAATGATAAGCCTCATTATAGTTCTTCGGCAGTTTGTATCCATCGTCGAGCCCCATCAATCGTGCGGTTTCTCGCGAGGATATGAGGCGTGAGCGAATCTTGTTTCCATCGATGACAACAATTGTTTGTCGGCTTGAACCGCCTGCCGGCGTGCGCAGACACCCCGCAACATCGTCGAACCGAATTTCCGCCCGCTGCACCTTTACGCCATTTTCGTCCAACCGTGTTCGCTTGTAGACCGCCCCCACCATCCGGCGACCCGAGCGCTTGGCGGCTTCGACCTTGGCCTTATTGACTGCAGACATTTTCCCAAGGATCAACTTGGTTTCGGCTGCGGTATGCCATTCGACGCTTGAAGGGTTTTCTTCGATGAGATCAGCGAATGTGGTCTTGCGACGTTCCGGCGTCGGCAAATTCCACCAAAGCAGCTTCTTTCTGTAGCGAGAAGATACTCCCTCGACCGCCCTGCGGAGTCCACGCGTGTGAAATGGCTCAATTGGCTCCGGCGAAAAAAGCGCCGGATCGATTGTCACGTCCTGCCGAACGCCAATCACGAACAATCGCGGCCGCGATTGCGGCAGGAACAAAGATGCGTTGATGATTAGTGGGCCGTATCGGTATTCCGCGTCGGCAAAGGTTTCGCAGATCGCCTCGAAATCTCGGCCCCCATGAGAGGTCAGCGTACCGCAAACATTCTCGATCGCGACGATCTTCGGGGCGCGATTTTCATCGATCAGCCCCGTGATCACATCCCAGAACGGATAAAACGTTCCAGAACGCTCCCCCTTCAACCCCGCTCCGCCGCCGGCCAACGACAAATCCTGACAGGGAAACGAGCCCCAAACAAGGTCGGCGTATTCCGACAATTCGCTTGCCGTGACTTTTCGGACATCACCGATCTTGAGTTCTCCGCCAGTTCCCCAGTTTGCTTGATACGCGAGGCCCTTTTTGTGATCGAAATCATTTGCGAATAGGCATCTCCAACCAGGGCCGAGCCCAGCGCGCGCCATTCCGCCCCCAGCAAAGAACTCATAGAAGTTAGGCATGCTGCTTCCGATCGGAGTCTTGCCGGTCGACCTGAACGTCGTCGCGTGCGAGCTTTTCTTCGATGGCTTCGGCAATCCATGTGTTCCGAGAGACATTGCCTGGGCGCACGCTCCGCGCATTGTCGATCGCGCCGAACATCGCAGACGATAGACGAAGATTAATGCGATCCAGTTCGCGAATCGCATGGGATTTGGGAGAATCAGTCATGAGCCAAGGCTGGCGCCTTTTTGGCGCCATGTCTAGTATGTTCTATTTATGTTCCAGCAGAAACCCGGGTTTTTCCATTCCTCGAAGTCGACGAATCCGAGCCCTCCCGACGCGCGAAGCGTGTTACCCTCCAGCGAGCAGCGCGTTGCAATGGAAACTCAGATGCATTGGGCCCCTCGCTCCTTCCCCATGGAAATTCGTCGCGAGCTGAAAATAGCTGACCTAGCCGACGCGTCGATGGAGGAACTTGAGCAAGCGGAAGAGGACGGCTGGCTCGCTGGCAATCGCTCCTATCGCGACCTGCGTGGCTTCCCCTGGGAGGAGGTCCGCGCCGCCCTTGACGCCGAGATCGCTGTGATTAACCGCCTCAAGGCAGCCGAGGACCTCGAGGCGGAGGTCTCGGCCTTTGAGGACCTACAAGCGACGTCATTTGAAGATGAACCAGCGCTTTGGGGCCTCGATGTTGGCGTCGCCGCGGCGACGATCGCAATCTCAGCTTATGGCGCGACGCCTGTTTCAAGCTGCAATGCTGGCGCGTTCGGTGGCCAGCACCAAGCACGGTATCCCTACGTCGCATTTTTCCTCTCAAAAGAGTTGGCGCCAGAGATCATGCTTTGCGCCGAAGCAAGCGACGTTGGACTCCTGTGTGACGAAAATGGCATCGCTCAGATCTATGGACAGGGAGAAATGGATCTCGTCCGATTTGCGGAAACCGCGTGGAAGAGAAACAGCAGTCCCGGAACTCGGTCGCCTTCTGAGTCGCGCTGAATGTCCAGCTTCGACTCAGAGTGACGTTAGCCTTGCGGGTCGTCCCGGATATCGACGGCGACCGCGAAGGGCGGCAACTACTCATAGGTTGCGGCGGCCGTGAGCGCTCCAGCGGCGATGTCGCCCACCCTGGTCAGGAGATCGGCCGGCGAAGCGAATGAGTTCGCCTCTTTGTCCATCTCACCGGCTCGCTTGAGCGCGCGTATAGCCTTTGCTACTACTTACAGGAGGACGAAGGCCCAACGAAAGGGTAAATTCTGCGTGGCGTCGCTCAAGGAAGCGCGGGACAAACTCGAAGCGGCGGCGCGAAGAATCAGGACCGAATGGGTGCAGGCGTGAGGCGAGGGGCCGAATTATTGTTCGGCCTCGATCTCCGCTTCCGACACGTTCGCGCGATCGTTGATCAGCGTTTTGAGCGTCTCGGCCTGTTTAATCCGTAGTTCCTCAAGTCGAGCATCGGCAGTAAGAGTGGCCGCCAGCGGCGCCGCCGCGTTCGCCGCCAGGGCGCGTTGCGCTTCCTGAGCGGCCGCGGCTTTTTGAGCGTCAGTCGCGGCAAGTTGTTCGGCCTGACGCACCAATGAGCGTTTCGTATCGATTTCGCTGGGCGAGCCGGCAGGCGCGTTTGGGCTTGATTCGGCGCGGCGCTCCAACACGACCGCGCGGTCGGCCACGCGCTGCGCGGCCACCGCCTCCCGCGTTTCGACGGCGGCTATACCTTGGGCTTCCGCCACGACTGGTCGAAGTGCGGCCTGCGCTTGCGGAGTTCTGACTTCGAGCACCCGTTGCAAGTCGACGCGCTCGGCGATCTTTTCGAGGTAAGCGCCGGCGCGATCCATGAACTGGCGTTGTGAGCCTTCGGGCAAGACAGCGGCAACATTGTCCACGGCTTCATTGAGCACTTTTAAATCAGCGTTCATTCTTTGCGATGAAAGCGCCATGTCGGGCCTCCTGTTATGTTCCGGCAGTATACCGAGTTTGGATAGTGTGACCAGAGTTTCGCCGGCGATCTGCGAGGTCAGAATCCGACTGACGTTGGCCGTGGCGATTTCGTTGTGTGGCTGCTCTTTCGCGACCGCGCTCCATGCCGATAGCGCAGTGTCGCCGGTTATGAGTTGGCGAACAGTCGTGGGAAATCGGATGGGATTTTCGCGTGCTGTCTCGATCCTCCGGCGCGCATTGTCGATCAGGGGTTGGTTCGCCGGGTCGCTGGAATAGGCCCGATCACGGGCTTCCCGACCGGGCCGTGGTCGCTCGGCGGCGTCCACGATCGCCTTGTCCTTGGGACCGTAGCTTTGTGAAGAGGCTCGATCCGCGGCGCTTGTGGCGACAATTTTGAGGGAGTTTTCCTGAGCGCGCTCAGCGAACGTCTCGCGCCAACCGCGAAAATCCTCCGGACCGGGATGGATTTTCTGCCCCTCGGCGTTGCGAACGGTGACGATCGCATGGGCGTGAATATGCCCGGCCTCGGCCTTATCGGTGTGAACGCCGAACATGAATTTGTGATCCGCGAATTGCTCGTGCAGGAAGCTGCGAACCGATTTTGTGAAAGCCTCTATGTCCGTCCCAGCCTTCGCGGACACGATTATGTGCATGCTGTCGCGCGGCGAGAAGGATCGCAGATCGCGACGCCAGGCGCGCGCCTCGGCTTGGATCGCGCTGGCGTCTTTGAGCTCGTCGCCTGTGCTCGAAATCGCCGGGGCGCGCTCAGTGAGCTGGGTGAGGCGGTGGATGACGCTCGATTGTCCGTGACCAGGCGCCCCCGGCTCGATGCTGAGCCGATGTTGTCCAAGACCGGTCGCTTCCTCGATCCGCGCCTTCATCCGTGCTTCGGATTTTGGCGCGAACACTCTTTCACGAAAACCCTCGTCGCCGGCGCCGATCTGCCGCTCGGTGACGCTGAATCGCTCTGTTTTGGGTTTTTCGCTCTCAGTAGCCGGCTGCTCGGGAGTCCCGGCGAAGGCGACAACGGCACGGGCCTCGATCGCGCCGTTCTGCAACGTCTCGATCCGATAAGCATAGGAATGGCCCTTGAACGCGGCTCCGACCGCCTGCTTGAGAGTGGCGCGGTCGACGTCGTTGTCCTTTAGACCGGCAACGTGAAGGCGCACGGCGCTCACATCCTGGCTCTCGGCGCGCTGTTCGAAGTCGGTCGCCCATGCCGCGATTTCGGCGTTGATCGCCTCACGGCCTTTCAACTCAACCCCTTCATGGGTTTCGAGAACCGCGTCGTCCCGATCGACGTAGTTCGCCGTCGCCGACGCGCGGGCGGCGCCATGAGCATAAGAGACGACCTTGACGACGGCGGGCTGGTAGCCTTGCGCCAATGCGCCCGCGCGAGAGGTCAAAGACGCCCCGCGCCCAATGCTCGGCCTACCGCTTTTAGAAGGCTCTCGCGACGGGATCTTTTGCCCTTTCCCCGAGACTTGCGGCAAGGTTCGCCGCTTTTCCTCGTCCTCGCGTCCGGTGATCGTCGTCCCTCGCAATATGCGGTCGACGCTCTGAGCGCGGGGGAGGGGCGCGGCGGGCGAGACTCTGGAATGTTCCTCGGAGATGGGCGGTGAAACGTCTCGCCGCCCTCCGCTCCGCGCCGCCCATTTCAGCAAACCCTCGTCGCGGTCCTTCGCTCGACTCCTCCCAGCCTCGGACTGTCTCGCTCGTTTTGACATTTCGGCGACGAGGAAGGCCCGCACATTCGCGTCCATCAAACCATCTCCTCTTTGGGGAGAGGCTTCAAGCCGGCCCGACGCCGTAAGCGGGAGCCGTAAGCAATGGTCATGTCGTGGATGGTCGAGTCGATCTGGTCGAGCCACGCATGGGTGGCGCGAAACAGCTCCTCGTCGTTGGCCAGCTGTGGCGCGTAGCCAAGATTTATTCCTTTGACGATCTGCGCAATGTTGCGACCGATCGCGCGCAGCTCCTTCGCGATGGCGACAAGCGCCTTCGCATTGTCGGAGGAAAGAGCCGGCCCGACGTCCAGCGACGCGCGAACAAGCCGGCGAATGAGATCGGACTTCCCGACGCCGAATAGGGCGCAGGCCGCCTCGATCCGCGCGAAATCGTCTGAACTGAAATCCGCCTGAACGCGCCGCTTGGCGCGGGAGGGAGAGCGTGTCTGCGCCAAAGCGCGTCCTTCGGCTGGGTGGAGAGCAAAGGGCACAGGCGGGCGACTGCAAAACCGCCACGACAAAGGCATACTCAACAAACCGGTATCTTGTCAAACATCAAATTACTTACACTGTGCCTTTGCTTTTTTGCCCTTCTGCTCGGGTTTCAACTCGGGTTCCTATTCGGGTTCGTGCTCGCGATGCCGCTCGGGTTCTGCTCGGTTTTTATGTGGGTTTCGCTCGGATTCCCGAGTTACGCCCGAATGCGCGTCCCGAGACAACCCTTATGCGAAGGCGAGTGGGTGTCTTTAGGTGAAGGTTGCAGGTTTCACTATTTAGCGTATGATCGCGGGGCGAATGCAGCCGGAGCTCAAAAGCCTGTGAAGCCGAGCGCGGAAGACGATGCAGCCGAGCGATGGAGAGAGTTTCAGGATAGGGCGAAGGCAGCCCCAGTCCGAGTTGGAAGCCGAGCGTCGG
>Ga0182030_10026331_pt1 | contig 10534 bp, 13 predicted proteins | sample 812S3MmetaG_FD_121299 | JGI IMG/M metagenome (GOLD analysis project Ga0182030, IMG submission 121299) | Permafrost microbial communities from Stordalen Mire, Sweden - 812S3M metaG (Illumina Assembly) | ecosystem: Environmental > Terrestrial > Soil > Wetlands > Permafrost | place: Sweden... | reverse complement strand
GCCCGAAAGAATCATCGAGGCGTTCAAGAAAGCGTCAATCCACGGAAGGTTTTCAAAAGTGTGGTAGCCAATCATGCCGAGGCCCAGCGAAACAGCGATGACAACCGCGCCGAGGCCGGCATTGCGCACGATGCGCCGGTAATAAACTTTGCGCGGCAACAATGGTTTGGTGTGATGCTCAAACATTTTGAAAATTTATTTTTTGGGAATCGCCACGCTGCCGGTGATTTCGCGCACGTCGGCAATTTTCTTTTTCTCCATGAAGTCACGGATGCCGGCGATGACCTGCAGAGGCGTCTGCGGCTCGTAGAAATTAGCCGTGCCCACGGCCACGGCGGTTGCGCCGGCCATGAGAAATTCGATGGCGTCGTCCGCGTTCTGGATGCCGCCCATGCCGATGATGGGAATCTTCACCGCCTTGGCCGCTTCCCAAACCAGCTTGATAGCGATCGGCTTGATCGCCGGACCGGTGAGGCCGCCGGTGATGTTGGCGAGCTTCGGCTTGCGCGTGTGAATATCAATCGCCATCGCGGGAAAACTGTTCGTCACCGCGAGCGCGTCGCTGCCAGCGTCTTCGGCGGCCTTGGCGAGCGGCGCGATGTTCGGGACGTTTGGACTCATCTTGGTAATGAGTGGCAGCGTTGTGACTTGGCGACAAGCGGCGACGACCTGCGCGAGCAGCGTGCAGTCTGTTCCAAACTGCGCGCCGCCGGCCTTGATGTTTGGGCAGGAGACATTCAGTTCCAGCGCGCCGACACCGCCGAGCACATCGAACCGCCGCGCCACCTCGGCGTATTCCTCGACCGTCGTGCCCCAGATGTTGATGATGGTCGGCACCTTCAGCGACTTAAGGAACGGCCAGTATTTCTTGATGAAGCCGTCCACGCCCGGGCCTTGCAGGCCAATGGCATTGAGCATTCCGCTGGTGGTTTCGGCAGTGCGCGGTGTGGGATTGCCGGGCACGGGATTCAGCCGGATGCCTTTGACCGTGACCGCGCCGAGCAGGTTCAAGTCAATCAGCCGCGCATATTCCGCGCCGTAACCGAACGTGCCGCTGGCGACGGTGACGGGATTCTGCATCGTCAGCTTGCCGATCTGAACGGATAAATTCATTGCGGCTCAACTTAACGGTTCAACCCGCGCGACTCAATTCGCAAAAAAGACCGCCGAACACGCGCCTAGCGAAAAATGATTCTCGACCGTGTGGTTCGATTCCCGAAAAACAATCACTTCAGACAAATCCAGATGGCCACACCGAAGGCAATCGCCACGAGCCAGTTTACCGAGCGCGGACCCAAGCTGCTGTCGCCGGTTTGGGCAAACTGCGACACCTTCAGATTCAATCCAAACACACCGGCAGCCGCCGCGATCAACATCGCGGCAACCGCCATCAGGACAAGGATGAAAACGGCTTCATTCACGCCTCAATAACAGCATAATACATGCCCAAATGGTTTGATCCATCCACCATGCTTCGTCCGTCCAATCGAGTCTGTTTACAAAATGGACAAGTTTGTTCCATCTCCGTTGCGGACATTCAGTCATCCCGACGCCAGATGCAGATCAAGCCCCGCACAAGACCCTGCCGGGCATGGCTTATGCTGGTTCAAGTGACCGGGTGAATTGAACAGAAGGACATCTATGACAACCCATGTCAGACTAACACAACTGTGGTCGCTGCTGGTGGACTCGGCACAAGCGCAAAAGGTTTTGACTTATGCCTCACTTGGGCAGTTGACCGGCATGCCCCGGCAGGTCGTCGGGCGTTTCATCAAACCGATCCACGACTATTGCAACTTTCACAACCTGCCGCCGCTGACCACGCTGGTTCTCTGCGATGTTGATGATCCGTTCAGCGGAAAGTTCACTGAACCGAGCGACATCTTCGGGGAACGGGCGCGCGTCTATCGGTTTGACTGGTCGAGCCGGAAGCCCCCAACCCCGGAGGATTTTCACAAGGTGACCGAGTCCGAGGAAATTCCATGGCGTGACGCCTGACAATCCCTGTCGCATTAACGGCAACCCGCCCGGCGATTCATCGCTGGGTTCAATGTTTCAAGGCGTTTGCTGGAATTGTCACCCAATTGTCACCGTCCCGTTCTTGACCGTAATCACCGGGTTTCGTTTCATGGATTGACCGGCCAATGGCCGTGAATCTTTTATCGCCAAATGAAATCCAATTTTACCAAAGTCCTCCTGTTCGTCAGCGTCCTTCTGGCCATCGGGCTGGCCGCGACCAAGTGGAGCGACAATTCGCAGTTGGACACGGCGGCCACCGCGATCAATGACTATTCGAACCGGCTGGACACGGCGCAGGCACAAATCTCCATCCGTGATGGCGACCTCCTCACCCTGTCCAACACCCTGGCTGAAACTTCGCTGACACTCTCCAACCAGTTGGCGGAATCCCTGTCCACCGGCGCGCTTCAGGCGGAACAAATCACCAACCTGAACCAGCAGGTTGCGACGGCCGCTGCGGAAAACCAGACTTTGAGCCGGAGCGTCATGAACTTGACCAACCAACTGGCCGCGCTCACCAGCCGAAACGCCCAGACCGAGGCCAGCATGGCCCAGGCCAATACCAATCTGGTTCAAGCCGGCAAAGACTACGCCCAGTTGGAAAACCGCCTGCGCCGGGACGTGGCCGAACGGGTGGTGGTCACGCGAAAATTCAACAGCATCCCGGAACTGCAGACGCAGTTGCGGCAATTGGAGGAATTTCCGGTCGGGGTGATTTCGCCGGAGAACATCTATGCCGGCTTGGATGTGGTGGTGAACGGCGACGGCAAATTCTACGTCATTTCCCCGAACTGATCCGGCTCCCGCCTTGGTCACGAAATTCAGGGCAATCCCCCTGCCCGGCGGCAATCGCCAGACGCCATGACAATTCTGCACCGGTGCCATCACGGGCCGTGCAACGACTTTAACCGACACACACACTGACAAAATCAGTCAGCTCCCGGTCGTTGGAGAAGGACTTCCACCGGCCGCACTCGTCCAGAACCGCCAGCCGGATCGAATGGTCACATTGAACCCATTGCGGCTGGCGCAATAACGGAGGTTGTCCCAAGGGAGTGGAATCATCGAAAGCTTGAAGTTTATTTTTCATTGCCAGGGATGATGATTATTTTGATGGCGAACCGCCATGGGGTGTTTCCCTCACGCCACACGGCCGGCAACGGCGGCGGTGTGGGGAGAAGACCCCATGGGAAAACTTCCACGTTGTGTTAGTGTGACGTCATGAATCTAATCATTGTTTTACTGGTCCTGCTGCTGTTGTTCGGCGGCGGCGGGTTTTACTTTGGCGGCCCCGTCATCGGTGGCAGCGGCATCGGCCTGCTGCTGGTGATCTGCCTGATCGTCTATGCCCTGGGCGGATTTCGCACCAAGAATTGACCGGCCAGTCATCCCATTACAACCGGTCCATGCGCGTATGACCGGGACACCGCCCGCTGAAGTGATGAACGGCGCACGCGTCCAATTCAATTTTAAACCGTATGAAAACCACAAACAACGCCGGCCGGCTGCTGCTGGCCTCCGGCTTTTTGGCCCTGACCATAACACTTGGTTCTGCAACTGAATCACGGCCGGCCCCGCCATTGAATGTGTCGGTGGTCGGGTTCGTTCCCAATTATTGCTTTTGGGATGGAATCGAATACGTAGGCTGGTTCGACGACATATATTATTACTGGGCGCCTGATCATGTCTGGTATAATTGCGAACCGGTCCGGCTGCAGCGCATCAACGCCTGGAAGCAGGCTCATCCCAACTGGCGTGCCCGGGTCACGTCCACTGCGTCCGTGCAACATTAGCCGGCTCATCCCATTGGTATGGTAGATGCAGCCTGCGTTTTGGCCCATGCTTCCGGCTAGCTCGTGTCCATGTCATGCCACGTTCTGCTTGGGTAAATGGCCGGTCGCACAAAATTGTTGGCAGCGCTGTGACAAAGAGCGAAACTCCGGCCATGACAACGCCGGTTCCCCATCCCCACGATCCGCTCCACGGCATCACGCTGGAGCAGATCCTCAATCAGCTCGTCCAACAGCATGGCTGGGGCGAAATGGGCCGGCGCATTCCCATCCGCTGCTTTCAATTCAATCCCACGGTGAAGTCCAGCCTCACGTTCCTGCGCAAGACGCCGTGGGCGCGGAAGAAGGTGGAGGACTGGTTCATCGGAGGGCTGAACTGAAACGAGACATGGCTTACGGCAAACGCATTTCCACCGATGGCGGACCGGGTCTGACGCAAACCCCCTTTGCCGCCCTGTCCAGCGCCGGTCTTCCGCCTGCGCCCGAAAATTCGGCGGTGGATGCCGCATATTCGGCCGCAACAAAACCGGCGCGGAAACATCGCGGACGGGTGGACATTCTCCGGGTCACGGCCGGACGCGGCGGCAAGACGGTGACGGTGGTGAAAAATTTTACCGGCATCGGGCTGCCGGAAAAAGAGGAGCTGGCGCGGGCGATGCAGCGCGCCTGTGGCACGGGCGGCACGGTGAAGAACGGACAGATTGAGATTCAGGGCGATCAGCGCGCGACCGTCGCGCGCATCCTGACCGAGGCCAACTTCCAGCCGGTGTTCGCCGGCGGCTGAAGGGATGAGGAACCGTTATGGTGCACTTCGGTCACGATCCCTTCACGCGGAAAAAACCGGTGAGGTTCGTGATGGGAAGATTCGTGCTGTTGACGCCGGTCGTCACGAGGTCGCTCCAGGCAGCGGCGGGCAAGGTGCCCGCCCATTGCACCACATAGGGCGGCGAGCCGCCCGTCCAGCTTAAGTTCACGTTCGTGCCGGCCGGCGTCAGCGTCACATGGATTCCGTTGATCACCGTGATGACCACCGCGTCATACGCCACCGCATGAACGCCGTCGTCCGCGCTCAACTCCAGCGTATAAGTTCCCGGCGCGCTGAACGACGCCATCGTGTTGGTCAGTGCAGCATTTCCAAACGTGACCGTGACCGGCCCGGAATATAATTTCCATTGGATCGCCGGTGGCGGAGTGCTGAACGTCACCACGCCCGACAATTGAACTGGTGGCCCGACCGGCACCGTCTGGTCGGGCCCGGCATTCGCCACCGGTGCGCCCGCCGAACGCGGGCCTTCATTGGGGCCGGTCGTCTGGATGACTTCAAAGTTTGTGATGACAATGCCCAATAAATCGTTAAAACAATCACCGCTGTTTGGCCAGCGATCGTCCGGCACCACGGAAATCCCCAAAATGCTTCCATTATCCGCCACCAGCGCGCCGTATTTTTTCAACGCCAGCGCCACGGCTTTTTCCTCCAGCGTCCAGTTGGCCGGGATGACAAATCCCGCCTTCAATCGTAATCGCTGCCCCATCACCGGAAGGTTCGTGCTCGTGTTGCCCGACGGCGCGGCAAAATGCGTGGCCGGATAAATATAACTGCCGTAAAGCGACTTCTTGACCGTGATGCGCAACGCATGTTCCACCATGCCGCGTTCGCATTCGTCGTAACGCACGAGCGCCGGGAACATCGGGAAACCGGCCGCGTCGCCGGAAGTCACATTCGTATTGCCGCTGACAACGCGCAGCGCGTTGGTGCTCAAGTCAAACTTCGCGCCGTTCGAAGCCATCCAGTTTGTCGGCGTCAAAAGCATTTCCCACGTTTCCCAGATGTAACCGCCGCCGGGTGCTACCGTGATGGAATGCCGGTCGCTGCCGTCATTGTTCGTCTGCCACTGTTGCAGCGTTTGGGGTGTCCCGTTCAAGGTCAAACCCAGCGGCCATGATTCAACCGGCTGGTTCGTAGGCACCGGATACAACCCCGTCGGCGAAACGCCACCATCCAAATCCGAATCATCGGGGTAATTGAAAAAATAGACCGGCACGCGCGGCTGGTTGTCCGGCACCAGCACGTAATTCATTTCAAAATTGATGTGCAGTTTTTGGTGCGATGCCAGGCTGCTGGCCCCCATGAGCCCGTTCGTGAAATCAAACCGCATCTGCGCAATCATCGCGTCCGAGTTCGCCAGCACCGGCCGGTTGGAGATGCATTCGTTCCATGGATTTGTCACCGGAAAAATCTGTATGGCCGACACCACCGCATCCGCGTTGGACGTATTGAAGAGGATGCTGTTCGTCACCACCGGCAGCGCGCCGAGGATGCGGCCCTCCTGGTTGATCCGCTCGGCGGGCAGGCGCAGGGCGGACAAAATCAAAATCAAACCGGCAATGAATTTGAACATCTTCACGAGCATTCAAGCTAAAGCCATGCCAACGGCAATCAATGGGGTGAACACCTGAAGGCGGGTGAGCCACCACGTCACAATGACCGGTGGAGCAAGACTCGTCGAGCCGGAACAAAATGATGACCGTCCAAGGACTACTGTGCCGGCGTCCAGGTATCGTCCGGGTCGTAAGTGGTCATGGCCCCGGCGATTTTTGGAGTCTTGGGGCCGAGGTTCTTTTGACAGACGCTGCCCTGTTGATTGACGATGAAGCTCATCACGCCCGTGTTGCCCCATTCCGCCGGCCAGGCCACCAGCGCAAATCCGGCAATCATCCGGCCGTTGATGAGGTAATCATATTTGCCGCCCGGCGCGTGTTTTCCCTGACGCGTCAGAATTTTAAAATAGTAGCCATGATACGGCGACTGCTTGTCGTTCATCATTTTGGCGGCGCGATGATAACCCTCCACGCGGGCCTGGGCGACGAGCGGTCCCAACGGACTCAATTCCGCACCTGAATTCGTTGGCCAGAACAGGCCGTCGTGCGTGCCGGGCGTGCTGCGCAGGAACTGGGCATAGGCCAGCACGCCGTCACCCATGCGATCCTGGCTGGCATATTCGCGCTGCGCCTCCACATACGCGTTGCAGACATTGATCGCGCCCATTTCGTCCCGGCCGATGCGGCGGCCCAGAATCTCGTTCCTGCCGGCGGCCGTGTCGAAGAACCACTGCCCGTCCTGCTTCACCAGCGGAATCGGAAACGGCCAGCCGTCCGCGCCGATTTCCAGCGTGACATTGGAATCCGAGTTGGTGACCAACTGCGTCTTTTCCGTCAGGTGCAGGACAAACAGCTTGAATCCCTCGGTGGCCTTGACCACATCGGGTGAAACCAGGGCTTGTCCCTCCGCGCCAAAAATCGAATGCATCGCATTGGTGTCATTGTTTGTGGCTGCAGCCACCAATGTGCTGACGGCGGCCTCCGGTGAGGCAAACATTTGTTCATCCGCCGCTGACACGCGAACCGCCAGCGTCAAGAGGGCCAGACCGGACACCAGCCGCCGCAGCAGGCGCCACCATGAATTACAGATGGGTTTTACCGGCACCAATGTTTGGGTGAAAATCATAACGTCGAAAGGTTCAATATTTCTTTTGGGAGTTTGAACCATGGCTGCCGCCGCCACCGCCGGAGGAAGGTGCCGGCGCAGGTCGTGAAGCCGGGGCCGAATGAGCAGCCGGGGCCGAATGGGTGGTCGTCTGCATGCTCTGCTGGCCGCGGTTGCTGTAGGTTCTCGTGTCCTGCGAACTCTGGATGCCGATGAACGCACCATTCGATTCCGGCTGGCTGGGCGGCGCAGAGTGTTGCACCGGCACCCGCGCGGGCGGGGTGACTGGTGTCGTGTAGCGCATGGTCGGCTCTTCCGGCCGGGCTTGCGGCGGCGGGGTCCAGTGCGGGGGCGCCGGCTCGGAAACCGACCGGCTGACCGTCGCCACCACGGGCGGATGATAGGGAGCAGCATAACCCCGGTCGCCATGATTCACCACGCGGGCGTCCGGGTGATTCACCGGATGCCAGACCGAGACGTGTCCCATGTCCCGCTGACTGGGCGGTTCGTGCCACCAGTTGTTCGGCCGCGGATGGCTGCGGTTCCAGACAATGATGTTGTGGTTATGCCAGTCAAAATCGCAGTTCAGCCATGAGCCAATCGCAAAGCCGATGCCGAAGCTGATGAACGGCGTGCCATACCCGGATTGATAGCAAGCCTGGGCCGGATCATAAACCGGCACGTAAATCACCTGCGGATCCGCCGGCACAATCTCAATGTCGCCGTTGTCCGTCACCACCTGCTGCTGCGGCGTGGATTGCAGGTTGCCGAGATTGTAAGCCCCCTGGCGAAGCCGCTGGATGGATTCCATCACGTCCGGCTGTTGATTGAGGAACGCCTGGCCCAGTTCCGTCGTCCAGTTGAGGTTGTCATCCATCCATTTCAAAACTTCCGGATAACGTGCCACCGCCTGGACGCTCGCGTCCCACGGCTGCGCGTCAAGCTGGCCGGGGTCGCCGCCGCCGCTGACATAGCGGTCGGCCAGCACAATCTGCGTCGGCAGCGCGGAAGCCGGCAGGATTTGCGCAATTAACGGATCGGGATAAAGCGCAATCGGCCCCAGCAACTGGTCGAGCTGCTGATCGGAAAGCGGCTGATAGGCCGGCATCGGCGGCGGCACCGCCGTTTGTGCCCGCACCGACAGGAGCGCGCCGGCCAGCAAAAGCAAACCCGCGATTTTAGTCCACATCTTCATGTCAGGATGGATGGTATTGAACCGTCAGCAGGAACAGACGCGGTTGCCGCCTGAAAGATTTCATTCAATGTTAAAAATGTTTGCCCGGTCGGATTCTGGATTGCCGCCAACTCGTCCGGGATGAGTCTGAAGCCAGATCTCTGTTCCGCAATAAATAGATTCTCCTCAGCCGGCCGGCAATTTGTTAGTGATGCCAGCCCCCGCCGTGCCAGCCGCCATAACCACCACCGTGCCACCCGCCATGCCAGCCGCCGTAATAACCGCCATGAGCGTAGCCGCCCCAACCGCCGCCCCAGCCGAAGGAAAGCGACACCGCCGGGTAAACAGCATACGAGGAATAATACGGATAATAATACGGTTGCGGGTAATAATAGATTGATGGTGGCGCGGATTGAACATACGTCACCGTCGGGGCTGGCGTCGGTGTCGGCACAGTGGCGACGGCGGATGCCGCCGCCGGTTCCGGTGCAGGTGTTGCCGGCGCGGGCATGACCACTCCCGCTTTGGGCTGGTTCAACATCGCCGTGATGATGCCGTCGGAAAGCCCCTGTTGTTTGAGATAAATAATCTGGTCCGCATTCAAACCGTAGCTCGTCCCGGAATTTTTGATGTAGGCGATGATGGTGTCATTGGCAACATTTGCCTGCGCCATTTTCAGGATTTGCGGCACACCGTAAGCCAGCGGCGGCGCGGGCGCGACGGCGGCCGGCACCACGGTGGTTGAGGCGGATGAATCCTGCGCCGGTGCCGAAATCATCCCGAAAGCCAGCACCCCAAGGGCCAGGGCCGCCGGCAGACTGTTTAAAATTTTTGTTTTCATGGACTCACCATTTAGTTGAACACCGCAACTTCGCGCCAGTTGCGTCCGCTGTCAATGCCGTGGCGGCGGCATTGGATGGTGGCGTGGGCTTGCCGGATGCGCTGGCCAAAACGCCGCCCTTGATCTTGAAATTATTGCCAGAAGGAAAGCACGGTTGCAGTCAATTCCTTGCCGGAGGGAAATACGGTCCATTTGCCCTCGTAACCAGCCGTGGCCATGCACCGGAAACCATCGCATTTGACCCAGTAACGCTCGCCAATCACCCGGGGTTGTGCTGCCACAATATCAATGGGCGGTATTTCAAAATTTTTAAGGAGCATTCATCCGTTGTAATTCCTTTAACCATTTCTGCCAATGGGGTGTTAACCCCATGGCGGCCTTGCGACAACCATGGAAGTGTGTGGTGCATAAAAATAATCACGCCATTGATTTGCCCAACGGGCCGCCGGCCTGTTGAATGAATGTCATGTCGCGCCGCAATAACATAACAAAGGCATTTTGCCTGCTTGGATTGTTGCTGGCCGGTTCAGGCATTGTGCGGGCGGACGACGACACCATCATGCTGCCGGATCTCGTGCAGGGCGCCCAGCAGTGGGCGCAGGAAAACTTCGACACCAACTTTCTCAACGCGCTGTCCGAGGCGGACGAGCAGACGGTGCGGCAGTTGTTCCGGGATGCCCAGCAGCGCTTTCAGGGCGACTACGTGGTGGATGTGGCAAGCCTGCGGCAGACCGCGCTTCTCGTCCTGCCGTTGCTGGAAAGCCGCGACGCCACCCTGCCCTATGCCGCGTGGCTCCGGGCGCGGATGGATTATCTGGACGTTGCCGACGAAATCCGGCTCTCGATTCCGCCGCCAACCATGGGCACCAACCAGCCGCCCGAGCCGGTGCCCAATCCGCCGCCGCAAAAGGAACGCGAACTGTGGGTGACCAAGGTTGCCGGCGAAGACTGGCCGCCCCGCGCCAGGGAATATCTGCCGGAGCTGAAGCCGGTTTTCACCGCCCAAAAGATTCCGCCGGAACTGGTCTGGCTGGCGGAGGTGGAATCGTCCTTTGACCGGCGCGCGTTGAGTCCGGCGGGGGCGGCAGGATTGTTTCAACTGATGCCGGACACCGCCAAGCGCTTCGGACTTTCCCTGTGGCCGCGCGACCAGCGCTATCAGCCGGAGCCGAGCGCCGCCGCCGCCGCCCAGTATCTGAAATACCTGCACGACCGGTTCAAGGACT
>Ga0182030_10026330_pt1 | contig 10534 bp, 11 predicted proteins | sample 812S3MmetaG_FD_121299 | JGI IMG/M metagenome (GOLD analysis project Ga0182030, IMG submission 121299) | Permafrost microbial communities from Stordalen Mire, Sweden - 812S3M metaG (Illumina Assembly) | ecosystem: Environmental > Terrestrial > Soil > Wetlands > Permafrost | place: Sweden... | reverse complement strand
CACCAGCTTCACTGCGTCGGCCTTGAACTCCGGCGTGAACTTCCTTCTTTTCCTTTTCGCCATGAACAGCTCCTGGCGCATCTTCGCGCCTTCGGGGGTGTCCACGAAACCGGGGGAGGATCAAGACTGAGTGCTCATCGCCGCCGCTGCTCGAAGCAGCGGGGACGCAAGGCTGTCGCGGCCTTCCATGATCCAGCGAAACAGAAACCTCGGCATCGCTCGCGACCCGGAGACGCTGTAGTCGAACAGACCATCATCGAGGATGATCGCCGCGGGACGGTGATCGAACGCCGCCGCCCTGGCGACGAGGTAGCCGCCGAAGCTGTAGCCGAACAACACGATGCTCTCGGGCAAGATCTCCGGACGCATCAGAGCGAAGTCGATGACCGGCGTAACGACCGCTTCCCAATCGTGGCGAAAGACGAGCCGCTGTACGCGCAATGCGGCACCTTGACCGGGCCCGTCGAAAGCGACCACGTTGTAACCGCGTAGCAGCGCGGCCGCCGCGATCGCGAAGTAGGACTCCTCGGAGGTCGAATCGAAGCCGTTGTTGTAGATGATGGTGGGCCGCGGCCTGCCTGAAGCGTCGACGAGGAAAAGGTACCCAGGCAGCGTCGAGCCGCCGTAGGGGATCGCCACCTCCTCGACCGGTGAGTCGAGGAGGTTCATCGCCGCCCGGAACGTCTTGCGCGACAGCCCCGAGAGCAGCGCGACCTCGGGGTCCTCCGCTGGGTTGACGCGCTGGAAGAACTCAGCGGTCCGGTAATAGTTCGAAGCGCGGAGGAACGCCTCACGAGCACTGACGCGATGATCTTGGGCGAGCGCCTGGTCCGCAACTGCATGCACTCGCTGCGCGGTGGCCTTCCATGAGCCGAGCCAACTCGCCTCGTCGCCATCCTTGATGGTCCGCGCGGTAACAAGGATGTCCGAGAGGTCCGCACCGCCATAGTTCGCGAAACCAGCCGCGCGTAGTGCCTCGAACGAGAAGGACTTGTCCTTGAAAAGGAACCTCATCGGGCGGCCTGGCTCACTGAAGGGCCCCTCGGATGGCAGCGGCGACCGAGGCCGGAGCCTCTGACATCGGGAAGTGCCCGACCCCGGGGAGCGCATCCACTCGCGCGTTTGGAACCAGCGGTCGGAGCGCATCGAGCACGGGCGTTCCCGACACCGGGTCGGCCAGGCCCCAGATGAGGTGCAAGGGTCCGTCGTACGCCTCGAGCGCCGACAACCAGCGCGCCGCGTGGAGCGCCCGCTCTTGGTTGACCCGGATGTGCCTGTGGAACAGCTTATGGCCGCCGTTCCGTGCGATGCCGTACCAGAGCTCCTCGAACAGCTCGTCGGACAGATGATGGGTCGGTCCGCGCACGGCGTCGAGGGCAGCGCGGACCTTCTGCTTGGTGATCAGGCTTGCGACGAGCTTTCCTATCACCCGGCTGGCGAGCATTCGCTCCAGGGGGTGCGGTCGGTACTGCTCGAAGACGACGCCGCAGTTCATCAGGTGCACGCCCTCGACCTTGAACGAAAGCCGACCGAGACGGCGACGATCGAGGAGCTCCTGGCCAACGATACCCCCGTAGTCATGGATCACCAGGCGCGCGCTGGGTACACCGAGCGCCGAGAGAAGCGACTCGACGGTGTCCGCAGACTCTGCCACCGTGAACTGGTGGTCGCGCGGTTTGTCCGATGCGCCGTAACCATGGAAATCGAACGCAATGACCTCGTGGTCAGCCGTGAAGTGTGGGACGAGGTCGACGTAGTCGTAGGACCACGTTGGGAAGCCGTGGAGCATGACCATCGTCGTCCCGCCCTTTCCCTCGCGGCGGTAGAAGATTCCCCGTCCCTCGCCGCGTTCGAAGCGATGACCTCCTCCGATCCACGAAGCCGCCGCTGCCGCGCCGATTCGTTGCGTCTCGCCCTTCGGCCCGCGGTGATCCTGGTCGGCGTTGGGTTGGGTATTCATTCATCGCACCGCTTGCGGTGGCCGCCTCTGCGGCGGCACCCCGCCAACCTACTTGATCGTCACGAGCAGCGCGTCGAGCCCGTCGTTGCCGACGTTGGCCAGGTCGAGGTTCGCAGTCTCGCCAAGCCATCGAACGCCGCCTGCGCCCAGTGCGAAGCTTGCGGCGAAGTTGTCCCCCGTGCTCAAGCGACCGCTGCCTGTGGTCATCACCAGCACGCCGGGCCCTGGGATGTGGAGATGTCCGGTAGAGCATCTACGAGGACGGCACGCACACGCGGCGGTGCGACAAGTGCCGCACCCTGAGCACGCTTGTGCGGCCTGGTCAGCCGCAAGAGGTGGCGCGGGCGCCTCGGCGCACCGGCGCCGGTTGCAACACCGGCTCGCGGCCGAGCCAGGCGCACAGCCCCTGCCCCGCGAGCCCGAGCGCTGCCCCTGCCGCGAGCACCGCCGAAGTCCCGAGCTCGGTCTCACGCGCAAGCGCGCACGCGATCCCCGCGACGCCGAGCGCGGTCCCCCACATGGCCACCGCGAGCCGTGCAGCCGTCTGAGCAAGCTGGGCCCCGCCGTCTCGCATGGCTGCCCGCGCTCGCACAACAACGATGACCTGAGGTAAGAGCAGCGCAGCGCCGAGCAGCCCTGCGAGCCCCGAGAGGAGGGCCACGGCCACCACCTCGGCGCCGCCACCGCCCAGGGAGACCCCGGCGATCGACATCTGCATGTACGGCCGGTCGAGGCACATCGTGGAGTGCACGAGCGCCCCGGCGATGCACCCGATGACGGGCGGCCAGAGCAGAGCCTGTACGCGTGCGCGATGCGCGTCGGACGAGTGCCCGAAGAGTAGACGCATGACGATGAGCGACGCGCCGACCACCAGAGCGACGCCAACGGGAAACGCTTCCTCGGACAGCTCGGCGGTGCGCATGACTTGCATCACGAGCGCCGCGATGCCCCCGAAGCCGCAAGTCACGCCAGCACGCGTTCAGGGCGTCGCGGTGCTCGTCGATGACCTTCTGAACCTCGGCCTCGGTTTCGCACACTGGGAAGGTACCCGGAGCAGCCGGTGGTCCCGCCACGCAGCCCGAGTAGTCGGTCGTCGGCCACGAAGGCGCGCTGCACCCGTCCTGCATGCACGTGACCAGAATCGCTGCTGAGATCGTAGAGACCGGCAGGTTCCAGTTCATCGCGAAGCATCCTCGCCGAGGCGACGTGGGTCCTCGGCGCCCATCGTCGTCACGCTACACCCGCGTGGTGGGTCAGCCTCTGCACGTTCGTCATGCAGAGGCTGCGCGATCGCGTGCGAGCCGTTGCCGTTGGCGCCGGTCGCGAGCATCCTCGCGTGGATGGCGAGAGAGCTTCAGCTACGGCGCCTGAGCCCCATCGAGCGCGCCGAGCCCTACCTGGGCCTCTCCGCGTTGCCGGTCGTGTGGGTCCTTCCTTACAGCACGTGGACCTGGGTGGCCCTCGTGTCGCCGACGGCCTTGCTCTGGGCCTTCGACCGCGCCTGGCGCGCGAAGGCGCCCCGCTTCGTGACTCCGCGGCTCACGGAGGCCGGGGTCGATCTCGTCGACTCGGCAGGCTCCGTGGTCGACCGCTGCGGGCACGCCGACTTCGACGCGCTGACGATGGTCGGCGACCCCAAAGGCGCGGTCACGCAGCTGCGCGTGGACCGGAGGAGAAGTCCCTCCCTCCTCTTCTCGGTCACCGGTCCGGAGGACGCTGTCGCCATGGCCCGAGAGCTGGGCTTGGACCCTGTCGACGCGCGCAGCCGTCATCGCGGTGGCTCGCTCGCCATGAGGTTCGGACTCCTCCACCTCCTCGTCTTTGCGCTCGGCTGCGCATGCTTCGGGTGGCTCGCGCTCGGTCACCCCGATGCCGTCGACCGTTCGTGGATCTTGCGGTACATCGACTTCGTCTGGCTGCCGGTCATGTTGCTGACGACGGTCCCGACGTGGATCGACGTGGCCCGCGACGGCATCGCGTGGCGGTGGCTCTTCGTTCGCGGGAACGTACCCTTCGCCAAGATCCTTCATGTGCGCCCATTTCCGAAGAATGCCTCCGACCAGAACGCGGTGCGGGTGCAGCTCGCAGTCCCGGGCGGCAAGGCGCACACGCTCGTCCTCGGACCGGGAGCGCGCGGGGTCCTGGAGAAGGTGCGCCAGGCGACGGCGGGGTCGACCTCGGATGCGGAGCCTGCATCCCCTCGACGAGATGCCTGACGGCGCGTCGTCACTGCCGCGGCGATCCGAGGTTCAGTTCCCCCGGTGCGAGGGTCGGCCCGATGCTACTGAGGGCGGACACGGCAAGCACCACGAGGACAGCGTCGACCACAGCGCCCATGACGAGCCCCGTTGCCCAGTAGCTCCCGTCGCGCAAGCGGATGGTCATCACCTGGTCGAGGGGGATCGTGCGGGTGCCGTAGCGCGAGTCGACGACGAGCTTGCCATCCTGCACGCCCTCGAGGGAGCCATCGATCTGCTCCTGACCAAGGCCCGTGATGGCCGTGACCTCGACGCCTCTCCCCTTCGGAAGCTCGTCCGGGTTCGCCGCCGCCGTGTACCACTTCTCCTGATAACGCGGCACGGCCGCGCCAATGCCGAGGCCAATCAGCGAGCAGCCCTCGAGCACGAACGACGCAGCGAGCACGACCGCGAGGCGCGTAGCCACCTCCGCGGCCGCACGCGGTGACTCTTTCGCGGCATGACGACGCGGAGACTCGAGATTGCTGCGCATTGCGACGACCTCCGACTGCACGCACCCGACGCATGACGCCGTCCAGCAACGGACGTGCCGCGTTGGTCCGTGGTCGGGGCCAGGACCCGAATCGGTCATTCCCCGGGCGACGCTAGACGATGCGCGCGGATCACGCGCCACACCTCCGCGCGCTTCTCGAGGACCACTCGGTAGAGCGTGCGGTAGTGGTCCGTTGCCCAGAAGTCCATCACCTCGTGGGCGGCGAGCTCTCCGACGAGGCGCTTCAGTCCCCGCTCCTCGAGGGCGATGACGATGAGGTGCTCGTACGACGACGTCTCGGACTGGGCGCCGTCGGGGAAGCCTACGGGGAGCCCGGGTGCGATCGCGCGCAGCTCGAGGACCGCCGCGTCGACGTCGACCTGGTGCTCGGTCAGGTACCAGTGGCTCTGCTCGTGGATGAACGTCGAGAGGAGGAGCAGGTCGTCTCTCAAGTGGCGCGTGTGGAGCGTGAGGACCGGATGACTATGCGGGGTTGCGTCATCGTCGATGACGACAGCCCTCGTGAAGAGCCATGGCGTGAGATCGTACTTGTAGAGAAGCCTATCGAGCTGCGCCTCGGTTGCTCTCTCGGAGGTGCTGTCGTGGCGAAGCACATAGCTCGGACGCGCGCGGGCGACGGCGGTCGGTGGGAGTGGCAGCGCTGGCCGCGAATGCATGCACCCCGAGAGCGAAAGGCACACGACTAAGGCGAAGGATCTCACCGCGGGCGCAACACCGGGACGGCCTGGGTGATTCCAGTCGCCTACACGGACACTTGCATGCCGTCGGGCCCGGGAGCCGGCGCGTTCTTGAGTGGAGCCAGCGATCGTCCGAGCCGCTCGCGCATCGCGCGCAAGTCGCCGCCGGCACCTGACGTCACGAGGATGCGCGAGGCCACGGGTGCCCTGTCGCCGAAGCGAGCCCGGAAGCGCGCCGGCCAAGCCTGCCGGAAAGCGTGAAGGGCATCGGCGAGGCCCGTGCGCGTCGGCGCACCCACCACCAGAAACTCGTCCCCTCCATCACGCACGATTGCTGCGGCGGGTATCTCGCTGAGTGCTCGGGCCACCTCGGCGAGCACGGCGTCGCCTGCGTCCTGACCGTGCGCGTTGTTGAACGCTCGAAAGCCTGCGAGGTCGAGGAACGCGAGCTCGAGTCTCGATGCCGCGAGCTCGCGCGTTGCGCCGAAGAGACGCCCGAGGTCGTCGAAGTACGAGAAGAACGCGAGCCCGGTCTTCCGGTCGCGGTCCGCAGGTGGGAGGGTCGGGAACACGAACCGTTCCGCGAACGGCCGGCTCGCAGCCTCCAGCCACGAAGCCGTGACCCAGGTAAGCCACGGCGCCTCCGGTCCAAGGGCTAGCCAGAGTCCGTCCGGACGCTGCCGAGCGGCAAGCCAGCGTGCGGTCGGAATAGGGTCGAATCCCGGATCAAGTCCTGCGAGAAGCTCGGCGCAGGCCAGCGTTGTCATGATGTCGTCGGGCCCTCCCGCGTCACCCCACGCACCCGCGGTTCCGAGTGCGGACCGCACGGTCTCCGCGAGGCGCGCGAGCAGGGGGATCTCCATTCCCAGTCGCAGAAGTCCGGTTCCAAGCTGCGCGGTCGCCGAGACGAGCGGCTTGTCGTGAAAGGGAAAGCGCATGCCCAGCACGCACCCGCCGGCCCGATGCGCCTGTTCGGCGTACGTCGTGGCAAGCGCGACGAGCAGCGGACGGAGCCGCTCAGTGGCCCGCGGGCAACGCACGGCGCACGCGAGCGCGAACGTGTCGGTCCACGCATGCGTCGCGAGGACGCGCTGCGCCAGATCTCGACGTAGCGCCGGCTCGGCCTCCTCCAAGATCGCGCGCGCCCGCGGGTGGTCGACCTCGAGAAGCAGCTCCGTCGCTTCGGCCACGATGATGGGGACGGTCAGGCGCTCCTCGAATGCCACCAGGTCGCGCTCGAGGTCCGACTGCTCCTGCGGTCGCCACGCCCGCCACGTCTCGACCGGGCCGGCCCACGCGGGCACCGCGCAGTGCTTGTGGGACGTATCCCAGCGGTACCGCGTCGCGCTCGTGAGCCCGCCGGGCTGCCTTGCCCACCACCCGTCGAGGAGCGCTTCGATCGATGGCGGCGCCCCGGCCCAGCGGCGCGCACGCGCCAGTGCGGGTCCGAGCGGCGACACGGGGTCCACCGGGAGAAAGGCCAGCGTCGCGCGGGCACGACGGATCGACTCTCTCACGAGGTCAGGATACCAGGCGCGCGCACGGCCTTGAGGACGTCTTGAAGCCGGCCGGTCCCTACGGAGACAATCGCTCATCGCGTGGGCCTGCGCCGATGCGGCCTCGGTCTCCGTGCTTAGGGCCTGGGCGCGAACAAATCGATCGATCTGCCGTGCCGCTTCGCTGTTTCCATCGAGGATCCCGATCCGGGACGGCTGTTTACCGACCGAGTTGCTCATGCGCGGGCCCTTAGGGAATCAGCGGCGCTCGTGGATCCTTCGCTTGCGCCGGCACGAACCGAAGCGACGGCCCTTCCGCTACGCACGCCCCGGGCGCCCAGAACAGCGGCGGCGGCATCTCGTGAGGGCCAGTCGACAGCTTGCTCGCGTAGGTACGCCCGTCGTCGGTGTCCTCGTAAGTCACCTCCCACTCGCCAGGATTCTTCACCCACCTGCCCGGCAGCGCGAACCTCCGCGTACCCGGACCGATCGCCACGTCGACCTTCCGGTTCTTGCCTGCGTCGTCGATGAGCTGGCCGTCCATGCGAAGCCGCTGGTGCTCCTGATAACCGGTCCGCTCTGCCGGCATCGCGTAGGTGACCCAGGAACCGATGTCGAGGGTGTCGACGACCTTGCCGTCGGTGACGAAGACGTCGTCGGTCACCTCCACGTAGAGCGTCTCGCCCGAGAGCAGCAGGCGCATGGCGGCCGTCGCCTTTCCGCCGGACGCAAAGCCCTGCGACGTCTCTGCCGGCGCGCCATCGACCAGCATGGAGCACTCACCGAGTGACGTCGTCTTCCACTCTCCACGCGCGAAGTTTTCGTCAAGGTCGACGTCGGGCAGGCCCGGCACGCATACCCCCCCGGCGCAGACCTGACCGCGGAACCTGGGCCATATCCACGTGAACGTGCGGCCACCGCTGACGTGTGTCTCGAGCATCAATGCAGGCGGATCGAGCATGAAGTCGAGGCTGTGGAGGCCGTCCGACGGCTCCGGAATGTACCGCACCCGCCCCGGCGAGACGTCGACCACCTCCGGCGGTTGCTCGTGAATGTCCCTCGTGCAGTCCGAGGCGAGGAGCTGCACGCGCTCGGTGGCATGCTCGTTCGAGCGCAAGAGCCACAGCTCTCGCAAGTTGCACGCGAGGTCCCCCCGATCGCGATCCATGAGCAACCAGTTCGCGCGTAGCGGGGGGTGAGGGTTCGCTTCGGCCCGGCCGAGACTCACGATGGCGACGATGCTCCGGCTTCCATCGCCCGTGCGCAGCTCCGCGTGCTGGCTCTCCAGCCGGCACGAGGTGCGATCACCGCAGGCCGCCACCTGGACCGGGTCGACGTATGAAGCGCTCGCATCGGGCGCGCTGGCCGACGGGCGCGTGCAGGCCGCGCACGTGACGAACAGGGCGAGCGTCACGCGCACGCGCGCGGCGGCGACTGCGATCGGCGGGTCCCCTCCCCCCATCAGTCTGCCCGGAATCGATAGAAGCCCTCGACCTTGTCGCCCGGACCGTACAGCCCGTCCTGCACGTCCAGCAGGGGCAGCGAGCGAGAACCCAGCCGGGGCGACAGTTCTTGCTCAAGGCGCATCAGGTGCGCCCACTTCGTTCCGTTGAAGAACCACATCTGCCGCTGTACGCCTCCCAGGTGGAAGTCTCCATAGGATCCGTACGACGAGTCCATCTCGACCACGCGCATGTCCCCGGACACAGAGAAGGTCTGGGCATTTGTCGCCGATGCCAGCGCGCCCTTGTCGCTGCCGGTCGCCAACCGCTGGTCGAAGACGATCGTCCGGTGCCCCGGTTGGCCCGCCTTGGTCGCGTTGAAGACGATGATGTCGCCCGCTCGAAGGTCCCCCACCTTGCTGAACTTCCTGAATCCGTTCGCCGATAGAGTGAAGAGGCCCTCGTTGTCCAGGGTGTTCCAACCCAGCTGGTCCCGCGTCCGTCCCGTGGCGCGAAGGTAGGCCTGCTGCACGTAGCCGGCGCAGTCCAGGCCGATCGCATTGCCGTGCATGATCTGGCGGACGTCGAGCGGCAGCCAGGCGTTCGACGCCGTGTTGATCAGTGTCATGTTGGACGGCTGAGAATTCACGAGGGCTTGCACCAGCGCCCGAATCTCGTCCGGGGTACCACGGCCTTCCTGCATTCGCCCGAGCACGGTGTCCGAGATTCCGGCACCCGAGGCGATCTTCTTCAAGGCATCCATCTTGCTCTGGTCCGCTTTGAACGCGCCCTGATCGGCGTAGCCCTTGCCCATCATGAACGTGGGCGCCACGAACAGCGACGTCGATGGCGCGCCCGTCGGTGTGTTCGCCGGCGTCTTGTAGCCAGCGACGGCCGATCGGAAGAACGCATCCACCCCTTGTTGCCAATTGGGGGTCAGGGTGACTGCCCGGACATCGTTGAACTTCGTGAATTGCGCGAGAGCAAACATCCGTCGCGTCCTTCGCTCACTCGGGGTTGATGCCGTTGTCGTAGCCGTCGCCCCCACTGGAGTCACCGTAAGGCGGAGTCGGGTCCTGCGACCCGTCATCCTCTCCAATGGCCTCGTAGGGCTGACCCTGGAATATCGTGTAGATGGGTGAGTAGCCGTTGTCGCATTGAAGCGTGTACGTGTGGTGCTCCGCGAGCCCTGTAAAGGTGATCACGGACGTACCGTCGACGTCGCCGGCCTCGGCGCTCGACGCAGGCACCGTGGTGTTGAGGCTGCCGTCGTCGCTCGTGAGTGTAAACCTGTGCGGCAGCTGCTGCGCCTCGTCCACCGAGCGTGGAATCCGGACAAGGAGCTTGATCTCGGCCGTCAAGACCGCGTGCGCCGCCGTCGGAATCTCCGCGCAGCCGTCGCTGTCGGGCGGTTTCGAATCGGGCGCCTGCGACGATGGCGGCGCGGCATCGCTCGCGGGCGGCGACGAATCGGGCGGCTTGCTGTCCGCCTGTGAATCTGGCGCAGACGCCGTTGCCGATGCGGGCGCGGAGTCCGGCGGCGAGCTCGCGGGCGCCGGTGAGCTGTCCGGTGCAGGCGAGGATGCCGGCGGTGTCGGCGAGCCATCCGCTGCCGGGGTCGGTGTCGACGCGGGCTTCGCGTCCGCCCCCGACTGCGACGCCGGCGGCAAGTCGTCGGGTCCCGGCTTGGTCGCGGGCGGCGTCCCTCCGGGCGGCTGGTTTCCTGTGTTGCTCATGTCGCCCCACCACCGCTCGAGGACCCGCTGCCCCCCGAGGAGCTGCTGTCGCTGCTCGACCCTCCGCCCGACGGCCCGCTGTCCCCCGCCTTCCCGTCCGACTTCACCACGCGCGCCCCCAGGATCGTCTTCGCCGTCGGATAGGTGATCTTCGTCTGCGGGATGGGGATGCCCGTGCGCGACGTCCCGCTCACCGTGTAGTCACCGGGCAAGAGCCCCCAGAACGTCACGAACCCGTGCTCGTCCGTCGTGGTGTCCTGTGGAGCGGGCCCGTCGAGGTGCACCGCCGAGAGCGGCACCGGCTGTTTCTGCGTGTCCACGATCTGCACGTGGATCCCGTGGTTCTCGAAGTCCACCGTCTGCACGAGCCTGGCCCGCCAGGCCGGGTACTCCGGCGAGCCGCCGTCCGACGTGTCCCCCGAGGGCGGCGGCTTCATGTCCGTGTCGAAGAAGAGCACCTCCAGCCGCCTGT
>Ga0182030_10026327_pt1 | contig 10534 bp, 8 predicted proteins | sample 812S3MmetaG_FD_121299 | JGI IMG/M metagenome (GOLD analysis project Ga0182030, IMG submission 121299) | Permafrost microbial communities from Stordalen Mire, Sweden - 812S3M metaG (Illumina Assembly) | ecosystem: Environmental > Terrestrial > Soil > Wetlands > Permafrost | place: Sweden... | reverse complement strand
AATGAAGCCAGCATACTCAAAGAGAAATCACACGGCAAAAAGAAAATAAAATTATCATTCTAAAATTCCGACATTTTTGGAGGAAAACCAAATGCAACAGCCCAATAGCATTGCAGGTAAAAGATCAATGTAATATCGCGCGTAACACGGACAACGATCTAATGTTTCCCATATATTGTGTATGATTTTGTAAAAATGAAACGTACCAATCCAGCAGTCTTAAACGCATATCTGCATTCATTTGTACATTCTTCAATCCTTCGTAACCCTCTAACTTTAATAACTCGTTCAATGCTTTAGCGTCGTCTTCACTTATAAATGGCGCCGAAGATGGTGGCTGTTCTGTAAAGGCGCCCTCGTGTAAATTAAGGTGAGGAGTACCCTCGCTGTAATTCCCTTTTAGATCGTAACCAAGATAACGGCTGCATTGTATAATAAAGAATAGTGGAAAGTTGGGGATACTGTCAATCGGCTTTTGATCAAGAGACACAAAGTAATTGCAGGCGAAATCAAACAACGCGGGCAAAGGAGCATGTTCTGGCAATAAACGCAATAATAGTTCAACAGAGAACAATACGATCGTGTTCTTTATGACATTTTCCTGCATGCTCCGGTACATGTAAGCGGCCTGGAACTCACGAATGCGTTGCAGATTTTTATTGGGCTGCTGGTAAACGACCAATTCGAGAAGTACACCTGGCTGGAAAAACCCCGCACGGTTTTGAGAAGCTTTGCTGCTGCGCACGCCTTGCACCATGTAAGTCTGTGTCCCATATAAAGATGTAAATATTGTTGAGACCAGGCTACTGTCGCCGTACTTTACAGACCGAAGCACTATGCCATTTGTCTTTTGCAGCATACCTACTTCATAAACACGATTTTACCAACATAGGTCTGGCTCCCATCAGAGCTGGAAATAAAAACAAGATACACCCCGGATTGAGGCCTATGGCCAGTGTAGTCCGTGCCGCCCCATACTGCCTGGCCCCCGAGCGCTGTAGTACGATAAACTAATTGCCCGTCAATATCAGTGATGCGTACATCTGCATTGTCCACAAGACCTTTTATGGCAATAGTACCCGAGTAGCCGCTCTTCACAGGGTTCGGAAAAACTAATACATTTTCATTAGAAGTACCTCCTTCCGTCGCGGTGCTTCTATAACTTATGAGGCCCTGCGTGGTGCCTATATACACATCGCCGGTTACATTGTCAATGGCTATTTTCTGGATGTTATTAGAAGGTAGGGGGCTATTGTCCTGTGTAAACCGGTAGATGATCTGGCTCGCATCGGGCGATAAAAGCCATACTCCCTGGTCTGTACCTATCCATTTCCTGTTAGCGCCATCCACGGCTATTGAACGCACATTGCTCCCAGCAAAAAGGTAACCTGCAAACTGGTCATATTGAACAATTGGTATTTCTGCATCGCAAGGAGGCGAATTTGTAGATGATGTCGTAAATGGTGATTGACACCCGCTTACTATACCAATTCCATTGTCAGTTCCTACCCAAATTTGATTGTTCTTATCCTTAGCTATACAGATCACCGTATTGCTGGGCAAATTACCAAATCCCACTCCTGTATTAAGATGATAATAATGATCGTCAGTTGTGTCACTAAGGGTATTGTTCGAATTGAATACTATTAATCCACCAATCCCAATATCGGTCATAAACCAAACCTGGCCATAATCGTCTATTACCAATGGCCCGCCTATCGGCGCGGGCGGTATGTTATACCTATACCAGGTGCCATCGCTCGCTGCTTTCACGTACAATTTATCACCAAACGTAGCTTCCGTTACCCATAAATTATCTGACTGGTCAAGAGCCAGCCCGGTTATCTGGCGAAAACTATGTCTATCATAATGATAATCAGGGTCAAAAATGGAATTCTGATTCAATAATTGATAGGAGCCATCCTTGTATAAAGTAAACAAACCATATAAATAAGATCCAAAATACAAGGTACCATTAGTTTCATCCTTAACTACCAACACAAAATCTGTCAAAGTATCAAATGGCGGATAAACAAACCTCAGATAATCAGTCCATTTACCATTGTTTAAATTAGACACCCCATGAAAATTGCCCGAAGCAAGAAATAAATCATTATAGCCCCCATGTGCTATCCATAAGTCTTTGTTGTTTACATAAAGATCCCACGAATTAGGGTCAGATGGTCCAGGAGGGGAATGCTTTTCTATATTATTTCCCCCATCACTTTTTTCAAGACCGTAATATGCATCTGCGACCCATATAGTCCCATCCAAAAGCTGCACTGCCTGCAATGGTTCTCCGATATTTGTTATCGTGTCTGTAATTTGAAAATTAGTATCCAATATCTTAATATCTCCGTTATAATCAGATGAGCGAAATTCACTGATCAGCAGCCTGTTTACGCCAGCATCAATATGGGTTATCGAAGTATCATGGTGGTTCGCAGATGTATCTGGCGTAAATGCGCAAGTATATAATGTATCTATTGAATCGTTTACTAAGCCAAAAACTGATTTTGGCGTGGCAAGAAACAATATATCATTCACCGAAGCGAGACTTATAAATGAGTCCACGCTGTCGATTCGTTGCCAGTCTGCGAAATTTTGCAGCTCCGGGTCACTTTTATTTGCACGGTACAGCCCATTTTGGGTAGCCGCGTAAAAATAATTACCGGCGCTTCTGAAACTGCTTACATAGAGTATTTGTTTATTTTGTACAAACTGATAGTTTCCACTGATAACACGGTTAGTAAGGTCTATGACCAGTATCCCTAAAGATGTGCTTAAGTAAGCTGTTCCATTTTCGGCATAGGCCTCATACACTGATTTATTGCCAGTAACACTCTTTACTTTGAGATCGGGTATGTTATAAAAAGTGTTGTCTTTGAACAGATCTATATTTCCGTTGGAGTATACCAATACTAAGGTTTTTGTTAACGGATCGTAAGTAGTGCATTGCATCCCTATATCAGACATGCCTGTTTCCTTAGCAAAAGTTTCCGTGTTGTTATTCGAAGCATTGTAACTGAAAAATGATTGGTTACAAATTGGAAATAATGTGCTCATGCCGTCAGTTGCTAAACCAATTGCATTGCCATATGGAAGTAATGATTCCCAATAGCCAATAGGTTTATCTTGTGCGTTTGCAACAACGGTGCAAAAAATAAAAGTTAAAAGAAGTAAATAAACCTGCCTTGAAAATATCATGGAAATAAACTATCGTCAAATTTAAATGAAATAACGCATTCTATGTATGGATATTGCGCACCAAACACGGTTGATGGCAAATGTGACAATTACAATTAATCATTAGTATCTAACCAATCTATTACTTTTTATTGATCCTCGGTGGTGTTTTGCCCCGCTCAGCCTGCATTTTTTGCATTTCTTCAAGCCGCTGTGACCATTTGGAAGGGGTAGCAGGTTTGTTTTTGTTTTCCTGCAATTGAGCATGTATGTTTTTTTCGTTAATGAAATATTTTTGAATGATAAATTGCTGCGCGATACTTAAAATATTGGAGAATGTATAATAAAAAGTAAGCGCCGCTGCCATTTTATTAAACACACCCATCAATATTACAGGGAAAATATAGGGCATATACTTCATCATCGGATTGTTAGGGTCCTGCGGCGTCATATTGCGGTTATATACAGCAAGAAACAAACTCGACATTGTCATCAGCAAAGTAAATAAGCTCACATGGTCTCCATAGAAGGGAATACTAAAATGGAAATTAAATATACTGTCATAAGTAGAGAGATCATCGCACCAAAGAAAATGTTTTTGCCTGAATTCTATGAACGACGGAAACATATAATACATAGAGAGAAGTATAGGAAGCTGGAACAGCATAGGCAGACAGCCACCTAATGGGTTCACCCCGGCGCTCCTGTATAATTTCATCTGCTCCATACTGAACTTTTGCTGATCGTCCCCAATCTTAGCCCGCAGCTCATCAAGCTCTGGTTTTAGCACGCGCATTTTTGCAGATGACAGGTAGCTCTTATAGGTGAAGAATGAGAGGATGAGCCTGATAAAAATGGTCATCAGCATAATGATGATCGCATAATTGCTTATGAAACTTGCCAGGAAGTAAAATATAGGAATGAGTGCCCATTTATTAATATATTTAACAAAGGCCATGATACCGTATCCCAGCGGCACCATGTCTTCGAATCCTGATTTGTAGCTAAGCAAAGTATGGTAATCATTAGGTCCTATATACCACCTGAGCGACGCAGATTGTTCATTGCTGCCCGGTTTTAGAGGGAGCTGTAAAACGGCTATATTTTGTGCTACGACATTGGTGTCTTCAGCTTTCGTCATGAACTTTAGGTCCATTTTACTAAAGCCATCATCAGCCATAAGAACGGTACTGAAATATTGCTTCCGAAAGCCCACCCAAGACGAAGTAACATCGTCATTATGAACAATTTTTTCTTCGTTTCGTGCAGTAAAATAATCCCCTTCACCATTTTTGTTGCGGTAGTATACCTGCGCACCCATTCGTTCATTAACAATATCTTTTTCGGTATGTAGTCCCAGCGTCTGCCAGTTAAGTGTGAGGCTTTGTGCTGGAATCCCTGTAAGCACTATGTTGCAGTGCATCATGTAGTCATCCGCAGGTAAGGTATAGATCATATCTACCTTCTTACCAGCGCCCAGATCTGCTGAAAAATCTATGATTTTATCGCCGTTTGGCTCTTCCCTTATTACTGGGCTGAAATAAAGGTCTGCTGTTGATTTTCCATTGTCAACAGGGAGTACGGCGCTTATTTGGTTCCCCGTGCCGCTAAATAAATTTAGTGGCTGCTGGTAGTACGTTTTATATCCTTTGATGGATGCAGACACCGGGCATGCGCCCTTGGTTGAAAACTGTAAAGACAGCTTTTTATTTTCAAGCGTTACTGTTTGGGCTTGCCCGTAGTAAGAAGATGGCTGCGTTTTGCGAAGCGCTTCGGTAGCTGAGTCTGGAGTGTTAGTCGCTATATTAGCAGTACTCTTTATACTATCCACTTTAACATGTGGATTTGCTATCGCATAAGCGATAGAATCAGCTTTTTTGTGTTCCAGGTAAACTTTTTGTTCGTGGTTGTTATAGAACAGATATACTATAAGTAAAACGCCTAAAAGTGCAAAACCTGTTATTTGATTACGATCCATGAAAAGGGAAAAATGAGGCGTAAAGGTAGCGCATTTAGTTTATTAGTCAGGCGGTCTAGCCGACCCGTCGGCCCTGTTTACCGAAAAATGGATGTTATCTGTATGAAAATTAAATTATTTATTGTAGATTAATGAATATATTAATGACTTGCGGCTTTCAATATTTCTTCTTTACATTTTAATAGGTCGGTGTCTTTGCCTAAACTATCTATGTGCTCTAAAGCATCTTCTTCATGCGGGTATTTTTTTGTCATTTTTTCAAATACACAGTCGCAATACGTTTTGGCTATTGCAGGTGTAGCCCAGGTTATCGCTTCCTGTGTGCAAGACTGATAAAAGGCATCTTTATCTTCATCGCTCCATGTGTTCTTGCAGGACGTGGAAAGAATGATAACAGCGAGCAATGCGAAGATTCTTTTCATTTCGTAAAAATAGGTAACAAATGAAAGGTACCATTTAATCTTTCAAAATATATAGGTCTGCAAGATTTCTCCCCAGTTTATCATAATCCAGTCCATAGCCTACAACGAACTTATTTTCAATTTCAAAGGCGCTGTAGTCTGCTTTAACATCATACATAAATGCGGCAGGCTTAGTAAGGAAAGTAGCGATTTTTACAGAGGCTGGTTGCCTGTGAGATATTTCTGGAAGAAATGAGCTGAGGGTTTTGCCCGTGTCTATGATGTCTTCCACAATGATCACATGCCGCCCGTGCAGGTCCTCTTCCATGCCTATTGCAGTAATAATATTTCCTGTAGAAGATGTGCCTTTATAAGAGACTAGTTTGATAAAAGATATTTCGGCTTCAATGCTCAGTTCCCTGAAAAGGTCTGCCGCAAAGATGAATGCCCCATTGAGAATACCGATCATTAAAGGGTTTTTGTCTGCATAAGCTGCATTGATTTCTCTAGCCAGCTCTTTTACCCGCTGTTGTATCCGCTCCTTTGAAATGTAGGGGACAAAGATTTTATCGTGAATTTGTATATCGGTCATACTTACTCTTTCACCTGCAACAGTTGCCCCACTTTAACGCCACTCTTGATCTTATTCCATTTCATCAAGTCATCAAGGCTTACGTTATTCCTTTTAGCAATAGAAAAGGCGGTATCACCTTTTTTCACTTTATAGTATTTCTCCGCCTTTTTGCCCGCCAGTGGCGCCTCAGGCGTCAGTGGCTTAGCAGGTGCTGCTACAGTCGCCTTTTTTACCGCCAGTTTACTATCATCAGCGTAGACTTCTTTATCCAGTTCGGCTTTCAGTGCGGTCAGGTCTTCCTTTTTTTTACCATCGGCGGTCTCTTCAATATCTTCGGCCGTATCTGCGCTTTCTGTTACCTCAGCTATAGGCTTCTGTTGAGCAGTAGTAATGGCCGCTACATTTTTTACCGCCGCCTGTACTGGTTTTTGTAGTGGTTTTGGCTCAGCGGTTGGAATATTGGCGGCGGCAACATAGTCATTGCACTGCTGCACAGGGTGCGCCGTTATCCGGGCCGGAGCGTTTTCTTTTTTAGCAGATGCAATCTCGCTCCCCATTACTAAAGGTTTTTTTCGGGCAGGGAATTGCAGTTCCAGTATTGTGCCGGCAGCTGGTTCTTCTCCCGGCTGGAAAAGGTTCAGTACCTGCAATCTTTTCAATTGGATGCCTTCTATCTGGGATATCATCAGCATTGTCTCGCCTTCTTTTACCGCATGCTGTGTATGGGTGCCTGAACCACGCTTCTTTTCCACATAGACATAGGCATTAAATGCCAGGGGCGCATCTGGCAGGTCATTCATTTCCAGCAATTTCGGGTACCGTATATTGAATTTCATGGCATATTGCAACAGCATTTCATCCTTGTACGCATAAAATGCTTTCAAACCATTCACAGTAATTAGTTTACTGTTTTCGTAATTATTACTTGCCGTAGCAGCAACTGTATCAGTTTGCAGACCAGAGGCGTGTGCATGGGATATCATGTTGTTTGCACTGTCCGCTATTTTTCCTATCGGGGCAATATCAGTTCCCTCATTTGTTGTAAATACAGTATCAGTTTGAGGAGCCGGTGCTTGCATTTGGGATATTACGCTTCTTGCACTATCTGCAATTTTTTTAATGGGGTCAATATCGGCTTGTTCCTTTGCCGCAACTATGGTATCGGCAACTACCGTTTTACCAGTATCCTCTGCCGATTCATCATCTAATGCGATACTCTTATTTGAAACAGGAGTCGATGGTAAATCCACCGGAGTAGCTTTGCCAAGTGCAGTATAGGTATATTCCTGTAGCTTAAAGTCTTCTATGATCTTTATCAGGTTTTGGGCATATTGCGGGTTTGTGGCATAGCCGCATTTCTTAAGGCATACCGCCCAGCCAGCATAATCAGTTTGCGGCACGGAGAATAAAGGCGCATACCTTGGGTTTCTCTTCAGGTGTTCAGAATGGTCTCGGTATGAGTCTTGCACACATGCATATCTTTTGAAGCATTCATCAGGTGCATCATCGGTATGAGAAAAGGTTTGGCCCATCCATCCATTACCGCATTTTATACCAAAATGGTTATTGGCCACCGTCATTAATTCGCTCGCCCCAGCCTCTGTTTCTAATATGCCCTGCCCCAAGGTTATAGCGGCAGGAATGCCATTTTTCTTCTGCTCCTCTATGGCAAGTGTACCGTACTGGTCTATATACTTTTTAGCCCTGTCATTATAACTATCCTGCGCAATCGCCTGGGACGTTAATGACAGCAGCATTACAATGGAGAAGAGTAAATTTTTCTTCATTAGTGCTAATTAATATATTGAATGCAGTGATTACTAACAAAAGTACGTTTCAATTACCTATTTTACTGTTAAGGCTACGCAAAAACAGCCAAACTGTTGCTACATAATAAAAGGCCAACAATCATATTATATTTCGCCGTTTTATTTACACACCAAAAAAAGGCGAAGTACTTGTCTAATCCCAAAATATGTATACTGACAATTTTTACAGGATTTTCCTCATCACCATCAGCCCATCCCTCAATGGCACCAGCACATGCTCTACCCGGCCATCTGCTTTTACCATTTTATTAAAGCTGTGTATAGCCTTTGCATTCTTGCTTTGCTCTTCTTCCGGCAGCACTACTTCCCCGTCGTACAATACATTGTCGGCAATAATGTAGCCGCCGGGGGATACTTTTTCAATAACAAGGTCGTAATACAGGGAGTAATTAGGCTTGTCCGCATCAATAAAAACCAGGTCAAATGACTCATTTAAAGTTGGTATAATTTCAGAGGCGATACCAGTGTGCTGTGTTATTTTATCCTGTAACCCTGATTCAATGAAATACCCTGATGCCATTGCATGAAGCTCTTCATCAATCTCAATGGTATGCAAATGCCCGTCTTCCTGCAACCCCTGGGCCAGGCATATAGCTGAGTAACCGGTAAATGTGCCTATTTCCAGTATGCATTTTGGCCGTATCATTTTGCTCAGCATCTGCAGGAAAGCGCCCTGCAAATGACCTGAAAGCATTACCGCATCGCCGCGCTTCATATTGGTCTCCCTGTTGAGCGCGGCAAGCACTGGCAGTTCCTTTGTAGTAAAATCTTCTGAATAGTTATCTAACTGTTTGGAGATCAGGAGTGTGGTCATTAGAAATTGGGTTGCAGTTTATTGTGTGTATAAAATTCGCTGAGATAAGCTACCACCTCATCAGCCGTATCGAATACTTTTATCATTTCCAGGTCGCCGGGGCTTATGTTCCCCTCACCGTCCAGCATGGTTTCACGCATCCAGTTGAAGAGTCCATTCCAGTAATGGGAACCTATGCATATCATAGGCGTCTGGGTAAACTTCCGTGTTTGTATGAGCGTGGCCACTTCAAAAAATTCATCTAATGTCCCCCATCCTCCCGGCATCATGATGAAACCTTGCGAGTACTTGGTGAACATCACTTTCCTTACAAAGAAGTAATCGAAATTGATGGAGGTATCCCTATCTATATAAGCATTGCTCATTTGCTCAAAGGGCAGCGCTATATTTAACCCCACAGACCGCCCATGGGCTGCAGTTGCACCTTTGTTAGCTGCCTCCATGATGCCGGGGCCGCCGCCGGTAATAACGCCAAACCCTTCCTCAGCCAGCCGTTTGGCTATCTCCGCCGCCAGCTCATAATATTTATTGCCGGGCTTTGTGCGGGCTGAACCGAATATGGAAACGCATGGCCCTATCTTGGCCAGTGTTTCAAAACCCTGTACAAATTCAGCCATTATTTTAAATATCTGCCAACTGGAGTGGGCTTTCGTTTCCGTCCAGTCGCGCATTTTCAGGTTGGTCAGTTGATCCTTCATGTTCGTGAGCGGCGGCAGCTACATGGCCACCTTTTTAGAGCATAAAAATAATAGTAAAAAAGTGAGTGCTGCATTGATGATCAGCAATTCAGTACCTATGCTATACCCATTGAGCAATGCGGTATCATACTTTTTTAAGAAATAACAGGCAACCGGTGATGCAATGCATACAAGCGGCACAAACTCATGCACCACATTTCTGCGGGTAAAAATACCAAATGCAAATAAGGCCAGTAACGGCCCATAGGTATAGCCCGCTACTACCAGCAGTAACTGTATTAGTGAGCCATTGTCAATGGACCTGAACAGGAATATACATACCAGGAATATGAGTGCAAAAGAATTATGCACTATAAGGCGTGTGCGCCTTTGTTGTTGTTCGGTCATACCCGCTTTTCGCCTAATCCCTAATATATCAATACAGAAGGACGACGTAAGTGCGGTAAGCGCCCCATCTGCGCTTGGGAAGAGTGCAGAAATAAGGCCAACGATAAAAATAATACCGATAAACGGGGGCATGTAATTGAACGCCAGCACCGGGAAAAGGTCATCGCCAGGAATATTTTTGCCGCTGAGTATAAATTGCAACTGATCTTTACCATCAACCATCACGTGCTGAAAAGCTGCGCCCTTACTCATGCCATAAAGGTAAAGCAGCCCCCCTAAAGAAAGAAAGATAAATACAACAATTGCCTGCAGGAAGCTCATAGTGAGCATGTTTTTACGGGAGTCCGCCAGGTTGCTCACACTGATATTCTTCTGCATCATTTCCTGGTCCAGCCCGGTCATAGCTATAGTGATAAAGGCGCCTCCCAATATCTGCTTCAGGAAAAAACCAGGGCTGCGCGGATCCATTTGAAACAATTGGGTATAGCCCTTCCCCTTCATTGCCAGCCATGCGCTTCCTAAATCATAATGAAGCGAATGGATAATGTAACCTACGCATACTATGAGCGCCAGTAGCATAAAGGTAGTTTGCAGCGTATCCGTCCATACGATAGTCTTTACGCCTCCGCGATAAGTATAGAGCAATATAAGCGCGAGGATGATTATT
>Ga0182030_10026326_pt1 | contig 10534 bp, 12 predicted proteins | sample 812S3MmetaG_FD_121299 | JGI IMG/M metagenome (GOLD analysis project Ga0182030, IMG submission 121299) | Permafrost microbial communities from Stordalen Mire, Sweden - 812S3M metaG (Illumina Assembly) | ecosystem: Environmental > Terrestrial > Soil > Wetlands > Permafrost | place: Sweden... | reverse complement strand
CGACATTGCAGCGGGTAGCTGTACGCCGGTGGTTCGCTGCGCATCCGCGCTTCGAGCTCCACTTCACGCCCTGGCGCAAGTTGGCTTAACTAAGTAACTTCTGTCGCGCGTGATCGCGGCGGTACCTCGACTACGCTCGGGATGACAAATGGTGAGCCGTCACCCTGAGCGTTGTGGAAGGGCAGCGGCAATCGTAACGATCGTGGCGGCCCTTCGACGAGCTCAGGGTGACAAGGTGAAGTTAAAGCTAGAGGCGGGCGCCGCGGCCGGTGACGATGTTGAATACCAGTAGGATGACCGCGATCACGAGCAGCAGATGGATGAGACCGCCGCCGATGTGGAGTGCGAAGCCCAAGATCCAGAAGACGAACATGACGACGATAATGGCCCAAATAATTCCAACCATGACGATCCTCCCTGACGTACGACGCAAGCGCGCCCTAACTACGATCCCCAGGCAAGCCTCCCCTTAAACGCAGCAGCTTCCAGCGGTCGTAGGGCAGGCAAACAAACGGTCAGACGCATATCGTCGAATGCGCTTTGAGTTGCTATCATGGGTGTTCATGAATTTTCCGAGCCTCTTCGACCTCATCGATGCCGAACTCGAAACCAGCGCGCAGCTTCAAGGCAGTCAACGATCGCACGACGCCGATGGTCGCATATGGACCAAGGACGCCGCCTGTGCGAAGATCATGCCGTCGGGATCGACCGGCATCGCCGTCGCATTACTGCGCGGGGACAGCGTCGTTCACGAACGCATTTTTGCGGCAAGTTCGATGAGCATCACGCGCATCGTCCGCACGATCACCGAACACCTCACCGGCTACGCGAATTAGCCTAGACCATCCAGCACGGCGAACACCCGGCGTTCCGCCGCCAGTGCGGCGGCTTCATCGTAGTTCGGATCGTCGAGGAGCGCGAAGCCGTGTCGCACGCCGGGATAACGGTAGATCTCGGTCGTGCCGAATCCCTCGAGGGCGCCCTTGATGGCTCGTACTTCTTCGAACGTCACGCGTTCGTCGGCATCGCCGAAGTGAAAGGTCAGCGGCTTCTTCGCGCGGGCAGATTCATCGAGGTGAGCGCCGATGCCGGTGCCGTGAAAGACGGCTGCGGCATCAGCACCGAGCCGCGTTACGGCTAAGAACGCGTAGCGTCCACCGGCGCCGTAACCCACGACGGCAACCTTGCCGGTTGTGAGCCCGGCCATCGCGGACCGCACGGCCTCCAGCGCGTGGTCGACGTCCGCGGCCTGGCCGACGTCGGCAACGCGCACGTCGTAACCCCGGGCAATATAGCGCTCGATCGTGGAACTCGCCCCGGCAGCGACGCCGGCCAGCACGACACCAAGAGTGGACATCACGGCCTCCCTTCGCCCTCGGAGGTAATGAACCGTGCGGAGCGCATTATCAAGCCGGACCCGCAAGCAACTACTTCGATGAGGAATGGGGAAACATGGGCAAGACGATTACCGTGACGGCGGCCGACGGCCACACGTTCTCGGCCTACACGGCCGGACCGGACAACGCGACGAAGGGGCTCGTCGTTATTCAAGAGATTTTCGGCGTGAATCACCACATCCGGGATATGGCTGACAAGTTCGCCGCGGCGGGCTACAAGGTGATCGCTCCCGCTATGTTCGACCGCGCTCAAAAGGCCGTCGACTTGGGCTACGGTCCCGACGATCGTAAAGCCGGTTTCGAACTGCGCGGAAAAGTGAAGGACGCGGATTCCGTTTTGGACATGGTCGCGTCGGCGAAGGCCCTCGGCACGAAGTCGACCGGTGTCGTCGGCTATTGCTGGGGTGGAACGCTGGCGTGGTTTGCCGCGACGCGCACCAAAGAATTCAGCGCCGCATCGTGCTGGTACGGCGGCGGTATCGCTGGGACCAAAGACGAGAAGCCCAATTGCCCCGTGCAAATGCAGTTCGGCGAAACCGACGGCAGCATTCCGATGACCGACGTCGAGGCCATCAAGGCCGCGCAGCCGAGCGCGGAAGTCGACGTCTACCCGGGCGCCGGCCACGGCTTCGGCTGCGACGAACGCGATAGCTGGAATCCCGACGCCTTCAAACTCGCGCAGGAACGTACTCTAGCGTTCTTTGCCAAGAACCTGAAGTAACCGTGCGTTTGCAAACGCACGGTTGAGGGGAAGCCTGCCTAGAGCGCCATGCGCGAAAGGCAGGATCCCATGACCCTTCTCATCATCATCATCGTGCTGATCATCCTATTCGGCGGTGGTGGCCACTACTACAACGGTGGCAGCTACCGCACCGGCGGTTTCAGCATCGCCGGCTTACTCCTCATCGTACTGCTGATCTTGTGGCTGACGGGCAACCTGCACGTCTGATCGCGCTTTGTCATCCCGAGCTTGTCGAGGGACAGCCACCATCGTGGCTGCCCTTCGACAAGCTCAGGGTGACAACGTGTGTGCGCGCGGAGCTACGAGACGGGTTCGCTCAGTTGTAAGTCACGGGTTAAGCTGTTTGACGGTGATTCGTAGTTGAATGCGAAGTCGTCTGGCGGCGTTGGGCCCCACAGGTAGAAGCCGTTCTCCGGCGCATGGTGACCGGCTTTCCACGTTGAGCCCATCGGCACGTAGTCGATGTCGTGCGAGTATTCGGAGTAGCTGCCCCACGGGTCGCGCACGTAGTGAAAATAGTTCGAGCCGAGGACGTGCCGGCCGAGGCCCCAACCGGCAACGTGACCGGCGTCCGCCATCTGCATTGCGCCTTGTCCGACGTCGTTGAATGATTCGACGTCCCAACTGCAGTGATGAAAACCCGACGCGTCCGATTTCGCGAACGCGATGAGATGATGGTCGCTGCCGTGGAGGCCGTGCAAAAACGCGATGCCGTCACCGGCCGTGTCGGAGAGACCGAGCCCGAGCGCATCCATATAAAATTTCACCGCGCGCGCGACATCGCTGGTGAACACCAGCACGTGCGAAAGACGGCGCGGCCGGATGAACGGCGACGCATCGCGGAGCGGCATAGCGGCCACGCCTTCACCGACGGTCACGTTATTGGTAGTCGCCTTTGCGTTCGGCGATGACTTCTCGGCCGCGCGAATCTCGACGAGCGCGTTGTCGAAATCGCGAAACCAGATCCCGGCGCCATCGGAACCGGGCGACGGCGCGAGCAGCGCGACGCCGCTACGTTCGAGCCGTTCGCGGAAGGCGGGCAAGTCGTCGGCGAATGCGCCGAACGACAGATGGTTCAGCTGCTTGCGCGCGCCTTCGCGGAACGTGCCCCAGCGATGCTTGTGTCCAGTCGTGTGGAGATCGAAGCCTGTCCTCGCATTGCGCACGTCGAGTCCGAACGACGTGTAGAAGGCTTGCGTTTTCGCGAGATCCGGAACGCTGAGGCTGAAATGATCGAGCGAGTGGACGCCGACGATTCCGGCGCGGCGGTGCGTGGTAGAGACTAGAGCGGAATCCGGCATCGGGCGGCCTTTCAGCGGGTGGACACGGTCTTATAACGTTGGGAGGACGATCGTCCCTTCCAACGTTTCGCCGCCGGCGAAACGGTCGACGTTGCGCTCGTATTGATCGGCCAGACGCCGTCCGGTTGCGCGGCTGCCGAACGTCGCAATGTGCGGCGTGACGATCACGCCCGGCGTGTGCCAGAGCGGATCGCCCGCCGGCAGCGGTTCGGGGTCGGTAACGTCGAGCGCCGCCCCCGCCAAGCGGCCTGCGACGAGTGCCTTGAGGAGCGCCGCACCGTCGACGACCGGGCCGCGGGAGACGTTCACGACGAGCCCGTTCGAGGGCATCGCGGCCAACGCAGCGGCATCGATCATGTGCCGGGTCTCATCGGTGAATGTAACTGTAAGGATGACGGCATCGCTTTGCGCGAGCGCCTCATGCAACCGCAAACTCGGGAACATTGCGTCGGCCCGCGCGTCGGCATTCCCCGAACGCGACACGCCGATGATCCGCTTGGCGAGCGGACGCAGACGTTCGGCAACCGAGCCGCCGATCGAACCGAAGCCGACGATCGCCACCGTCAAGTCTTCGAGCGAACGCAAGCTGCTCATCATCGCGGGCGCATTCCAATCCGCGTTGACTTGTGCGGTGATGGCCCGCGGCAGCTGGCGTACGAGCGCGAGCAGCAGCGCAACGGCATGTTCTGCAACGGCCGGGCCATGGACGGTGACGGCATAGGTCATCGTCACGCCCGGCGGCACGCCGGCCCGCAGCAGCACGTCGTAGCCCGCGCTCGTGAGACCGATCCACTTCAGCCGTCCCCGTTCGGCCTTTATCGCCTGCGGCACGGCAGGCTGATAGTAGGTCGGCGTAATCCATAGCGCGTCGGCCCCGGGCAGTTCCCGCAAAAGCTCTCGTTCGTCGCGTGCAATGACGAAGTCGAGGCCCTTACGCTCGGCAAGTTCGGTCAGCTCGGCTTCGAAGACCTGACCACGATAGATGACGCGCACAACGCCCCGGGTTGGACGCCGCGGGCGAATCGTCCCACGTTGCCTAAGTTGCCGCGATGCTTCTGCGTCTACTGCTCATTGGATTATTCGCCGGTATCGTAACCGCGGGGCCCGTGGCCGCAGCCGAGTGCGCGACGGTCGCCGGCCCGGCGGCGTTCAGTTACGACCAGCGCGCACAGCTGCAACTCATCGCCGGCCCGGTATCGCTGCACGCAACGTCACTCGAACGCGAGGTGCGATTCGCTTCCGGCGGCCGCCCGGTGAGCGGCCTCCTCATGCGCCCACGCACTTCGTCGGGCGTACTGCGCGGCGCGGGAATTCTCTGGGTGCATTGGCTGGGCGATCCGGTCACGACGAACCGCACCGAATTCATTGCCGATGCACGCGCGTTGGCTGCACTCGGCGCAACGTCGCTGCTCGTCGATGCCACGTGGTCGCAGCCGAACTGGTTTGAGCGCGGACGCAGCCCCACCACCGATGCATGCAACGTACGCCCCCAGGTCATCGCACTGCGCCGCGCACTCGACCTGCTGGCAACGCAGAGCACCGATCCCGCGCGGATCGCGTACGTCGGCCACGATTTCGGCGCGATGTATGGGTCGCTCTTACTCGCCGTCGATCCGCGGCCGTCGCGCGCGGTGCTCATGACGCCGGCACTGAGCTTCTGGGAATGGTTTCTGCTCGGCGCGACACCCGCCGACCCCGGCGCGTACGTAACGGCGATGTCCCCCTTCGATCTGCCGGTGTGGCTCGTGCACAGCCACGCCTCCGCAACCCTGCTGCAGTTCGGAAGGCACGACGCGTACGTTTCGGAAGCGACGGCCGGTGTGATCGGCAGCCTCGTGCGCGCCCGTGGCCGCACCGTCAAGAGCTACGATAGCGATCACTCATTGCGCGTCGCCGCTGCAACGGACGACCGGCGCGCCTGGCTCGTCCGCCAGCTTTCGAAGTAAGCGAACCCGATGGCACGGATCGTCCTGGGGCTGGGAACCTCGCACAGTCCGCAGGTGAGCACGCAGCCCGAACAGTGGTATCTGCACGCCGAACGCGATTACAGCAACCCGCATCTCGACATGCCGGCATTGGAAAAGCTCGCCCCCGCGGGGATCGCGGACCAGCTTTCGGTCGACATTTACCGCGCAAAACATGACGCGTGTCAGCGCGCGATCGCGCGACTCTCCGAAGCGCTCATCGCCGCGCGTCCCGACGTCGTCGTGGTCGTCGGTGACGATCAGCGCGAGCTATTTCTCGATGAGTGCAGCCCGACGTTTGCGCTCTACACCGGCGACATGCTGCTCGACATCCCGCCCGATCCGGCAACGGTGTTACCCTCGCATCAAGTCGCGCTCTGGTCGCGCCACGCGAGCACCCGCGAAACGTATCCCGCGCGGCCGGATTTCGCGCTGCACGTTTCCGCGGCGATGTCGGGCGAGGACTTCGACATTGCGACGGCGGCGAAGCAATTCGACGGCCGCAGCATCGGTCACGCCTACACGTTCGTGCGCTTGCGCTTACTCGGCGCTACGATCGTACCGATCGTACCGGTATTCATCAACTGCTATTATCCGCCGAACCAGCCTTCGCCCAGCCGTTGTTACGCGTTCGGACATGCGCTACGCCGCGCGATCGAGAGCTGGCCCGACGATCTGCGCGTGGCCGTCGTTGCATCGGGCGGTCTCTCGCATTTCGTGATCGATGAAGCGATGGACCGGCAACTCTTGCGCGGCATCGCCGAAAAACGCAGCGATCTCATCACATCGCTGCCGGCCGCGAAGCTCAACAGCGGCAGTTCGGAGATTCGTAACTGGATCGCCGTTGCCGCGACAATGGAAAACGCGGCGGTAACGAGCCTGGACTACGAGCCATGCTATCGAAGCCCGTCCGGCACCGGCTGCGGCATGGCATTCGTCCATTGGAGTCCCTAAGAAGGATATGAGGCTCGCCTCACAATAAAATGAGGCGTGCTTAAATATGTCGCCATTGCGGCTGTCGCCGTCGTGCTGCTGGTCAGCTGGCATCCCTCCCCCGGGACCGCCATCCCGATCTTCAGCCACCAGTACGATGTCGCGTGCTCGAAGTGCCATGCGGTCATCCCGCACCTCAACGCCTTTGGCGCGGCCTTCATGGCCAGCGGCTACCGCATCCCCGGCGTGAAGCCGGGCCCGGCGTTCCCGATCTCCGTCAAGGCGAACTTGCTCGACTCGAGCGCGAACCAGGGCGACGGCCCCGGCGGCGCCGGGCTGCCCAAGGCGATCGTCGACGAAGTCGAGATCTTTACTGCCGGCGGTATTGGCGATCGCACGAGCTACCTCGTCGAGCAGTACGCGGTCGATGGCGGCGAGCACGGCCTGCTGCGCGACGGCTGGGTGATCGACCACCTCAATCCGTACGACGCCAAGATCCCGGTACAGGTCCAGGCCGGCTCGTTCACGCTGCCGCTGCCGGTCGATCCGGAGACGTTCCGCGAGACGTACGCCGACTATTCGATCTACACCACCACGGTGGGCACGAATCCGTTCAACTTCTTCGATCCGAAAATCGGCGCGCGGATCCAAGTCGGTGACCCGCTGAAAGGCCTCAACGTCCAAGCCTTCGCGGCGCCCGGCCACGATCGCCAAAGCGGCGTGCCCACCACCGGTACCGACGTCATGTTCTCGGCGCAAGATAACATCGGGCCGCTCGGCCTGACCGCGTTCCGTTATTCGGGCGTCCGGCCGACCCTTACCGGCACGCTCGACACGTTCCAACGCACCGGTTACGGCCTCGTGTTCGATCAATGGGGACGTCTGTCGAGCGAGAACGTGCTGATTGAAGGCAACGATACCGATTGCGGCATCGGCGGCGCGTGCCAATCGAGCGGCGGGTTCTCGCAATTGCGCTGGGCATTCAACCGCCGGCTCTTTGCACTCGGCCGTTACGAAGGAACGACGGATCCCGTGAACGGCTTCAAGCGGGACGGCGTGCTGCTGCTCGGCTATGGCCCGAGCGAACGCTCGCGCGTCACGATCGAAGACGTCATCGCGCACTCGCCGCAAACCACGCACACGATGAACGTCCAATACACGATCGCGTATTGATGCGCGTTCCGATCGTCGCCTTGGCGCTTACGCTCTCGTTCACCGCGGCCGCGCGCGCCGACGACTCGGTAGCCCACGCGATCGATGCGGCCAAGTCAAAGGCGACGTTTAGCGTACAGCACGTCTTCGTCGAGCACGTCACCGGCACGGTGCCGATCGTACGCGGCACCGTCGTGCTGCCGCCCGACTCCGCAACGCCCGTAAGCCTCACGGCCGAACTCGATCCGAGCAAGGTTGGAAGCGGCGATCGCGACCGCGATGAATCTCTCGTGAGCCCGGATTTCTTCGACGTAAAAGACTATCCATCGTGGACGTTCACGAGCACGAAGATCACCCCGGTGAACGCAACCGCGTTCGGCGTCGATGGAACGCTTACGCTCCACGGCGTGAGCGCACCGGAACATCTCGACGTGACCGTTCGCGGCGACGTCGCGCACCGCGTCTATCACGCGATCGGGCACATCGACCGCCGGGCCTTTCACATGTCGGTGACGCGCCTCGATCCGGCCATCGGAAACATCGTCGACACCACCCTCGACATCACCCTGAAGTAGGGCCCGCGCGCCAAACCGAAGGCTTCGCACATGAGCAGCGGTGTTCTCACGCCGGCGGGAGGCGTTGATGCTCGCCGCGTCGTCTTCGTAGCGGCGTGTCTGGCGGTTTTCATGGTTTCGGTCGAAGCCACGATCGTCGCCACGGCCATGCCGACGATCGTCGGCGACCTTGGCGGGTTGCGGGTCTTCACGTGGGTGTTCGGGATCTATTTCCTCACCCAAGCCGTTGGGATTCCAATCTACGGACGCCTCGCCGATATCTACGGCCGCAAGAATCTGCTCGTCGTCGCGGTGACCCTTTTTCTCGCCGGCTCGATCCTCAGCGGCTTCGCCCACAACATGGTGATGTTGATCGTCTATCGCGGCTTGCAAGGCCTCGGCGGCGGCGGCGTTCAGCCGCTAGCATCGACGATCGTCGGTGACCTCTATACCGGTAAGGAGCGCGCACAAGTTCAGGGCTACCTCTCGAGCGTGTGGGGTATTTCCGCAGTCTCGGGCCCGCTGCTCGGCGCGTTTATCGTGCAGCACATCGGCTGGCCGGCGATCTTCTGGGTCAACGTTCCCTTCGGTATCCTGTGCGCCGCAATCGTTATCCGCTACTTCAAAGAACAGATCGAGCGGCGCCCGCACCGGATCGATTACGCCGGTTCATTTTTGCTTGCCGGCGGGACCGGCGTGCTGATGTTCGTTCTCGTCATGGCCGGCAATCTATCCGCCATCACGGCAACGTTACTGTCGGTGCTCGCAGTGCTGTTTATTACGGCACTGATCGCGCACGAATTGCATACGCCCGAACCGATGCTGCCGCTACGCCTGTTTGGAATTCGCGTGATCGCCGTCGCCAATGCGGGAAACTTCGCGATGGGCGCGCTCGCGATGGGGATCACTGCGTTCTTACCGACGTACGTGCAAGGCGCCATGGGTCTCTCGGCGATTTCGGCCGGCGCGACGCTCGGCGTGATGTCGGCTGCTTGGACGGTGGGTGCGCTGCTCGGTTCGCGACTCTTGACGATCACGACATATCGCGTCACGGCGCTGGTCGGCAGCAGCATGCTCGTGATGGGCAGCGCGTTTCTGATCGCACTCCAGCCGAACAGCGGGATCTGGTGGGCCATCGCCGGCGCCGCCTTCATCGGTTTGGGTTTCGGATACGTCAACCTCGTCTTCATCGTGACGACGCAAGCGATGGTCGGTTGGGAACAACGCGGCGCCGTCACCGCGTCGAACCTTTTCATGCGCCAGCTCGGTCAAGCGATCGGCACAGCGGCATTCGGCGCCGTGTTCAATCTTGGGCTCTATGCGCGCATCCCCGATGCCGGCGACATCGTCACCCGCATGATGGAGCCGGCCAAGCGCGCGCAGTTGTCAACCTTCGACGTGCACGGCTATGCCGCCGTGATTGCGGGCTCGCTGCACGGCATCTACATCATTCTTGGAATACTCGGGGTAATCGTCTTCGTCCTGACGCTGGCCCTGCCGTCAAACATGCGGCCGGGCGACGCGCCGGCTTCGCCTTAGCTCGCGCCGCGTTCGTCGAGCCACGCGACGATGTTCTTTACCGTGTCGCCGTAAAAAATCTCGTACGTCTCGCGGGTGACGAATCCGACGTGCGAGGTCGCGACGACATTCTCCAACGCGCGAAATGGATGATCGGCCGGTAACGGTTCGATCGCGAACACGTCCAACGCCGCGCCGGCGATGCGCTTCTTCAGCAGCGCATCGAGCAGAGCGGCTTCGTCGACCAACGGGCCGCGCGATGTGTTCACCAGCCATGCGGTGGGTTTCATCTGCCCGAGTTCCGCGGCGCCGACGATGCCGCGCGAGCTTTTGCCTAACACCATATGAACGGTGACGATGTCGGCCTGCCGGAAGAGTTCGTCTTTGGTGACGAACCGCGCGCCCGCCGCTTCGGCTCTTTCCGGGGTGAGGTTGGGGCTCCAGGCGATCACGTTCATCCCGAATGCAGCGGCAATGCGGGCACCGGCGGAGCCGATGCGGCCGAGGCCCACGATCCCGAGCGTGCGCCGCGCAAGATCGCCGCCGACCGCCACCTGCCAGCCGCCGGCACGAAACGAAGCCGCCTCGTCGGGGATGTGCCGGACGGCGCCGAGGATCAACGCCCAGGTCAGCTCGATGGCCCCGTGCGAGGTGTAGCCGGTGTGCGCGATAGTGACACCGTGCTCGCGGGCCGCGTCGAGGTCGATCGACGCGTTGCCCGCCCCAGTCGAGGCGATCAGGCGCAGCCGTGGCAACCGTTCGATGATCTCGCGGGTGAGCGGCGTGCGCTCGCGCATCACGCAAACGACGTCAAAGGAAGCGAGCCGCGCGACGAGCGCTTCGGTTTCGCTGATGTGGTCGCGGAACACGACGATCTCGGCGCGGCCCTCGAGGGGCGACCAGTCGGCCATTGCGAGCGCCGCCCCTTGGTAGTCGTCGAGGACGGCGATCTTGACCGGTCCGGCCGGTGTTT
>Ga0182030_10026325_pt1 | contig 10534 bp, 5 predicted proteins | sample 812S3MmetaG_FD_121299 | JGI IMG/M metagenome (GOLD analysis project Ga0182030, IMG submission 121299) | Permafrost microbial communities from Stordalen Mire, Sweden - 812S3M metaG (Illumina Assembly) | ecosystem: Environmental > Terrestrial > Soil > Wetlands > Permafrost | place: Sweden... | reverse complement strand
GCGCCCGGAACGCCTTCCAGGACATCCGAGAAGCAATCCAGCACTGAAGTGGGCAAAGATATTCGACTCATCGATCCCGCGTCGATCAGCCGCGATCCAAATTTGTCGGTCTCCATCAATGCCGTCTCGGAAGACGGCAGCCTGCTGGTTTATGGCGTTCGCCAGAGCGGCGCAGACGAAGAAGAGATCCACATCTTCAACATGAAGACCCGGAAGGCCGTCGACGATGTGCTGCCAACGGCACGCTACAACAGCGTGGATCTGGCGCCGGATCTGAGCGGAGTCTATTACTCGCACTTCACCCATCAGGGGTCGCTCGTCTACTTTCACAAGTTCGGAACACGGCTTTCGAGCGACGCGCTGATCTTCGGTCTTGAGTTTCGGGGAGAACCGCTGGCCGAGATGGACCTGATCGGCGCGCACGTTACCGAGGATGGCCACTTTCTCATCGTGTCCATCAGCCGCGGTGTCCCTGCCAGACGCGTGGACATCGTCTACCGCGATCTGCGCAAGCCGCAGACGCCGTTCCAGATTCTGGTCTGGGCGATTGACTCGCGTTTTTCTCCCATATATGCCAACGGCGAGTGGTACGTGCGCACGGACTATCAAGCTCCCAATGGCCGCATTCTGAAAGCCATTCCGGGCGGGGTCGCGCCGGAAGCCTGGCAGACTGTCGTTCCCGAAGGCAAGAATGTTATCGACGGGGCCAATATCGTTGGCGGAAGGCTGTTTGTGCATCGACTGCACGACGTGCGCTCGGAGACAACGATTTATTCGCTGCAGGGCAAGGAGAGCGGCGCGATCCAATACGACGGCATCGGCGACGCATCGGATTTGTCCGGTTCGGCCAAGGATCGCTACGGCTTTTACACCTTTCAGTCGTTCATCCAGCCGCCTACCATTTATCGCTACGACACCGCGACCGGGAGACAGGAGGTTTTCGCGCAGCCCAAGACCCCATTCGAATCGAGCGAATACGAGCTGAAGCAGGTTTTCTATCAGTCCAAGGACGGCACACGCGTTCCCATGTTCATCGCGGGCAAAAAGGGACTGAAGACGGATGGCACCGAGCGGCTGCTGATGACCGGCTACGGCGGCTTCAACCTGAGTGAGTTGCCCGACTGGAATCCTCTCTGGGCCGCGTGGATGGCGCAGGGCGGCTGGTTTGCGCTGCCTAACCTGCGCGGCGGCGGCGAATACGGAGAAGGCTGGCACCAGCAGGGCATGTTCGGGAAGAAGCAGAATGTCTTCGATGACTTCTACGCCGCTGCCGAGTACCTGATTGCGCAGAAATACACCTCCGCCGCGTATTTTTCGATCAGCGGACGGTCCAACGGCGGCCTGCTCATGGGCGCGGCCATGACCCAGCGGCCAGATCTTTTCGGCGCGATCTGGTGCGGCTATCCGCTGCTGGACATGCTGCGCTATCAGAAATTCGAGATGGGCCGGCTCTGGACTTCGGAGTATGGCTCAGCCGAAAACGAGAAGGATTTCTCCTTCATCCGCAAGTATTCGCCCTATCAGAATGTGAAGCCAGGAGTGGTGAATCCCGCGATCATGTTCTTTACCGGCGACAGCGATACCCGCGTCGATCCCATGAACGCCCGCAAGATGGCGGCGCTGATGCAGGCCACGGAGGCCGTCCAAGGCGCTAAGCAGCGGCCGATCCTGCTGCACTACAGTCTAAGCGGGGGCCACAGCGCGGGCGTCTCGGCGGCGCAGTTGGTGGAGGACTACGCCGATCAGCTTGCCTTTCTGTGGACCGAGACAGGCGGAAAGTAATTAATTCCCATCCTGAAACGGGGTCTGCGATGATTTCGTTCCGGGAAAGTAGGGGAAGGATTCACCACCTTCCGCCTATCGGAGCTGTTTTGAACACGATATTCTCCGCCCATGAGCCGCAATGTTGTCACGCAGGGAACCCCGGATAGGAGCTTCGCGGGGCTGATGGATCACCTCACAGGATTCAGCCGGGATGGTGCGTCCAATCCCGATACCGAACCGGATTTTGGGGCGACCTTTCGCCGCACCTCGAAGCCAAACTCCACGCCCACGGACTCTTCGTTGACCAACCCGCGCACGGGAGCGCGGCCCATGTTGCCGGTGGTGGAGCGAAAACCTGAGAGAATCGCGGCCTCGCGGGATGCAGCCGAGCTGAGTTACGAAAAGGCGCTGCGCATCCACGGCCGACGACGCAACCCGCCAACCGCATTGCAAACTCCGCCGGCTGGCGAGCAGCAACCGCCCAATGTACCCGCTCGGGAAGCTGGCGCGTCCACCGCGAAGAAAGTCGCGCCTAACCTGAAGGCGACATCCGGCAACCAAAAATCACAGCCCAGTCAGCCGAGGACCAATTTGCCCGTGGCGCATAGCGACGCGAAGCAGGTTCCGCAAGGATCGAGAGCCGCAAGCCCCCCAGTCACATCGTCTGCTTCCACTTTGCCCGCTGCGGTTCTCACCTCGACTAGGACCAGCCCCGGGGTGCGGACAAATCCAGGTAAGAAGTCCACGGCCCCAACAAAACTCGCCCAATCATCGTCTGGAAAACGGAAGAAAACCAAGGATGCAGCCGCCGGAGTCTTTGCCAAACCCGCAAAGATCTTGCCGGATTCCCTCCCAACGCCCCTTGAACAGTCGCGGGCACGGCAACGGGAAAAGTCACAGGCAAAGCTCAGAAGTTCCGCAACGACCAAAGATGCAGCCCAATTGTCCGCAGAGGGAATTGTTTCGCAGGAAGCCCCGCGCGTTGATTTCAAGCCCGATTCTTCCGGGGTAGAGGTGATGAAGCCGGAGCTGGCAGGGAGTCAACTCGAACTGATGCATGATTTGGGCCAGCTCGACCAGCGGCGCACTATCGTTTCGGTACGGCTGACGGAGGTAGAATTTGCCTGCCTGCGCGACCGCGCCGAGGAATCCGGGATCTCCGTCTCGGCCTATATGCGCTCTTGCGTGGTCGACGCCGACCAGTTGCGGACACAGGTCAAGCGCGCCCTGGCAGAGATGCGCTCCCTGAGCCTGCCGACCGGCTCGGGACAAATCGCGCTTGCCCCATCCAGCCACAGGAGCGATGGCCCAGGTGTCGTCCAAGGCTGGTTCCAGCTTGTCTTGCGACCGCTGACTTTCCTCTTTGGGCCGCTGTTTCCTTCTCGGCGGAGCGCCTGAAGCGGACTCCCGGCTACCGGTAGTCTCGGCTGCTGACCCTTTCCATGACGTGGCAATCCAGACCAATGCGGACACACGCCGAGCGAGGCCTCAGGCTTCGCTGCCATAGATCTTTTGCGGGCCACGCCAAAATCCATAGACACCGCATGCGATGGAGACAAGCAGCGTAGTTGCGGCCGACGCAATGTTCAGGATCAGTACGTTGCTTACCGAGCTCAAATCCAACTTCCAAATGAAGACCGCCTGCACCAGCACTAACAGGCTAATATTCGTTGCCGTATACCACCAATACACAAACCGGCGGGATGTGTTAACGACCCAGACATAACCACCCACGAAGGACAAAGAGGAACAGAGTACCTGCAGGCCAACTTCGAGGCGGAGAGAGGCATACTTCGCCGCCATGGCGAGTCCCTGCTTAGCCAGAAAATGCAGAACCTAGTGTAGGCCGCCGGAAATAAAGTCAGCTATCGACATCTCCAAAATGGGCATCCGCAGCCAAAGAACTTCCCTCAGGGGCTAAAGCCCTGTTGATGTGATTGGCTTTATCGGCACGACTGAAGTCGTGCCCTTTCACAAAACATACAAGACCGTTTTAGCGGCGGACACCACTAGCGAAGTTTTGGGAGGAAAAACGACTTGGCAATTGCCAACCGGGTCATTGGCATGTCCGAGGCCATGGGACTTGGCAATTGCGCATAGAGTCTCCCGATTCCTTAAAGCGAAACCAGAGTTACTGTGTCGTACTGAAATTTGCCGGGATTCGCCGCTCTCTGCTGGTCGCGTCGAGTCGAGCATTCCTGCTCCTGGATACATCGACTCTGCTTTCGCTATAGCCGGAAACTCAAGGAATCCAGGGGCTCCGAGCATCTCAGGGAATGCTGCCAACGCCGACCCTCGACTTGATCGTGGCGCGGACGTTGGCAGCAGTGGCGATCTACTTCTTTTTCGGGGTGGACAGATAACTGGTGCCGGAGCCGTAGTAGCCACCACCACCGCCATAGCCCTTGCCGTAGTATTTGCGATAGTTGCCGTAGCCGCCGTAGTACGTGTCGGCGTGAGGTAGGGCATTGATCACGATGCCGGTCTGCTTGCCGGGATATTTTGCGAGATCCTGGCGAATCCTCCGCAGAGCGCGCTTTTGAGCAACGCCGATGCGAACAACGACCAGCAGCGTATCGCAGTGAGTGGCGATAATGAGCGCGTCGGTGACCAGAAGCACCGGCGGCGTATCGATCAGCACGTAGTCGTAGTGATCGCGCGCCCAGACCAGCAGTTGTTCCAGACGTCCTTGACCCAACAATTCAGATGGGAACGGCGGAATTTCCTGCACGGGAACGACATCCAGACCGGCCACTTCTGGAACCTTCTGGATGCACTCGTCGGGTAGCACCGTGCTGTCGCTCAAGAAACGGCTGAGGCCAGGCTGATCGGTCGCCGGCATCTTGAGCCGCTGCGCGATGGTGGGCTTGCGGAGGTCGGCGTCAATCAGCAGGACCCGCTTAGACTGGGTGGCCAGAACGACAGCAAGGTTGAGCGCAGTGGTAGACTTGCCTTCACCCGGTCCGCAACTGGTCAGGGAGATGACGCGGTGCTTCTGGCTGACAGGCATGAGGGTTATCGCCGTTCGCAACAATCTGTATGCCTCGGTGCCCGCAGATCGCGGCGCCAGCAGCGTCACCAGAGGCAATACATCGTCCGAGAGTCGCATGGCGGCCAGATCTTCCTTGTATTCCGGAACAGATGCCAGAACCGGCAGCGGCAGCGATTCTTCCACTTGATCGACAGTCTGGACTGTGTCGCTGTTGAGCAGGATGACGCCCATAATTACCAGCGAAACGAGCAGGCCGCCCGCTGCGCCCGCCATCACATCGGCGCGGACATTGGGATAAGCTTTGATGCCTGGAACTTCGGCGGTCGTGAATCGGTTCAGTTCCTGGGACTGCATGCCCGCCTGAATGGAACCCGTTCCCATGGCTGCCAGCAAAAGATTGTAGAGGGTCTGGTCGCTCTGATATTGCGACTTCATGATTTCGTAGCGAACGGTATCCGGCGTACGGCCTTCGGCTTCCTTTTGGAGGGCATCCAGCCGGTCTGTAATGCTCTGGTCTGATTTCTGGGTGCGCTCCAGGTTTTCAGCCGCCCCCTTGAGCACCGAGCGGCGCAAGTCGTCTGCGCTCTTCTTGAGGCTGGCGACCTGCGCCGATGCCTGTTGAAGAGGCGGATAATTCGGGCCATAGCGATTTGACAGCGATTCGACCTGCGCCTGCGCCAGCGAGAGTTGCGACTGCAAGGCAGAGAGAGCCGCTGCTCCCGGAATATCGAGCGGTATCGAAGCTTCGGGATGGTTGAGCATGTCCTGGTATTCAGCTTCCGCCAGGAACCGTTCGCCTTGAACCCTCACCCTTTCGCCCAACAGCCCGTTGGTTTCATTCACCAGGAGGCTCGACTCCGCAGTCGCACCCTGGGACAAAATGCCCAGCTTGGCTTCGGAATTCAATAGGTCGTTTTGTTCCGTCTGAATTCTCTGCTTCAGATCATCCATTTTGAGGGTGAGGTATTTGGTGATGTCCTGTGTGCTTTGGTACCTCTGGGCGACACTTTCCTCAAAGTACTCATCGACCAGCGTATTGACTACCAGGGCCGCGAGCACGGGACTTGGGCTTCGGAAACGGATCGAAAGCAGCTCCGACCTCGGCACCTGGGTAACGCTGAGGGAAGCGAGAAACTGGCGCACCATCTGGTCGCGTTCCTGTGGTGTATCCAGGTTGCGATGTCCGGGAGAGCCGAAATACGGATGTTTGGCAGGGTCTATCTTGCGAATGGTCTCTTCAGCAACGGTGGGACTGGTAAACCCGATGATCTGGGTCTGCATTTTCAGGTTGTACTCGTCGCTCTCTGCGCCGCCCACACCCCCTAGGCTTATCGAACTGTGCTGGTCTAGATGCACCAGGGCAACCGCATCGTATTGCGGCGGCTGAAACTTGGCCCAGATCGCGGCCAGAGTTCCACCCAGCACCATCAATGCGAGCAGGTAGACCCCATACTTCCGCAGAATGCGGACGATGTCGGAGAGATGAATAGAATTTTCTGCGAGTTTACTCGCCGTCGATGGGGGATTTGTCGTCACGCAGACCTCGTCATGGAGTCGCCAGCCGGTAGTTGCAGGCTTGTTTTATTGTCGGGGTAGTAGTAGGCACTCAATATGAATGCGTAACCTACCATCACCTGCGAAGATGTCATAGTAGCGGCTCGCGTCAAATCGCCTTGATACGCTTGCGCGAAAAGGCAAAAGGACAGGGGTATCACATGTGGCGAAGACCCCTGCCGGGTAATAGCGAAGGATAGAAACACCATCCCCAGGAGTAACACGACCCGGGCAACCATGTAAAAAATGCCAACCGGTGTGCCAAGTTCCATGACGTTCCGTATGGTGTCGCCTTCAGATAGGGTGTAAGTGAAATTGTAGGTGTCAGCGTTGCCAACATGAGCGGCGTCGACACCCATTCCGATGCCCGCCCCCATAATATTGAACTCCGGGATTGTGAGCCAGCCTATCAGGCCCCCTTCGATACGATTGCCTATATCGGCCTGGGCGTGTTTGTCGCTAAAGCGTTCCATCACGACGTTATACTCCGTGGGCGAGATCACATAGGTGGCCGCAGCCCCCACCGGCAAAAGGAGACAAATCCCGCCTATAGCCAGAATCGCGCGGGACGAGCCCAACATCACTGCAGCGACAAAACCACCTGCGATTGCGGCGGCTGCCAGGAAAATCGCGGACCTGGAGCCGCTGACCAGATGGCAGACGTTGACAGCAAAAGTACAGAGGGCCAGCAGCCAAGTATTTCTAACAGCTCGCCGCCCGGTAGGCAGCAGCCATTCCCCAATGCAGAGCGCCACGGCGATCGACACCCAAATCCCGTAGAAAACGGTGAAGTTGAAGGTGCCCGACACGCGAGCGATATCGACTCCAGGCAACCCGAAGGCGTCCCCCTCCGATGTCCGATTCACCCAAGCGTTCTTTGGCAACTCTGCCTGAGCGATTGCCAGCACGCACATGGGAAGGCTCAGCATCAGGTTCCACCAGATGAATCTCTCCCGATACTTTGGGATGAGGCAGATCGGAAAAACCACCAAAATGGGGAGATAAAACAGGTAATTGTGAGCGCCTACGAGTGCCACAAAGGGCGCGAGACCCGAGACGACGATCTGCAGCAGCCCCTGCATCATAAGCACAAAAGAAACCAGCAGTATCCCGATTAACAGGTAGCCGCGAACATACAAACCTTTCGACAGCGCGTAAAGATAGGCAATCCCGATCGGAACATCCTGGAGCAAGTAGAGGACACTCACGCCGGGAAACAGCCACTTGCGCACCGCTCCCGTAAAGACAATCGTCCAGAGCGTGGCGAAGTAGAGCCTCGCCATCGTGCGTTCGGACGAAGTCTCCTGCGGCATAACCACAGTAACTTCATCCATCAGTTGGATCGCAGTTGCCAATGCTTGACCGAATCCTCCGGCTTCCAGCTAGAAATTCGCGTCCTTGATGGAAAGAGCTGCATAAAGGCCGCTCAGTGCCGTGCCGAAGAGGTTATTGGTCTGTTGTCGCCAGTAACTTGGGGGAAGATAGACAATGTCGTCGGGAAGCAGAATCGGATCCGCCACTTCTCCCTTGGACAACTTAACCTGATCTACCTGAATATCTTCACGCTTACCGTCCACGGTACGCAGGATGTGCATCTTGGATCGAGCAGCAATTGTCGTGACGCCGCCGGCTTGGGAAAGAGCCTGGAGCAGCGTCATATGCTTCACAACACCCTCACCAGACGAGGCGGTGATCGCACCGACGCTCAGCCCGCCACCTAGGGGAAAGACCCCCGGCCGGTTGACTTCGCCGCACACAAAAAATACGCCGCGATTACTCACGGTCACTACATCCCCAGGCGAGATCATGGTGTTCAGCGAGGCTTGCGTGGGAGCATCTGGATCGAAAGCAATGGACTCCGGCAACTGCTCACCTCGGCGCACAATCGTCACGCGCCGTTCCGCGAGTCCAGAGAGACCGCCCGCCTGAGCCATCACATACGACAAGGGCGCCGGCGCGTACAAAGGAACAGCCCTTGGATTCACCACCTGCCCGATGACATTGACTGTGAGGTTGACCGCAGTCACCACATCCACCGAGACATTGGGTTCCTTGACGATTCCCTTCGCCTGCAGCGCCTTTGAGATGGCGAGTTGAAATTCTTCCGGGGACATGCCCCGCACCTGAAGCGTACCGGCGTACGGCAAATGCACCGTGCCATCCGCCACAACGTGCACAGAAATTGGGCCCCCGAGCTCAGGAAAATCGTACATATGCACAGTAAGCTGGTCGCCCGAAGCTAAACCAAACGAGAAGGCTTGAGCCTCGGGACGCGCCGGCTCCTGGGCCCACGACAAAGTTGGCAGAAGGAGGGAACAAGCAAGGATAACTTTGGTCAGCTTCACTGAGAAATCGTCACCTTAATTCGCAACGGACATGTAATCAGCCCTGGCTTGCGCGCAGCTTTCGTGGTCTGTTGGGTCGCCGAACGATCCAGAGGTCGTGCTCGCCGGTTCCGGAATCTACCCCTAAGATACCATGAGGCCTAAGAGGTGAATAGAGCTTTCGCACCGGGTCTGAGTCAAAAAGCACACCCTCGGTATCGGCACCGGTCACACCGGGCTGTGGGCGACCGAGTCGCTCCTATGGTCAAAACGTGCGCGGTCCCGCAGACCGGTCGGTGTCTCAACTCCCGGCCCGATATACTACGGATGCAGCTCAATTCGTCGAAAGCCTCATCATGACTAGACAGCGGGCCATCGTAATCGGCGCTGGACCGGCCGGCCTCACCGCTGCGCTCGAACTGCTGCGCCGTACCGGAATCCGACCCATCCTGCTTGAAGCCTCCGACTCCATCGGTGGCATCAGCCGCACCATACGGTACAAAGGTAACCGGATGGACATAGGCGGGCATCGCTTCTTTTCGAAGTCCGACCGCGTCATGCAGTGGTGGCTGGATGTAATGCCGCTTGAATCGGCGATCACCGATGAAGCAACAGGCAGCCCGATCCAGATCCGTTACCATGGCAAGCAGCGCGAGCTGCCAGTCGGCGTCCCCTCGGCAGTCGCCACCGCAGTCGACCCCGATCTTGTGATGCTCCTGCGCCCGCGCAAGAGCCGCATCTATTTCCTTCGCCGCTTCTTCGACTACCCGATTCGGCTGACCGCCGACACGTTGCTCAATCTCGGCCTGGTACGAACCTTTGTTGCAGGCATGAGCTATCTGCGCGCTGCAGTTTTCCCCAAGAGACAGGAGCGGACTCTCGAAGACTTCATCGTCAACCGTTTCGGTCGCCAACTCTATCGGCTTTTCTTCGAGTCCTACACGGAAAAGGTCTGGGGCGTGCCGTGCAGCCAGATCAGCGCCGAATGGGGCGCGCAGCGCATCAAGGGGCTCTCCCTCTCCGGCGTCATCCTGCATTTCCTCAAGAAAACCTTCGGCGGAAATCGCGGCAAACAGAGCGAAGCCGGGAGCGGCCTCGCCCAGAAACAAACCGAAACTTCGCTGATCGAGCAGTTTCTCTATCCCAAATTGGGCCCCGGCCAGCTCTGGGAGCATGTCGCCGATATGATTCAGGAAGACGGCGGCGAACTCCACATGCAGTTTGCTGTAGATCGCATTATTCTCGATGGCAACCGCGTTACGGCCGTCGAGGCTGTCGGACCGGACGGCGTCCGCACCACCTTTTCCGGCGACTATTTCTTCTCGACCATGCCCATCCAGGAGCTGATTCGCGCCATCTCCCCGCCCGCTCCAGCCGACGTGCGCGAGGTCAGCGAAGGACTCGTCTACCGCGACTTCATCACCGTCGGCCTGTTGGCTTCGAAGCTCGCCGTGCATGAGAAAGACGGCAGCCCGCTCAAGGACAACTGGATCTATATCCAGGAGCCGGACGTACAGGTAGGTCGCCTGCAAATCTTCAATAACTGGAGTCCGGCCATGGTCGCCGACCCCTCCCAGGTCTGGATAGGTCTCGAGTACTTCTGCTACCAGACCGACCCCCTCTGGAAGTTAAGCGATGAAGCGATGATTGCACTCGCCACCGAAGAGATCGCCCGCATAGGCATTCTGGAAGCAGACAAAGTCCTCGACGCCCACGTCGTCCGTGTGCCCAAGACCTATCCCGCTTACTTTGGGACCTATGACAGATTCGATACTATCCGCAGTTACACCGATAGCATCGACAATCTCTTCCTGATAGGTCGCAACGGTATGCACAAATACAACAATCAGGATCACTCCATGCTCACCGCCATGACCGCCGTCGATAACATCGCCAAAGG